>Ga0209777_10006461_pt1 | contig 13193 bp, 9 predicted proteins | sample FrelakmetHBP12HB_FD_187147 | JGI IMG/M metagenome (GOLD analysis project Ga0209777, IMG submission 187147) | Freshwater lake sediment microbial communities from the University of Notre Dame, USA, for methane emissions studies -HBP12 HB (SPAdes)... | ecosystem: Environmental > Aquatic >...
GGTTTGAAGGATGTTGACGCTGACCGTAGCGTTGGCGTACAAAGCTTTGCCGTATATACAAAGGTAAAGAACAATGAGAAACTCAATGTGACACATCCCTATTTTCTCTATGGATGTGTGCTGAAAGTAGGATTTCTCCTGTTCATGTTTCTGGCGTTTTGGTATACAAAGAACCTCTATTATGTGGTCTTCCTCATCTTCTACGGAATCCCTTCACAGATATACATCATGTATCGATTTGTCACTAATAAAAATCCGTTGGATCATCGAAAAACGATCTTACTCGATGTGACGTTCACCGCGATCCTTGCCTCATCGATAATTTATACCATAACCGGGATTCTCTCTATCACCCTTCTAATCGTCTATCTCATCGGTGGTTATCTGATTGGCTCTCTGATACAAACGAACTGTGAGTTTAAATTCAGGCGATTCTCTCTCGCACAGAAATAAAAAAAATGTTTTATTTTTTCTTGAGATATTCATCTATTGCTCGCGCCGCGCGTTTCCCTGCACCCATCGCAAGAATCACGGTTGCGGCCCCGGTCGCGATATCCCCGCCAGCAAAAATACCAGGGATAGATGTCCGCCCGTCGTCGTCTGTGACGATATTCCCATGTTTTCCGATTTTCAGGTCTTTCATGGTCTGCGGAATCAGCGGATTTGGGCTTTGGCCGATTGCGACAAGCGCAGTGTCAATCGCGAGTTTCTCCTCAGAACTGGGGATAGGAACCGGTCGTCGTCTCCCCGAATCATCAGGCTCCCCGAGCTGCATTTTCAGGAATTCCACTTCTTTGAGGATGCCTTTTTCATCCCCGATGAAACGAATCGGGTTTGTCAATAATTTAAAGATAACGCCTTCTTGTTTCGCATGCTCGATTTCCTCTGCCCGTGCCGGCATCTCAGCTTCAGTACGACGATAGAGGATGTACGATTTCTCAGCACCCAGACGCAGCGAGGTTCGCGCGCAATCCATCGCGACGTTCCCTGCACCAAATGTTGCAACTACCCTTCCGATTTTCACGGGTGTATCGTACTCCGGAAACTTGTATGCCTTCATCATATTCACGCGGGTGAGAAACTCATTTGCCGAATACACGCCATCAAGGTTCTCACCAGGGATATTCAACCAGTTCGGAAGACCGGCACCAGTGCCGATGAACACTGCAGGATAATCTTTCATGAGTTCGTCAACGGTGATGGTTTTTCCAACCACAATATCATAGCTGACCTCAACCCCTAAACTTTTAATATAATCAACCTCGGATTTCACGATCGCTTTCGGGAGACGAAACTCTGGGATCCCATACATCAGAACCCCGCCAGGGTCGTGCAACGCCTCAAACACGGTCACTGCATACCCCATGCGAGCGAGATCACCAGCACACGTCAGACCAGCGGGACCAGAGCCAACTACCGCAACCTTTTTCCCGATAGTGCGTGGTTTTTTTGGTGGTTTCTTTCCTTTCTGTCGTTCATAATCAGCGATGAACCGCTCCAATCGTCCAATACCAACAGGCTCCCCTAATTTTTTCAGAGTACATTGTCCTTCGCATTGCTCTTCATACGGACACACCCGCCCTGAGATCGCAGGAAGATTGTTTTTCGCTTTGATGACCTCTGCTGCTTTCTCAAAATCACCCCGTGCAATACTGTTAATGAACCCGGGGATGTCGATCTCCACTGGGCAGCCTTTCATACAGGGTTTATTCTTGCATTGCAGACATCGTTTTGCTTCCTCGATCGCTATTTCTTTACTATAGCCCAAAGGAACTTCTTTGAAGTTCTTTATCCGCTCTTGTGGTGATTGCTCTGGCATCTCATACTTGGTTTTTCGTACGCTCATTAGACACCTGCCAGTTTACACGCATCTCCTTCAGCATGAATAAAACGACGGTTGCGAAGCGTGAGATTCTCATAATCAACCTTGTGACCATCAAACTCAGGGCCATCAACACAGGCGAACTTCGTCTTTCCATCAATGGAGACCCGGCACCCGCCGCACATCCCTGTCCCATCGACCATGATCGGGTTCAGACTCACCAGTGTCTTGATGTTGTATTTTTTCGTCAGGTTCGACACGACCTTCATCATAATAATGGGACCGATCGCCATCACCATGTCAACCTTGTGTTTATCGATGATTTGTTGTAACACGTCGCTGACGAATCCTTTGTGACCTTTGGAACCGTCATCGGTGGCGATGTAGAACTCATCGCTGAATGCATGGATTTCTTTTTCCAACAAGAGGAGGTCAGCGGATTTTGCGCCAAGGATGGAAATCACGAAATTCCCTGCCTCTTTCAAGGCTTTCACAATCGGATACAAAGGTGCGATACCGACACCGCCGCCAACACAGACCACTGTCCCATATTTTTTTACTTCAGAAGGCATCCCTAGCGGTCCAGCGAAATTCTCTAACGTATCACCAACGTTTAAGGTACCAAGCTGTTTCGTGGTTTTTCCAACCTCAAGGAAAATAATTGTTACTGTCCCTTGTGTCGGGTCGGAATCCGCGATAGTCAGTGGGATACGTTCGCCTTTCTCATCAATACGTAGAATAATAAATTGGCCTGGCTTCACCTTTTTTGCGACTAACGGTGCCTTCACCACTAGTTGCTTGACATTCTCTGACAATATTTTCTTTTCGACAATCGGGTACATGAAAAACACTTCCCCTTGTATTGTACTCTGTGGTAACCGTAATCAGGAGGAATTTTAATAGTTTATGATATCTTAAACACCACAACACCATACCAAGATTTATTAAGAAACACCAGATGAACAACTGTAAAAAATAATCCTTGTGGTGTTCCAAGTGAAATGCATCTTTGTCTCAGATATCCATGGCCAGATCCCACGATACGAGCGCCTCTTTGACATCATTCGACAAGAGCGGCCAGATGCGGTGTTATTCGGAGGTGATCTCCTTCCTCTTCATTTATCGTATCATGATACAATGGAGGAGTTTATTGAACACGTAATCCTTTCGCCTATCAAACAGATACACACTGATACGAAGAACAAAACACAATTTTTTCTCATCCTTGGAAACGACGACCCACGCGTCTATGAAAAAGAATTCATCAATGCAGAGAAACAAGGAATATTGTTCTATATCCATAATAAAACAGTATCCTACAAAAAACTCCATATCACTGGATATTCATACGTTCCTCCTACTCCTTTTCTTCTGAAAGATTGGGAGCGGTATGATGTTTCACAATTTGTCGACGTCGGAGCAGTCTCCCCTGAGCATGGCAGAAGAACAGTTGATGTTCCCTTAGATGATATTAAATATTCAACGATAACTGAGGATTTAGAGAAACTCGGAAAAAACAGCCCTGCGGCAAAAACCATCTTTTTGTTTCATTCACCACCATACCATTCGTGTCTTGATCGAGCTGACCTTCATGGGAAAAAGATTGATCATGCCCCTGTCGATGTTCATGTTGGAAGTATAGCTATACAACAGTTTATCAAAAACAAACAACCTCTTGTAACCCTTCACGGCCATGTTCATGAATCCGCACAAATCACAGGCTGGTGGAAAGAAAAGGTAGGAAGAACCTATTCATTTACCGCTGCATATAATGGGCCAGAACTGGCAGTCGTACGATTCGATACCGACTGTCTAGAGGCAGCGGCACGAGAACTCATCCCTGTTACCTAGACTTCTTTTTTCAATGGGATCTTCCGAACGGTCTGATATGGCGACGTGATGTGAGATGCCCAGGAGCTTTTCTTTTTGATATCCTCATCAGTGATGATGTGGACATCAAGGAGACCTTCGGTGGCAAACCCTGTGCGTTCCTTGTTTTCCTTCGCAAGTTTCTTACCCCATTCATCAAACCACACCATCAATTTATCCTTCTGCTCATCCGTGCCTTTGAAATGCACCAACAAGTCGATGTCGCTTGTCGGGCCAGCACTCCCATCTTTCGTACTCCCAATGAGATACATCTCTTTAATACCATATAAATCAGGGTCAAGCGCCTGGGCGATTTCTTCAATCTTCTGCGTCCGCCAGGTGAGATGATCCGCTGGTTTAAGGTATGCGAGTGCTTCGTTTGCCTCGCCATCCATAACCACTGAAAGCGTTCCACCAGGGATGATATCAGAGATTCTTACGAGACGGATAACATCCTCATAGTTCTTATACGCCGGAAGTATCTCACAGAGTCTGTTTTCTGTTCCGAATAACATTTTCTCGTTAAAAATATCCTCATCTTGATCAGGATACAAGGGGAGATATCGGATGTTTGATTCCACCAAGTCTTGGAAGAAATGAGTCCCAAAGGAAAGTTCAGGGGTATACCCACCTTTTTCTTTCGCTATCTCCAGCATCATAGAGGTATTATTGATATCACCATATCGGACGGGTACTCCAAGCTTAATATCTCCTTTGCTGCCCCAGCGTCCAGGACCCATGAGGATGAACTTTCTTTTCGGTAGCTTCGCGTTTAACTCACTGACAATCTTTGCAACCTTCTGCATCTGTTCTCTTTTCGTAAGATTGGTATATTCCTCAGGAATAACATACACGATGTATTCGATGTTTTCAATCTGACCAGTAGTGACATATTTTTTCGTCGAAAACAGTTTTCTATCCTCAGGGATATCCTTTGGGACCGGTTTTCTTTCTATTCCTCGTGACTGACTCTGCGGTCGACACTGCAGCATGTACAGGTTTTTTCCATCGCAGGCAAACTCAACATCAACAGGGGTAATGATCTTTTCTTCCAATAACGATAAAATACGTTTAATTTTTTCTAGAAAATCACTTTTTTCAAAAAGATTTTGGAATGTAACAACCATATCTGCTTTTTCAGGGTCAAAAAGAACGGTTGGCGGGGTGAGCCGTCCACTTTCATGGATAGAAACAATGTCGCTTAGCGTCGGGATTTTATCCGCATGTTCTCTTAAGAATTTCACGGCGTCAACGGTCTCAATGATACCGGTTTCTAAATTAATGACATCCATGAACCGTGGTGAGTACTTGATCTTCTCTTCGACTAAGGGATTGACCTGAAGGCTTGGTCTTTTAGGAGAAATTAAAATCGGATAATCATTCCCCATTCTATCAACTGCTCGTGTACCGAGACCAGGGACAATGCGAATCATCCCATCCTCTCTGCTGATGCGTGGAGACCACCGGAACTCATTTCTGCTAAACGCAACACCTGCGTATATTGGCATAAAGTATCGTCCGACTTGTGTTCCAACGACCTCTTGAATTAAAATCCCCATTTCTTCGTTGAAATCAAGAAGCCCGCGTTCCCGTCGATATTCGATAGGATCTGGGCTGAAGGTTGATGCATATACCTCTGCGATCGCATCCATCAGTGCATGAAGACGTTCGTCCTCTGTTCCGAGATTTGGGACGAACAAGCTTTTATATTTCCCTGAGAACGCGTACCCGAAGTTATCCTCAAGAAGACTTGATGAGCGCACGATGATTGGGCTGTCTTTGAAATCTCGGATGATCCGACGTAACCCTTCGACGATCTCATAAGGAAATGATGAATGTTTAAAAATCTGTTCTAAAAAGGGTTGTTCTTGACGGATCTCAATTGGGTCTAAATACTTCACATGAGACACTTCATCTAAATCATTATAATGAATAAATGACAGGATAGAATCCGAGGTAAGATACCAGCTTTTTGGAAATAAGATGTCTTTCAGGACATCATCTGTTTTCATCTCTTCTTTAATGATTTTCTCTGCGAGTAAAACTCCTGAGGATTTTCCCCCTAATTTCCCGGTGCCTTGCGCAGGACCAACAACGTGTTCTAATAGAAAATCAAAGTCAGCGACATCAAAAAACATTTTTGCAACATTGACATACTCAAGGCGGTCCGTGAAAAACCGTCGGATCAACGCGGTTTTAATACTCATTTGGTCTTCCGGTGAAATCGCGGTCTCTGCATCGGGCTGATCAAAAAACCTGTTCAGCTCAGCAGCAATCTCAACTAAAGGTATGCCTGTTTTTTGAGACTGCAGAAGTAATGGTCGTGCTTTATCTTGTTTCATCCAATTTGCAAATAAATTAGAGATATCCTGAGCAGGGATGCATTCTTTTGCGATTTCAAAAACCTCTTTTTGTATTGTCACTAAATCATCGAGATCCTGTCGTTGATTTGGCATGTGAATGCCACGCCAGTCGACTGCACTTGAATCACTATCAATGGATGGTGCTATTCGATTCAGGAGAGCGGTGACCTTCTCATTTTCAATCCGGTAGAGATAATACGTCATCTTCCTGGTTATCCGGAGCAACGTCCGAGGATCGGTCTTCACAAGCAGATCAAGGATGACTTCCCAGTCAGGTCTTTTTTCAGGGGTTTTTGTTTTTGAGGCTATCTCTTTTTCCTCTGCCTTCATTATTTTTTGGACGTAATCTAATCGTTTTCGTTGTTGTTCAAGTTCTTCTTTGATGCGTCGTTCTTCAATGAATTTTCCCAAGAGGCTTGCGATTGCATCGATCAGTCGTCGTTCCTCTAAGAGGAATGGTCCATCTGCCGCATGTTGTTTTTCCTCAAGATAGGTAACCTCAAGACGTCCTATTTTTTTTTCCTCAACGATGATATCGCTTTCTTGTGTCCATTTCGTTTTTTTGTAATTCTCGGTTTTGAATTCTTTTCGACCTTCAAGATTAATTCGTACGCATGTTATTTCAGGATACTGCCAGGCGGGTGGCATTAAGTCCGCTATTTTCTGAAGTGCTTCATCGATGGAGAGTTTGCTGTCATTGACGACCTTTGTTATCTGGTAAAAACAATTTAGCTCCTTGACTCTTTCTTTGAGCTCATGCATCATGTTTCCGTTCATTGATTCATTATTTTTTTCGTCCATAGTACTCTCCTGAGTCATGTTGGCTGTCTCGCATTCCCCTCATAGTAATATAGGTAATATTATTCATAAATTTTTCTTTTTCCATATGACTGCTTTCCCTTGTTTTCCGTCTATTTTCACTTCAAGTTCGAAGGGTGTGCTTACATGCCGAACATCAGTCATATCTTCTGTGACAGGCAGGGAATCAAGCCATTGTACATCAATGTTTCCCTTGTCTTCTTTTGTTATTAAATAACCGACCTGGGATGAGATAAGATCATGGAAGAAATGTGAGCCTTGCGACGGGTCGATTGATCGTTCCTTGAATGGTGTCTCTATGATGACTTTTGCTCCTGCGATATCACTCCAGATAACGGGGATTCCGAGCCACTGATCTGCTGAACCCCATCGTCCAGGTCCTACTAACAGGTATGGTTTTCCTTCGTTCATGAGTTTTGTATTGAGTCTTCGAATCTGCGGTACTGCACGGATGGAGTTTGCCATTTCGAAATCTGATTTTACGTAGACAATGTCTTTGATGTGGTCGATGGTTCCGTTTCCTAGCGCGTTTTCACTGTAGCAGAGATCCTTCTTAGGGTTGAACTCCTCAATAAGGATTTCAGAGGTCTTCCCTGGCGGCAGCATGCTTCGTATCTGTAGGATGATAAGGTCAGAACGCTCTGCTTCGGTTTCACTGACGTTGACAGCGAATTCTATTTCCACGGGGTACCCGAGTGCAATCTCGCTTATTCGTAGTAACAGTTTCAGTGCTTGTGCAAGAGGGATAGCATCATACTCGATAATTGGGGCGAAATTAATGACAATGGAGCCTTCATCAGAGACTCCTGGAGACAGGCTGTCGTCCCTGTAGAAATATGTTGAAGCGATTTTCTCAAGAACACCATGTTCTTTTGCGACATCTTTATCTAACTTACTTAATGAGGTTTCTTCATTTTTATTTACAATACGGTAAATCGATTTCAAATTCAGTGCATAGAAGTTTCGTTGGGAATTTTTCATGAAATCCTTTGGGGTTCCGAACAAAGGAACCAGTGGTTGCTCGGGGCAGAAACAAAACATGCATCCGCCATCAACAATTGCTTTTCCTAATCCTAATGCAAGATAGACAATCCCTTCTTCAGGTTTACAGCCGCCAGAGGGGTAGTAGTTATAGGATTTTGCGACCCCTGAGATTGTTGGGTAGAAATATTGGCCATGTTTTTTGCCAGCGACTTCTTGGATGAGGACCGCCATTTTTTCGTCCCCGAGGTTTTTCGGGGTAGATTTAATATAGGTTCTTGCTTTTTCAAAATAGGTTGAGGCATAGACGTATTTTATTGCGTTGCAGACTTCTTGGAATCGGAAGTCAGCCTCCCATGATTCATTCGGAAGCAGAATGGAATCATAGATTCCAGCGAAGGGTTGCATAAGTGAGTCCTCTAGGATTCCTGAGGAACGGACGATGAGCGGTTGGCGAGTTTTTCCGATAAAGGCTCGGAGATCACCAAGAACCGTGGCAGGGAGGTTTGCGCTCATGAAGGTTAACGCGATCCGCTCGTCTGGTAATTCGTAGAGCGTGGGGTCATGAAGATTATTTTGTATCATGAAGGTATCGAACACCTCTGTTGAGAGTACAATCGTCCGAGGAATTGTGATTCGTAGGGATGGGAACATATCGTCAGCGATGTACTTCGAGATGAGTTTCGCTAAAAACGATAACCCCCGTGCTTTTCCACCAAGTGCTCCTTTTCCGATACGGCTGATTTCAAGATGTGCAGCTGGCGTTGTTCGCTCAAAAACAGAGACGGCGCTTTGGGTCAGTGAATATTTGTATCCCTCAAGTACGTCCATGATGCTTTTTCGAAGGTCCGCTCCTTTCTTCTCTTTTTCAATGTTGTGTATTTTTTCAGCAAGACTCCGTTCTCCTCGTGCTTTGAGCCAGGTTGAAAATTCATGAGATTGGGCAGTACGCTCAAGGTCTTTTACTGGAAGAGATATGATAGATTCTTCAAAATCCTTCAAGGTTTTTATTGCTGTTATTGTATGTCCTTCTGAATCTTTTATAATAATTTCCTGGGGGCCAAAGCATTCTTTTAGAAACCCTTTAACTGTAAGAAATAAATTGGGAGCTTTTTTTGAAATAAAACTGATATGAGTATCAAGTGCTGCATCTTTTTGTATTGGTTCTGATGATTGTATAAGAACCGGAAGGCCAGATTTTTCTTTTTGGATGTATGTAGCGAACGCAAGACCTGCTTGTTTCCCTGTTGTTTTTCGTCCGTCTTCTTGATTATCAGTAATTGCACCGACGAGATTATTTTTATAGTGTTCAAAGAACTGTTCTCCTTCCTTGAAGTTCACTGCATGGAGAACAACAGGTTTTTGCTGTAATTGTAGCACTCTGTGCTCTTCATTCATGGCGTTTTTCATAATATTTTCTAGATATTCCCAGATTTCTTCGTAGATAAGAATAAGATATGTCGAATAATACTGAATCGAATCCTCAACAAGAAGGATGCAAGGGCGATTGTTGACGTAGGATGGGTCTTTGTGGATATTGATTTCGTCTTCGAGGAGTTGAATGATCGTGAGAATTATTTTTCCGTCCCCATTCCAGGTGAACAGTTTCGTGATTGTCGCATTTTTATCTTTTTCCGTGAGTAGCGCGAGTTCAACGGTGTTATTTCCTAATACGACAATGGGTATCTGCGATGTTGTCCGTATTTTTTTCGTCAACGCAAGGATATCGATTTCCTCAAATGAATTAAAAAGGATCAGAAGGTCATAGGTGTTTTTTTGGAGCAGTTCAAGGCATTCTTTCCCGGTTTCTACATGCGTTATTGATGGAGCGCCATTCTGTTCGTTGCCTTGTTGGTTTTCTGCAAGAAGACTCCTTAATCGGCCTTCTTCTTCAAGTTGAAAAAAATGAAACGAGGAAGACAGTAAGAGGATGTTCTTTATGTGTAGTGATCCACTTTCCGTGGTCTGTGTCCTCTCTACGTCTTGTGCGACAGTCGGTGTGACACCAGTGATATCTTCAATACATTTGATGATTTTATTTTCTTTATCGTTGAATCGGATATTCATATGTCAAACTACACCCAGCCGCGCAGTTTACATGCTTCGGCTACACGGGAAATCGCAATCATGTATGCGGCATCGCTGACTCGGATTTTCTTGCGTTTTGCCAGCTCCCATACTTTGTAGAATGCATCGGTCATTTTGTTGTCAAGTTTCCCAAGTACTTCTTCTTTTGTCCAGTAGTAGTTTTGGTTGCTTTGGACTTGTTCGAAGTAACTGCAGACGACTCCGCCTGAGTTGGCGAGGAAATCAGGGACGACGATGACGCCTCTTTTGTCTAATGTGTCTTCTGCTTCTGGTGTGACTGGGCCGTTTGCACCGCAGATAACGATTTTGACACTTGGTTTAATGTTAGCGACGTTTTCCGTGGTGATTGAGTTTTCTAAGGCAGCGGGGATGAGGATATCGACTTCCTGGGTCATCCAGGAATCGCCAGGGGTGACTTTGTAGCCGAGTTTTTCTGCTTGTTTTTTGTCAATGGTTCCAAAACGATCGGTAATGCTTTCAATTTCTTTGACGTTAATTCCTTTTTGTTTGTAGTACGCGTAGGTGCAGTTGTCGTTCTGATCCCAGCAAGCGACGGAAACAACAGTCCCGCCGTATTCAGTGAACAGTTCAGCGGTATAACGGGCGACGTTTCCGAACCCTTGGATAGATGCGGTTGATTTCGTGATATCGATCTTTTGTTCTTTCAGCAGTTCACGAAGAATGTAGACTAATCCATACCCTGTTGCCTCTGTTCGTCCCCGGGAGCCGCCAAGTTCCACTGGCTTTCCGGTGATAAGCCCTGGGTATTGTCCACCCATCATGAGAGTTTGATATTCATCCATGATCCACACCATATGTTGGCCACTGGTCATGACGTCAGGTGCAGGCACATCACGGTTTGGTCCGATGTCTCTGGCTATTTGTCTGACCCATCCTCTACAGATTTTTTCTTGTTCTCGTTCTGAGAGGTTATGGGGATCACAGATAACACCGCCTTTTCCTCCGCCAAGCGGAATATCAGCAACAGCACATTTCCAGGTCATCCACATCGCAAGAGCCCGTACGGTATCAGCGGTCTCCTGTGGGTGGAATCTGATTCCTCCTTTACAGGGTCCTCGTGCATCACTGTGTTGTACTCGAAATCCATGGAAAACCTTCATGGTTCCATCGTCCATCCGAATCGGGATAGCAAAACTATATTCACGGAGTGGATTTCGTAAAAGTTCCCTAGTTGGTTCATCGAGATTCAGTTTGTCTGCAATTCTGTCGAATTGTTGTTGCGCCATTTTAAACGCGTTAAAACCTTTTTCTTTTGCATCAATGTTTTTAATCTGTTTTACTTCCTGTTTGACTTGCATACGAAAATCGCCTCTTTCTTCGCCCACCATGTATCATAACCCTGTATAAATAATTTAGGAATACAGAAAAAAACGGGTTAATAGCTGGTTCTAACCCTGTACCCTTTATTAACTCCAGGGATTATTAAAAAAAACCGAATATGCATCCATCCAGACAGTATGAGACGTTTTTATATATTAAAAAGACAATACCATATAACGGAACAAGGGATGCAACGAAAGGACAGGAATAACATCAATAGCTTCAAAAATGGTTATTATTTCGATTCTTCTTCAATAAAAAATTAATATTGTGTACATGAGAGATCACCTATGAGTGATGAATCCAAAGAAACCGAAAAAACAATAGAAAAAAAAGAAGATTCACCAGAGTCATCAACCGATTCAAACCAGTCATCAGGTGAAAATCATGGAAATGTACAAAAAGCAATTGCAGAACAAATCATCAAAACAGTATGGACCCATGAGCCCTGGTTATTTTTTAAAGTCGTTGTGAAAAGTGTCGAAGAAATGGGGGAGTATATCGCGCTTCATGGACTGGTTCCGCAAAACGAACTCCCTCTTCATTTACGAAATAAAATTCCGGAAAATGAAATCTGGATTCGTGAGAATGTCTATGCAGATTTTGAAAGAAGGAAAAGCATACTCGCACATGAATACGCAGAACTTGATTTAATGGTAACCAAAGGAATGGGTTATAAAGAGGCACATCAGCAAGCAGAATTCGTGGAACACCTCTATTATCCTACAGAACATGCGACAAAATGATTTCGTTTTCTAATCTTTTTTTTTAATAATATCGTGTTTATTTCTTCATCGACCAAAAAATATATTATATTCAAACGGTTGCGGAGGATATTAACTAGGAGAAATCACGTTACCAACAATGACATGTAACTGTTCAAATAAAAAAATAATATGGATTGATATTCTATGGCGATAAAAATTATTGTCACCGGCGGCACATTCGATAAAGAATACAATCCCTTAGATGGTCAATTGTATTTCAATGGGACACATGTCGCAGAGATGCTGAAACTCGGTAGATCACGGTTACCTGTTCATATAAAAACAGTGTTGATGATCGATAGTCTGAGCATGTCCGAGGCCGATCGAAAAAAAATATTAGCGGAATGCCAAAGCTCTTCGGAGGATAAAATTCTTATAACACATGGAACAGATACAATGACAGAAACAGCACAGCTTTTAGGACAACATATCACAAATAAAACCATTGTTTTAACCGGAGCAATGGTACCGTACGCGTTTGGCAGCTCAGATGGTCTTTTTAACCTTGGGAGCGCTCTTGCGTTTCTTCAAACCCTTCCCCCAGGTGTGTATATCTCCATGAATGGGAGATATTTCCATTGGAGTAATGTACGGAAAAACAAGGAAATCGGTTTATTCGAAGAACTCCATTAACTTGATACTTTATGTGTTTTTCGAGGTTTTTTTGTAAAAGCGTTTTTTTGTTGAACCAGCCACATACCCTCAGGGGTAAAACCATAGGTTTTGTAAAAATGAAACGCAGGGTTCTTAAATGCGACACCAACCCCGATAAATTCGACGCCCTTAGCGTACAGTTTCTCTAGGATGGTGGTCAGGAGTTTACTTCCAACCCCGCTTGTACGATGCTTCGGGTGAACACAGACTTCATCGATAAAGCCCACTCGTTCAATTTTGTACACGCGGGCTTCATCGCGCTCCCCGACATGCCCCGTTATCATCCCAATCACTTGATTTTTTTCTTCTGCGACAAGAAAAAAATAGTTCGTATCATGAAGTGATTCTCTCTGGCGAGCAATGACATATTGTTTGCATTGTGCTTTAGGCTTAAGACTGTCAAGCTGTCCGCTATAATGCGTATGCTCCAGTGATGAAATCCAATACAGGGAAAAGAACGTTTCAAGGTCCTCTTCCCTGTATTGGATT
>Ga0209777_10006462_pt1 | contig 13192 bp, 14 predicted proteins | sample FrelakmetHBP12HB_FD_187147 | JGI IMG/M metagenome (GOLD analysis project Ga0209777, IMG submission 187147) | Freshwater lake sediment microbial communities from the University of Notre Dame, USA, for methane emissions studies -HBP12 HB (SPAdes)... | ecosystem: Environmental > Aquatic >...
GTTCCATATCACGCAGGGCGATATCATCGAGGTGTTTGTGGACTCCAAGCAAAAGGGCGACTCGTCATCGTACTTCTACTTAGTCTGCGAGCAGCTCGTGCCCGCGGGGATGTGATTATCGTGGCCAAGTATCGTTTCGAGCTGGCGACAATAGACCCGGAGACGAACAAGGTCGAAATCCCGGCGACCGCCCGGATTGTGGGCTTCGCTCCCTGGGACAACCGCAGGATTGCGTATCTCATGGAAATCGAGGAGTGAGTGAGATGACAAGTATATGGGACAAGGCTAGTGACAAGGTTGTGTTCAATCAGGTCGTGGGCCATTTCAGGATGTTCGCAGGCTATCAGGACCTTTGTCCAAGAGACAAAGAGAGATTCGAGGAAATGGTAGTATTCGTTAATAAATTGCTCTAACATAGGTGTTCCCCGTGGTCGCCCAGGAGCTCGATTGCACAGAATGTCGCGGCAAGTTCTCGTTCAGCATGAGCTTCGAGCGAGACGGCAATTATCGCATCGTCTGCCCGCATTGCGCTCACGAGCACTTCCGCATGGTCCGCGACGGGCGCATCACCGGCGACCGGTGGGCGTCGAGCTCCATGCCCTGGGACAGGGTAATGGCCGAGAAGGTGGCCGCGTCGCCCAAGCCTCGGCGACCCAGGCGGGCCAGGACGGTCAGGCAGCCAGGGACCCCGCCGCCTGTGCAAACAGTTGTCTACAGTGGCAGAACGCCGCTCTATCTCGGCGGTAACACGACCGTCATCGGCAACACGAGCATAACCGGCAACCTCGGCTACGTTAGCGCAAGCACGACCGCGGCCAATACCACCGTCTGGTCGACAAGCGGGGCTACCACGAACACGACGAGCATAATATAAGAGCGGCGGCCGAAAAACTATGAATACTATAGATGATATCTCTCTTCCAAGATTCCGGTGATGAGATGGTGGGCTCCGTTGATATCGAGTGTTGTAAGAGAGTCGCCAAGGAGCGCGGCGGGCAATGTCTATCGACGACTTATATAGGCAGTCGTATCAAGATGCATTGGCAGTGTGCTAAAGGACACGAGTTCCGGGCGAGTTATAATACCGTTCAACAGGGACACTGGTGCAGTAGATGTAGATATGACTCTATGAGGGGTAAACCATCTCCCTATAGGATTGGCATAGAGCGGTGTAGAGAGAAAGCAATTGAACGTGGCGGGGAATGCCTTTCCATGGAATATATCAATTGTGGGACCAAACTTCATTGGCGGTGTGCTAAAGGACACAAATGGGATGCGAACTGGGATAATATCAAGCATGGTTCCTGGTGTCCTATTTGTGCGAGGCCCAACACATATAGTGGTCAGAGGATTGGAATAGAGTATTGTAAACAGTATGCGATTGAACACAACGGATTGTGTCTATCGGAAAAGTATATCAATGCCCAGATTCCCCTGAGATGGTACTGCAATAAACATGGGGTCGAGTGGAGGGCAACCGCAGGAAGTGTAATTAGTGCTGAGCACTGGTGTCGGAAATGCGGTTGCGAGAGAGGCGGCAGGAAGCACAGAGTTGGCCTCGAGAGGTGTCAGCAAACAGCGAAAGGACGAAATGGTCTATGCTTATCCAATGAGTATGTTAATTGTCATGAACCAATGAGATGGTATTGCAATAAACATGGGTTTGAGTGGAAGGCCTGCGCGGGGAGCGTGGTGCTGTCTGGGACTTGGTGTCCGGAATGCAAACGCGATGCCATTCGAAAGAGACAAACTCTTAAGGACGGTATCGAACGCTGCAGGCAAATTGCGGTCGAACATGATGGAGTTTGCCTTTCGGAGGTTTACGTCAATAACAGTACTCCGATGAAGTGGAAATGCAACAAAGATGGCTATGAGTGGACAGCGAAGGCCGCCAATATTTTCCACGGGACTTGGTGTCCGAAATGTGGTGGACATCTGAGGAACAATTTTGAAGATTGTAAACGAATTGCGGCGGAACGTGAGGGTGTGTGTCTGTCCACGGAATTTATCAACAGTCATGTACCCATGGAATGGAAGTGTAGAACTGGTCACGAATGGCTGGCGCCGTTTAAACGTATCAGGCGTGGTGATTGGTGTCCATATTGCCGACCATATGGCGAGATGGAAGCCCGTTGTCGTGCTATACTGGAAACAATCTTCGGTAAACCATTCAAGAAAAGCAAACCCTTCAAGAGTCTTGGTAGTCTTCTCGAGATTGACTGTTATAACAAAGAACTACGTGTGGGTCTTGAATACGATGGTATTCAACACCGGGAGTTCACTCCGCACTTCAATAATAAGAAGGGACGCCCAGTGTCGGAGCGCGACCAAGAAAAAAATCGGTTGTGTGAACGGTATAATATCGCATTGATTCGTATAAGTGACCGCGAGGCCTCGAAGCTATCTGGGAAAGAGAAACTTGTGGACACCGTAATAATGAAATTGCAGTCTAAGAAAATTCCATTTACCATGCTATCAGAAGACGTTTTGAAAAGATTGAGGAATCCTATAGACCCCGTGTATAAGGACGTATGGGGAGCGGAGTATCTCAAGATTTTCCAAGAAGAGTGCAAAAAACGTGGTGGCCGTTTAGTGTCCACCGAGGTTTGGGCGGGGAATAATCAGCGTTATGAGATAGAGTGTTCAAGGGGGCATCGTTTCAAATTGGATTATGGTCATGTTGTCACCGGTGATAGATGGTGTCCAGCGTGTCGGCGAGAAGATAGGAAACGTTTGAATCATATTCGTGGAATTGAACGCTGTAAGAGAGTTGCCATAGAACGAGACGGATTGTGTTTATCGGACGAATATGTCAATAGTCAAATTTCGCTTAGATGGAAGTGCAACAAACACAATTATGAATGGATGGCTTGCGCCGCTTCTGTGATTACTGCAGGTTCGTGGTGTCCCCTTTGTGGCGGAAGCGCTCCCATTGGAATAGAACGCTGTAAGGAAACCGCGTTGAGCCGGGATGGTGTCTGTCTGTCTATCGAGTATGTCGATAGCAAGATTCCCATGAGATGGCGTTGTAATAAGCACGATTTCGAGTGGTCGAACAGTGCTGGTAAGGTGGTCACATCGGGGCAATGGTGTCCGAGGTGTGCCGAAGAGGTCCGGCGCGTTAAGTTGGAACCATATAAACATGGAATCGAGAAGTGTAAGAAAATCGCGATAGAACGCAACGGGTTATGTTTATCTGAGATATACACCGACTGTTACGCACCGATGAAGTGGTATTGCAATAAACATAAAGTGGAATGGGTTGCTCCCGCTACCACCATAATAAATCAAGGGTCGTGGTGCCCTGTATGCGGCAAGGAGAAACGTCGAGAGAAGTCGGCTTCGCGTAAGGTCGGTATCGAGCGTTGTAAGCAGTGGGCATTGAGCAAGGGCGGCGAGTGCCTTTCTACGGAGTATGTCAATTCGGACACCAAACTTCATTGGGAGTGTGCGAAAGGGCACGAGTGGTGGGCGAAATGGGGCAATATTAGTCAGGGGAAATGGTGTCCGACTTGCGCTGGTCGACCTCAGCGTAATCTATAAATACTATAGAGCCATTCTTTCTTGTCGTGATAAATATCAAGTGTGTAGGCTGCGGAAAAAAGGTTGCTCGTAACCCACGTCAGATTCGAAAACACAGAGCGTTTTGCAGTAGGCCATGCTATTACGAGTGGAAGAAGAGAGAAACCGAGAGAAAGACGAAGATAGCATCGCAAATAATTATAGAAAAACGGGGTGGGATTTGTAAAGGTTTCTATGGTACGGGGTCGCGTCTTAAGGTATGTATAGTCTGTCGCTGTGGATGCGAATGGACGCCTCCTGTTCGTCATATTGTAGAAGGAACTTGGTGTCCCGAATGTGGAGAAATAGATAGAATCAGAGCCCGTGGTGACCACATCTATTCCACAGAAGAGGTTAGGGATAAGATGATAGAGCGAGGATACGAACTGAAGTCCGTAGTGGTTGGAAGACAGTGTGAGCGTATTGATATAAAATGTTCATTCTGTGGAAGAGAATGGAGTTCTAATTTACAGTCTATTTTGAGAGGTGGTGGATGTCCTTATTGTCATCGCAAATGTAACGATATGGAGAATCGTTGTCGTGTTGTGTTCGAGACGATTTTTGGCAAGCCGTTTGTCAGATGTAAGCCATTTAAGCCGGGTTCTTTACTTGAGCTCGATGGTTATAATGAGGAAGTGAAGATAGCGTTTGAATATGATGGTCCTCAGCATCGCGGGGCGGCGTGGTTTCCAAACGACAAAAAACCTCGTTCTATAGAGGAAAGGGACTGTGAAAAAGACCGGTTGTGCAGACAAATGAATATTCGTTTGATACGGATTTCCGATACCGAGACTAGTTATAAGTCCGTTGCCGATATCATAATAGAGAAACTTCGGACGAACGGTATAATGTTTAATCAGCCCAATGACGAAATGATGACAAGACTGAGAATACCTACCGATTCAATTTACAAAAGAGCGTATGGTACTCCCTATCTGCGTTGTCTTCAGATAGCGTGTGAATCACATTTGGACCCGATTACGGGACGTGCCGGGCAATTGTTGGACGACTTGTGGGTCAGGAATGATTATAAATACAGAATTGTGTGTGAGAAGGGTCACCCCTTTGAGATGGCTAGCTCTAATGTTATAAATGGAAGTTGGTGTCCGGTCTGTAGAAGAGGGAGCGCGAATGTGAGATATCGCATCGGTATTGATGCCTGTAGGTGCCGTGCGGTGGAGATGGGTGGTGAGTGTCTTTCAACTGAATATAAAAATACGCATGCCAAACTCGATTGGCGATGTGCGAAGGGGCATCAGTGGTCGGCGTCTTGGGCGAGTGTTGGATATTTGAAACATTGGTGTCCGGAGTGTGCTCACAAGACTCCGTGGAACAAAGGTAAGAAAGGTCTACAGATTGGTTGGAATAAGGGTAGGAAGACTGGATTTATTCCATGGAATAAAGGTAAGAAGACCGGAGTCGCTCCACCGAATAAGGGACAGCGCGGTGTCAAGACGATTCCATTCGAAGAGGTCCTTCAGCGGGCACAGACACACGTCGCAAAAGAACATCCCGGTGGAAAATGCCTTCGGATTTGGCGCGCTGGTACCGAGGGCTGGAAGTTTTACAGAGTTATGGGTCTATTTGTCTGCGATAAGGGGCACGGCGAGTTCGAGACGGAAGTGAGAACGGTGCTCAGAGGTCATTGGTGCCGTAGGTGTGATAATGAGTCACGAATAGGTAGGCCGTCTCCTATGAGAGGCAAACACTATTCCGAGGAAGTCCGTCTCAGGATGGGTACGGCACAACGGAAACGCTTTGCCACCAGAGAGATAAATGGTCTATGAATGTGGGGATATAACAATGCCAGCAAAAGTTGATATCGAGTTGTGTAGACGCGCGGCGGAGAAACACGGCGGGCAGTGCCTATGTACAAAGTATGTTAGTAGTCAGGAGAGTCTCCACTGGCGTTGTGTAGATGGACACGAGTGGTGGGCCAGTTGGAATACCGTTCAACAAGGACATTGGTGTTCGATGTGTGCGAGAGAACGGACAAATAGCGCCGTGTCAACTCGTAGAATTGGTATTGAACGGTGTAAACAATGGGCACTGGAGCGAGGGGGGGATTGCCTTTCGAAGGAATATGTCAATAGCAAGACCAAACTCCGGTGGCTGTGTAGAGCGGGGCATGAGTGGGATGCTGTTTGGGACAGCATTAAACAAGGACACTGGTGCCCGGTGTGTGCGGCAGAGAAACTTGGCATAGCGTACGGAGTTAATATCGACGATTGCAGGCGGATAGCCGCAGAGCGTGGGTATCGATGTCTATCGGATAAGTATGTAAATGATAAAACATCACTAATTTGGCAATGTATCTCTTGCGGTCGGGAATGGAAGGCGTGTCTGGGGTCTATCAAACGTGGTAGCGGATGTCCTCATTGCCATACGAATGACATGGAGAATCGGTGCCGGGTTATATTTGAGACCGTTTTTGGGAAGCCGTTTCTTAGGTGTAAACCCTTCAAACCGGTTTCTCTGCTAGAACTTGATGGATACAACAGCGAATTGTTGTTATCGTTCGAATATGACGGTATACAGCACAGAATCGGGAATTGGATTAGACGACAATCGCCCAGTCCTTTAATCTCTATGAGGGACCGTAAGAAGAATGAATTGTGTAAGCAGAATGGTATCTGTTTGATACGGATAAATGACCTCGAAGCAACGAGAGAAACGCTTGTGGACGTGATAATAGATAAATTGAACGAAGAGGAGGTCGCATTTCCGCGGCCTTCTAATGAGACACTGTCGGAGTTGAGAAAACCATTGAATCTCGTCTATAAACGAATATGGGTCGAAGGATATATAGAGAGATTTCGTGAGCTCTGTAGCTCACACCTCGACCCGACGACTGGACGAAGAGGAGAGTTGCTACATGCCGAAGTGTGGCTCGGCAATGCATATAATTATGATATTCGATGTGAGCGAGGTCATTTATTCAAGGGAAATTATGGAAATACTCGAAAGGGACACTGGTGTCAAAAGTGCGCGAATGACCGAATAAAAGTTGGTATCGAGCGGTGTAAGTTTATAGCAAAGGAATATGATGGTGAGTGTCTCTCGAAGGAGTATATCGATAGTAGGGAAAAACTCCTATGGCGGTGCAAGGATGGGCACGAGTTTCCCGCAAGTTATAATAGTGTTCAGCAGGGCCATTGGTGTCCCGATTGTGAATATGCTTCGAGGCGGGGGCGTCGTCTTTCAGAGGAGACTCGTAGAAAGTTGAGGGGTCGAGTTCCGTGGAATAAAGGTTTGATTGGCGGGCATCTGTCAGAAGAGACTCGCAGAAAGATGAAGGGTCGGGTTCCGTGGAATAAAGGTCGTAGAAGGGACCAGGATAAGGAAGGCTGACCGTTACATCTCCAGCGGTCTCATCGTCTCTTCGTACCAAGCGCACGATTTGTGGTGGGCTCGGCAGGTCTCGCAGTCGGTCATCCAGACCAAGGTCATCGCGGATGCCTGGACGTCGAATACCGGGACCCCCGGCTTCGTCCATTCTTTCACGAGCTTGTTGTAGTGCTTTCGCACTTCAGTGCACGACTTGTTATCGGTTTTCTTGGCCTTCCTCGCGACAAAGTCGGAACATTGGAAGGTCTCGCCGAGCGTGGCATTCTTGCCATGTAATGGACATCTGTACACCTTCTTGCGTCCCAGACGTTCGACCGTGCTCTTCTTGCAGCCGATACATTCCATAGGCAGGACTTCGCCGGTCTTGAACGGGTCGACTTGCAGTTTCGTGCTTTTCATCGCTATCACCTCTTCCGCGTGACCCGGTCGACGAATACGCAGGGCCTTTTCTTGTTCTCGCCCTCGTTGATTACGGATGGTTTGCCGCGGATGACTATCCTCCCGCCTTTTGAGAGAGCCTCTCTGATGGTTTTGACGGCCTTCGGCAGCTCGGTGTCCCCGTGACCGTTGGGGTATATGGTCTCGAAGTCGTGCACGCAGCAGCGGACCGCGTTCCAGCCATCATCCATGGTGAACGATACGATATGGCGGTCCTGTTCTGTCACCTTGCCCTTCTTCGACGAGCCGCGGAAGGGGCTTCCCGATGCCCTCTCTATCATGGTCTCTTTCATCTCGACCACTTTCCCGGTGAACAGGAGCGTTCCCTTTCCATCTCCGAGGCAGGATTTGCACTCCGCTCCGGTCGCCGTCTTGCCGGTCCCGTTGCATTTCGCGCATTTGTACGATGATAGATTGTTCAAGACCTCGTCCACTGTAGTGGTACCTTTGTGTGTTGGTGGGTTGGCTTTCTCTTTCGGCGCGTCGTCGAACCAGTCGAGTCCTCCCTTGCAGGAATGTCCAGTGGATATCAACTTGCCCGGTTTTTTTGTCTTGGGGTTCACCAGGCGGACCTCGAAGTCGCCTGTCCTGGGCGACCAGGTTACCTGGGCGGGGATTTGCTTCTCCGATTCGTCGTAATGGCAAGTGGCCGCAGTTACCGTTTCCGGTAGTCTCCGGCCCATCTTCTTATCGAGCTCGTTGAACTCCTCCGGGTGATACTGCTGTCCTATGTTGAGGAACAGCCGGGTCTCGTCCGTGTCGTCCATGATTTCTATCCGGTATGAACTCTGTATCCACTTGCAGAGAATGAACCGCAGGGGTGCCGTTTTGTCCTTCCAGTTCTCCATCAGGAACTCGTTGACCATCGTCCGGTTGTCTCCGGTGAGATAGAATCTCTCTCCCGGCCTTTCCGGCGACTTGCTTGTGAGGTGATAGACGGTGGCCCACACGAACGAGGTCTCGTCCACGGGTGTCTGCTCTTCGCCAACGAAATCTTTGAGCAGGTCGCGTCGGAAGGTCGCCGATTCTCTTATGAGGTCGTCGGTGGTCGTTGCGATTTCATATAGATGAGGCTTGGCATTCTCGAGGATATCGAGCCAGTAGGTCGCGGCGTCTCTGTCCATGGATTCGTGTTCTAACAGGTTCTCCACGGCTATCTGGAGCATCGTGGTGATGCTTGGCCTGAAACCATGCTTGGTCGCGAACAGGTCCTGGGAGGTCTTGACGAGGTGCTCGAGTTCCTGGTTGTCTATCTTAATCGCGGACATGGTGGATAGATGCGACCCGCCGGTATATATCCGTTTTTAAACAGCGAGCGTCCTCGTAGCGTATCTGCCGTCCGGCTAGCACGGAAAGTCAAAAAGTCATATGTATCAAAACCTTTATATACCAGCGTCGCCTATACATCCTTCGAAGGGCATCAGGCCCTTCAGGTTGGTCGAAAAAAATGAGCGTAGTGCCGACAAAAACGGCAGAAAGAGCGAGGGCCATAGAAGAGATTTTGACCGCCTTCGGCAAGCCAGTCTCGCCGAAGGAGATTTGGGACGAGGTCGAGCGGCGCGAGAACGTCAAGCTCGATGACGTCGCCAGGGCAGTGTACCACAAGGTGCTGCAGTGGGGGACCGACAGGTTCGAGCAGGTCGGGCGAGCCCTCTGGACCGTCAAGAAGGACCCGACGACCCCGCGCCTGCTGGAGAACATCCTGCTGGCCCACGGCGGCCAGGCGGAGCTGCAGACCATCTACGCGGAGTACGGCAAACTGACCGGCAAGGACATGAGCCTGAAGAGCAACATGGCCGCGGTCAGGTCGAGCCTGCAGAACGCTCCGAGGGGCGACAGCCACAGGTTCTTCTCGTCCGAGAGGGGCATCTGGCAGGTGCGCGGAGCGGCCGGCGACAACACCAAGGAGGTCATCCGGGGTATCATCGGCCAGCTCAAGGAGCGCGGCATCCTGGAGGACATGGTGAAGGCGCTGGACGAGGACCGGGCAGAGGAGGAGCGGAACTCCTACAGGACCGCTTCGGCCGGCGAGCTGAGGGCCTCTATAAGCGTTCTCAGGGACCGCATCGTGGCCTTCAGGAACATAGACGGCGACCCGGCATGGCTCCAGGACGTCGACCAGTTCCTGGAAGGGGCCGCGCAGGCCCTGCTGAAGAGCATGACCGCAGGGCGGAAGCCCGCTCAGGTGGGCGTCGGCCGCAGGCAGGCCGTAAGGGTCGTTGAGCTCATGCGCAGGGGCACAAGCTTCGCTGCCGCCTGCGAGCTGGTCGCCACGGAGTTCGACGTTGGCAGCTCGGCTGTCAGGGACGCGTGCACGAGGCGGCTCGGCAAGACCCAGGAGGAGTTCGAGGCGCTGGCATCGGACGAGGCCTTCCTGAAGGCCCTGGTGCAGGCAGCGAACGGAGGAGCATAGATAAATACGCCCCGGGGCGGCGCCCTCAACGCTGCCCCAGGGGCAACACACTGAGGTATTGATATGGAGAACGATGCAAGGGTGAATTATGTCTGGATATACCAGGGTGAGCTCTATAGTGTTGAATACTACGACGAGGACGACCACAGGTACGTCGGTGTGGTAAAGGACGTGCCCGGCGATGACGAGGACTTCAAGTGGCACGATGTGACCAAGCCCTACGTCAACTATTTCTATGCCGAGAAGGCGCTGAAGGCCTATATCAAAGGGCGGCACCCGGAGTACAACGATGACCATATCGTTGACCGGAACTACTGGGGGTCGGTGCAATGAGCGAGTCCATGTGCGCCAGGTGCTATCATGCGCTGGGCCGCAAGACCTACACCCGTGACGATGTCTACCAGGTGGACGATGTGACCGGCGAGGTCGAGCGCATCGCGGTCTGCAAGGCCTGCCACGATGACTGGGTCCGGTGCGGCAGCAAGGGCGCGTTCTACGACTCGTTCCTGAAGGCTGTCCGCGATGACCTGGTCAAGGTCGGCGACAGGTACTTCCTGAAAGGGTTCGTTGCCGAGACGCCGGCGGAGGAGCCCGAGGAGGAGACCGTGGAGGTCGTGGACCTCTCGAACCTCAAGCCGGAGACCGATAATCTATAAATACTATCACCGTTCTTCTCTTATATCATGGCCTCGCCCACGCCTTTCGCGCGATTCCACGAGCTCTATGGCCTCAAGCAGTGTATCCGCTGCGGCAGGAGCATCGAGAACGTCGACCATCATTTCTACTGCGAGAAATGCTGGAAGCGGCGAAAGCTCGAGCTCTTTGCCCAGGACGTGGACGCCGCGGCGGCCGTTGAGATTGCTAAGAGGGAGAACAGATGACCGATGATAAATTGGGTACTTATGTGGTCGAGAAGACCAAGGTCGGGCGGTGGCCGCACAGGACGACGAAGTTCGTCAGGCGGAGAATCCCCGACATCGACCCGGATAGTATAAGGGATGAGGACCGCGTGTCGCATTCCTTCGGGTTCGGCGAGCGGGCCGACCACGGCAGTTTGTGCGAGCTGAGAGCGCGCGTCGGGTTGTGGCCCTTCAAGCGGAAAATCGTAATCCGGTACGTAGAGCCCGAAGACCCGAGCAACAAGGAGTATCGCGAGGTCGTGACGCAGAGGGTCCTTCATATCCAGGGCGTGGCGCAAAGACGACAGATGGCCCGTGGTGTTCAATATCATACGTCGTCATACTTCTATCACGAAATCACCATCGACATCGCGCACGCTATCGCGGACGAACCGGACGATGAGAAGGCCGTGGAGATAGCGACCGGCATCATAGGGCGGATGGCAAGGTGAGAAACCGATGACCAACACTAATATCACCCTCATCAAGGCCTACTGCCCGAAGTGCGGCACCGAGACCAAGGTGGCCGTCCACAAGTGCGGTCCCTGGGAGAAGGTCGGCAACGGCCAGCACAAGTGCATGAACTGCGGCGCCTATCATACCGACAGGTCGCCGAAGCTCCCACCCGGCATCGAGGGCAAGCACGTCACGGTCTACTGCCGAGGCTGCAATGCCATATCCGATGTCAAGGTGCATATTTGCGGCCCGTGGGACACGGAGACCGGCAAGTGCCTGAACTGCGGCCGGGTGACAGGAAGGAAGTGAGCGTATTTTTATCATAAAATTATACATTAACTACACGGAAATCCGGGATATTCGCGTTCGTCGGATAAAGGGCGAGCCGCACACTCTTTGCAAGTATCTTCTGGAAGATGGCACAACGCTCGAGCACCATTACGATGATGGCGCAGAGGCGCTGGCTATCAAAATACTGGAGCACTACAAGAAGAGATTGAGACCCGAGCCGCGGTCGCATGGCCGCGGACGGCGCCCCAAGGGTCGCTGAGCTCTATTTCTGTTGCATCATAATCCCGCCCACAATCATCATTACTGTACCTGTACTCATTATATATAGGGCGCGGCGATAGATATCCGGCTCGGCGCTGTAGTTTCTGTCCGGCTCCGGGAGCGTGGGCATCGTCCTTGCGTAAGCCGGGTCATCGATGTATTCTCCCCACTCCATCTCCTCGTTGCATTTCGGGCACTTTGGGGCCGTGTCGCCGTTATAGTACATCCCGCCCTCGATATCGCGCACGAGCTCGGCCGGGACGAACTGCGGTATCTCGCAGCCGTAGCACATGGCCTCTCGGCCGAAGCCTACCTCGGCGACCTCTTTCGCGCCCGGCGTGAAATCCTCGTCCGCTCTCAACATTATGCCATCATCATCGAACCACTCGGTGAGCAGGAACAGCCGGCCGCTGTAATAGACGACCTTTTCCTTGCCGGCGTTCGCCATGGTTATGCTGAAATCGACAGGATAGCTGTCGCCGACGTCCTCGCCATATTTCTCCAGGACCTCGGGGGTGACCGGCGCCGGCGAGGCGGCCTCTCGTTGCCGGTCGTGCACCGCGGCGCTGTATTTGCTCTCGTCTTTCTCCTTTTCGACCCAGTGCTGGTAGGCGCTTTCGATGACGTCCGGTATTATTTTTACGTTGACCGTTTTCTCCGTTCCGACCGCGGTCCATCGCTCGCGGAACTTGAGACCGCAGGTCCGGCACTCGGTGTATAGATATCCGCTGAAGACCGTATCGCCGCTGTAGTTCGTTCCGGAGAACTCCCAGTTGCGGATGTATAATTTCGGTTTGACCACATTGCGTGGATAACGCGGCAGGAAGTTAGCGACCACGATTTCCCCGCCGCAGGATGTGCAGGCGTGGGCATTGTAGGTCTTCCTGTCGTGTTTGTACAGGGTCTTCCATTTGCTGTCCTTTTTGGCAGACGTTACCGCCTCTCGTTGTCGCTCATGCACCGCCGCGGCGTAGGACCGTTTGCTGCTCAGCGCCTTCCGCTGTTTTGATATTACGGTGGTGCTTTTATCGCAGCTAGGGTCGACGTCGTCCAGGATTTTTGAGACGCTGCTGTGGTCGTAGCCTTTCCCGCAGAACGGGCAGGTGGGCCCTTGGCCGGCCGAGTGCTTGTCGGCACCGGTCAGGTTGCCTTCTCCGGAGGCCAGCGCCCCGCCCACCGAGATATATGTCCAGATGAAAAGCTCGTTGCAGTTCTTGCATTGCCAAAGCGAGTATCCTACGCTGAAAGTGGAATTCCTTATGTTCTCTTCCGTGTAGTATGAACCGGCCCAGGCTTTGCGCTCGCCCGGGTTGGTGTACCACTTTGGCAGGTCCTCCCACTTCGTGTTCCCGACCGGGAGTCTCGGCAGGACGGCTTCCTTTTGCCGCTCGTGCACCGCGGCGCTGTAGCTGGCCCCTCTGTCTTTGCATGCTACAATGTCGTGCCCGTCCCAGCATTCCTGGCAGAACGATGAGAGGCAGAATGCGCAGTTGCGCAGGCAGTCGTCGCAGACGACCTCCCCGCA
>Ga0209777_10006463_pt1 | contig 13191 bp, 8 predicted proteins | sample FrelakmetHBP12HB_FD_187147 | JGI IMG/M metagenome (GOLD analysis project Ga0209777, IMG submission 187147) | Freshwater lake sediment microbial communities from the University of Notre Dame, USA, for methane emissions studies -HBP12 HB (SPAdes)... | ecosystem: Environmental > Aquatic >...
GGGGGCCGGCCCACCTCGACCGCGTCGCCCGGATGGTCGAGCGCGACAAAAACCATCCGTCGGTGGTCATCTGGTCCATGGGCAACGAGGCCGGCGACGGCGTCAACTTCGAGAACGCCTACCGGTGGATCAAGAAGCGCGACCCGTCGCGGCCGGTCCAGTACGAGCGAGCCGAGCTCCGGCCTCATACCGACATCTACTGTCCGATGTACACCTCGATCGAGGAGATCGAAAAGTACGCCACCGGAAAACCGGCCCCCTCGCGACCGCTTATCATGTGCGAATATGCCCATGCGATGGGCAATTCAACGGGCAACCTCCAGGACTATTGGAATGTCATCGAAAAGTACGACGCGCTCCAAGGCGCGTTCATCTGGGACTGGGTCGACCAGGGTTTCGCGAAGAAAAACGACAAGGGCCAGACTTTCTGGGCCTTCGGGGGCGATTACGGCCCCGCCGACATTCCCAGCGACCGGAACTTCTGCTGCAACGGTCTCGTCGGACCGGACCGGACCCCCCACCCGGGGCTCTTCGAGGTGAAAAAAGTCTACCAGTACGTCAAGTTCCGGGCCCTGGACCTCGCCGCCGGAAGAATCGAGCTCGCGAACCGCTATGACTTCATCGCCCTTGATGCGTTCGACCTCCGCTGGGAGGTCACGGCCGACGGCCGGGTCATGACATCGGGCACGATCGAAAAGCTCGGCGTCGCGCCGAAGAAGAGCGGAGCGTTCACGGTCCGGCTGCCCAAGATCCAGCCCCGGCCGGGGACGGAATATCTCCTGAATGTGGCCGTCGTGGCGCGCGATGCCTCGGCCGCGATTCCCAAGGGCCACATTCTGGCCTCGGACCAGTTCCGTCTCCCCTGGCAGGCAGCGGCCGCCCAATCCCCCGCCCCGTCCGCCGCCGGGCCGCTCACCCTCCGGGACGGCCCCCGGGAGGCCCTCGTTTCGGGCCGTGATTTCTCCATCCTCTTCGACAAGATGACGGGGACGCTGGCCTCGTACATATTCCGGGGCCGGGAATACATCGAATCCGGGCCGGAGCCGAATTTCTGGCGGGCGCCGACCGACAACGACTTCGGAAACGAGATGCCCCGCCGGCTGGGCGTCTGGCGCATGGCCAGCCTTGAACGCGAGTTGAAGTCCATGACCGTGGTCCAGGACGCGCCCAGCCGGGTGACCGTCACCGTCTCCTTCGACCTGCTTGGCGTTCCCGCCGTCCACACCGTGCGCTATACCGTTTCGGGGGATGGCGAGGTGCTCATCGCCAACAACTTCGCCCCCCGGGACGGCGCCAGGCTGCCCGAGATGCCTCGGGTCGGGATGAGGCTGGCCATGCCTCAGGGATTCGACCGCATCCAGTGGTTTGGCCGCGGCCCCCAGGAAAACTACCAGGACAGGAAGTCGGGGGCCTACGTCGGCCTCTACGAAACCACTCTCGCCGAGCAGACCGTCCCGTATGTAACCCCACAGGAATACGGGAACCGGTCCGACACGCGCTGGGTGGCCGTCCGGAACCGGGAAGGCGCCGGCCTCCTCATTGCCGGACAGCCGGCGCTCGGCTTTTCCGCCCTTCCCCACTGGCCCGAGGACCTGACCCTCGAGAGCCGGGGCGCCAAACACCCGGTCGACATCACCAGGCGCGACTTCACTTGTCTCACCCTCGACCTGGCCCAGATGGGCGTCGGCGGCGACGACTCCTGGGGGGCCCCGATCCACCCGGAATACACGATTCCGGCCAAGGCCTATTCGTATTCCTTCAGGGTCCGACCGATCGGCAAGGACGACAATCCGGAGGAGCTGGCCAGGCTCATGCGATGACTTCCGGGGGCGACGGCCCCCGCCGCCCCCTTTCCGGAAACCAAATCCGCCCCTGAAGCGTAATAATCTATGGGTTTGAAATTTCCCATGCATCTTGATATTGTTAAAGAAAGACGAGCCTTATCCCAGATGAAATGCCCACGCTGCCGTTTCGATAACCCGGAAGGCACCCGGTTTTGCGGCTATTGCAACCTCGATCTCCAGGGGACTGGCCCCCGGCCTTATTCGGCGACCATGACCTACCAAACCCCGTCCAAGGGGCTCGAGCGGGGAACGATGTTCGCCCGCCGTTTCGAGATCATCGAGGAAATCGGCCGCGGCGGGATGGGCACGGTCTACAAGGCCTTCGACACCAAGATCCGGGAAGTCGTGGTCCTCAAGCTCCTGAAGCCGGAGATCGCCATGGACCCGGAGGTCATCGAGCGCTTCCAGAACGAGGTGAAGCTCGCCCGGAAGGTCTCCCACCGCCACGTCTGCCGGATGTACGACATGGGCGAAGAAGGCCTGACATTCTATATTTCCATGGAGTTCGTCCAGGGGGAGGACCTCAAGAGTTTCATCCGGAGGTCGGGCCACCTCAACGAGGCCAAGGCCCTTCTTCTCGGCCGGCAGGTCGCGGAGGGGCTGGCCGAAGCGCACCGATTGGGCATCGTCCACCGGGACCTCAAACCTCAGAACATCATGATCGACAAGGACGGGAACGCCAAAATCATGGATTTCGGCATCGCCCGTTCCCTCTATGGAAAGGGCATGACCGCGACAGGCGTCATCATTGGAACGCCGGAATACATGTCGCCGGAACAGGCCGAGGCCGCGGACGTCGACAAACGGAGCGACATCTACTCGCTCGGCGTCATCCTCTACGAAATGGTCACGGGGCGGGTCCCCTTCGAAGGGGAAACTCCCTTGAGCATCGTTCTCAAGCACAGGGGCGAGCGGCCCCCCGACCCGAAGGACACGAACGCCCAGATAACGCCCGAGCTCAGCCGGGTGATCCTGAAATGCCTGGAGAAGGACAAATCCCGGCGATATCAACAGGCGGACGATATCCTGGCCGACCTCGACCGGATGGCCCAGGGTTCGCCGGCAGCCCGTCAGACGACGGTCAAGCGGCAACCTATCACCACGCGGGAGATCACGGTCAAATTCAATCTCAGGAAGCTTATCGCGCCGGGGCTGGCCATCGTCCTCGCGATCAGCGCCGGTCTCATCATTCTCAGGCCAGGAGTAAACAGGGGCCTCGCCGGAAGGCGGGGGACCTTTTTTATTCCGAATCCGCCGGGCCCCGGGGAACAAAAAATCGCCGGTTCGGAGGGTCCCGCGACGGCATCCCTAGCGCCGCCGACGGGCGGCCCGGGCCAGCAGGGCCGGCCGGATTCCGGCGGCATCTGGGCGCTCCTCGAGCCCATCTATCAGGAATACGCGAAATCCGTCGAGGGCAAGAACGCTCCCGGCATCGACCAGTTCCTGACGACGGTCAAGGCCAAGCTCCCGCCCGATTCCCCCTTCCTGCGTATCGTCGACAAGATCCAGGTCCAGGTCCAGGAGGGCAAGAAGTTCCAGGCGGCCGGGGACGCCGAAGCCTCGCGAAAGAGCTATACCAAGGGCGAGTCCGAAATGCGGAAACTCCTGGCCCTCGTCAACGAGAAGGAGAAGGCGGACCAGGCCAGGGGCGAGCTGGACGCTGACAAGAAGAAAGCGGACCAGAGCGCCCAGAAAGCGGGACCAAACCTCCTGACCTGGATCGCGGCCGAGAAGGAAAAGGACGCCCTCGACAGCTACCAGAAAAACGATTTCTCCGGCGCCCGGATCCTGTACGGCATTCTGGGAAAAGTCTACCTTTTGAGCGTCCGGGGCGGGGACGAGGCCCGGTGCCTGTCCGCCCTCCAGGGGCTGGTGAAATCGGCCCGGGACGAAGCGGAGGCCGCCCGGGCGCCCGTCAAGGAGGCCTGGCTATATGGGAGGGCCAAGGGAGACGAGGCCGCCGCGAGCGAGCTGGCCCAGCAGAAGGCCTATCCCGAGGCGGCCGAGCGGTTCATCGTGGCCGCCTTCCTCTATGAAAAGGCCAAGGAAGTGGCCCTGGAAAGCGCCCAGGCTTCAGGCAAGTGAAGATCCTCTTCGTCTGTTACGGCAATCTCTGCCGCAGCCCCATGGCCGCGGGGATCGCCCGGCGGCTCCTGGGAGACGGGGCTGAGGTGGCCAGTGCGGGTATCGCGGCGGCCGGCGGCCCCGCGGCCGAGGACGCCGTCCTGGTGATGAAGATCCTCTACAAAACCGACATCTCGGACCACGTCGCCCGGAACATCAGCGATTACGACCTTGGGTCGTTCGACCACATTATCGCCATGGACTTTCCGGTCTACGCGCGCCTCCGGGACCTCCGGATCATTCCCGACGAAAAGTTGTACGGCTGGGATATCGAGGACCCGCTCGGGCGGGGCTACGAAGACTTCAAGGAAGCCGCCCGCAAAATCGAAATCCGGCTGAAGCAGTGGATCGCCCGGACGGGCCTCGAAACCTGAAACGCCGGCTTTCCCCGCCTTTCCCTAACCCATGATCGCTTCAAGCGCCCGGAGCGATGGCACGTTGCTGAAGATGATCTTGAGCACGGCCAGGACCGGGACGGCCAGGATCATGCCCGGGATCTGCCAGAGCCAGGCCCCGAAGAACAGGGAGAAGAAGACGAGGAGCGGGCTCAGCCCGAGCCCCTTCCCCATGAGGCGCGGCTCGACGACATTGCCGATCAGGAGATTGAGCGCCATCATAAGGACGAGGATCCCGATCGCCGAGCTGACCGTCCCGAAAAAGAAGGTGGCCAGCAGGACCGGGAAGACCGTGGCGATGATGGACCCCAAGGTCGGGATATAGTTCAGAAAGAACGCCAGGACACCGAAGACGACGGCGAACGGAAGTCCGAACGCGGCCAGGATGACGGTCGTCGTGGCGCCGGTGATGAAGCATGAGAGGGTCTTGACGGCCAGATATTTCTGGACCTGCCGGTCGATTTTCTCCATGGTCCGGGCCACGGCCGAAGCCTGCCCCGGCGAAAACGCCTTGGCGATCTTCTTCTCCATCCGCCCCCGGCCGGCGAGGATGAAGATCATGAAGACGAAGACGAGCAGGAGCTCGGAAACGAAGGACACGAACGGCCCGAGGGCCGAGAGGATGATTCCGCCCACCTTCTCCGCGCTGAGATTGTTGACCCAGCCCAGGATCTCGGCCTTCAGCCGCGGGCTCTGGATGTTCGCGTCAACGCTCGACACGAAGGACTTCATCATCTCGTTGTACGAGGGGAGATCCGAGGCGAAACTCTTCCCGCTCGAATAAAAGAGCGTTCCCATGAGCGAGAGGGCGATGATCGTCAGGAGCAGGATGGCGACCACGGCCGCGGACTTCGGGATCTTGTGGCGGACGAGGAAATCGAGAACGGGGGTCAGCGCGAACGACAGGAAGAGCGCCATGCAGAACGGAACGAGGACCGGCTTGGCCATTTTCAGGAAGACGCCGAGGATAAAAATGACGATGACGCCTACGCCGACCTTGAGGAACTTGTCTTTATCCATCGCTGTCCTCCCGGGCCGTACATTAACTTAAACACCGGCAAAAGGCAACGGCGGCCTTGCCGGCGGCCCGCCGGCGCCGGGTTTGACGCCGGTTTCCGGCCTGTGATATAAGCTCAGCCGCCGGCCCGAGCGCCCTCGCGCTCCCGCGCGAGGACTAAAATACCCGGCACTGGAGGCCCCACTGGAATACCCGAGTATCCTGAATGACGTCCTGGGCCCGGTGATGCGCGGTCCGTCGAGCTCCCACACCGCGGGTTCCTATCACATCGGGCGAACAGTCCGCGACCTTCTCGGCGAGCGCCCCGCCCGGGCCGCGTTCCGGTTCGACCCGGACGGCTCTTATGCCAGGACGTATCGTCAGCAGGGGGTTGACCTGGCCTTGGCGGCCGGACTCATGGCCTGGCCGGTCACCGGCCCGGAATTCCCTACGGCCCTGGTCGAAGCCAGAAAATGCGGCCTCCGTATCGTTTTCGAGATCGCCAGGATCGCCGGCGCCGCCCATCCGAACACGGTGGAAATCCGGCTGGAATCCGGAAGCGGGAAGAAGCTCTCTGCCACGGCTGAATCGACAGGGGGGGGCTCGTTTCTTATCAGGGCCCTCGACGGATGGCCTGTCCGACTGGACGGGAAATCTCATACGGTCCTGGTTTGGGGCGACGACACCTCGAAGGCCCCATTGCGCAGGATCGCCGGCCGGCGCCCTCCACTTCTTGAGAAGCCCGCCTGGCTTGAGCGGGGCGCCGGACTTCTCCTGACCCTCCGCCTATCCGGGGCGCCGGACGCGGAACTCCTCCGGAAACTTGCGGCGGCCGGCGGGATCCGGAAGATCAGGACGGCGGCCCCCGTCTATTACGTCCAGAAAGGCCGGCCTCTTTTCGCGTCGGCGGCGGAGATGCTCCGCCTGGCCGGAAAAAACGGCTGGACACTCGGACGGACGGCCCTGGCCTACGAAGCCGCCCTCCTCGGCGTCCCGGATAAAACCGTCCGGGACGAACTGCTCCGCCGTTATGGGATCATGAAGGAGTCCGTCGAGGCCGGCCTCGCAGGACGGGGCGTCGCCATGCAGCTTCTGCGGCCGACGGCCCACAAAGTCTGGAAAGCGGAGAAGTCGGGCCGGCTCGCGGCCGGGGGGCTCCACGCCCGGGCGGCGGCCCGGGCGCTCGCGGCAATGCACGTCTCGAACAGCATGGGGATCGTCTGCGCCGCCCCCACGGGCGGCTCCGCGGGCGTCATTCCCGGAGTCATCGTCAGCCTGGCCGAGGAGGCGCACATCCGTCGTGACGCGATCGTCCGTTCTCTCGCGGCCGCCGCGGCTGTCGGCCTGATCCTCGCCAAGCGGGCGACGTTCGCCGCGGAGGTGGCCGGATGCCAGGTCGAGATCGGAGCGGCGGGCGCCATGGCAGCGGCCGCCGTGGTCGAGGCCGCCGGCGGAACGGCGCGGCAGGCCGCCGACGCCGCCGCGATCTCCTTCCAGAACACGATGGGCTCGGTCTGCGACCTGGTCCAGGGCATGTGCGAGATTCCCTGCCATACGCGGAACGCCGTGGCCGCGGCCGCCGCCTTTGTCTGCGCGGACCTGATCCTTGGAGGATACGAGAATCCGGTCCCCCTCGACGAGACGATCGACGCCGTTTTCGCATCGGGAAAAATGCTGCCGGCCGAGCTCCGCTGCACGGCGCGAGGCGGGCTGGCCCTGGCACCGTCCGCGCGGCGGCTGCCGAACTTAAGGAGACGAAGGACGGGACGATGAGCAAGAGCGGATTCGATGATCAGGGCGCGATTTTTTCGAAAAAGTCGTTCCCCTTGTCGTCGACGATGATGAAGGCCGGGAAGTTCCTGACCGTGATCTTGAATATCGCTTCCATGCCCAGTTCCGGGTAGGCGACGACCTCCTGGCTCGTGATGCAGTCCTTCCCGAGGCGCGCGGCGGGGCCGCCGATCGAGCCGAGGTAAAATCCGCCGTAGGTCTTGCAGGATTCGGTGACGGCCTTCGACCGGTTGCCCTTGGCCAGCATGATGAGCGACCCGCCCGTCTTCTGGAAAAGCGGAACGTAGTCATCCATACGGCCGGCCGTCGTCGGCCCGAACGAGCCCGACGGGCAGCCGGGGGGCGTTTTAGCAGGCCCGGCATAATAAATGATGTGGTCCTTGAAATAGGCCGGGAGGTCACCGCCCGCGTCCAGGAGCTCCCTGAGCCTGGCGTGGGCGATGTCGCGGGCGACGACGATGGGCCCGTTAAGGCTGAGCCGCGTCGCCACGGGATACCGGCTGAGCGTCGCCCGGATCTCGCTCATCGGCCGGTTGAGGTCGATGGGCACGGCCGGAGCCTCGACTCCCGAAGGCTCCGGGAGATACTTGGCCGGGTCGGTTTCCAGGTGTTCGAGGAAAATGCCCTCGCGCGTGATCTTTCCCTTGACGTTCCGGTCGGCGTTGCAGCTCACGCCGATGCCGATCGGGAGCGAGGCGCCGTGCCGCGGCAGTCGGATGACGCGGACGTCGAGGCAGAAATATGTCCCGCCGAATCCCGCTCCGAGCCCGAAGGTCCGGGAGGCCTCGAGGAGCTTCGCTTCGAGCTCGAGGTCGCGGAACGCGTGTCCGTCCGCCCCGCCCGTCGCCGGCAGGCCGTCCAGGGCGCGGGCCGAGGCCAGCTTCACTGTCTTGAGGACGAGCTCGGCCGAAGTGCCGCCGACGACGACCGCCACGTGATAAGGCGGGCAGGCCGCCGTGCCGATCGCCCTGATCTTGCCCGCGAGAAACTTGGGCAGGGCGTCCGGGTTGAGGACGGCCTTGGTTTCCTGGAAGAGGAACGTCTTATTGGCCGAACCGCCGCCCTTGGCGATGAACAGGAAATGGTATTCGTCGCCGTCCACCGCGGAGATATCGATTTGGGCCGGCAGGTTCGTGCCGGTGTTTTTCTCCTCGTACATCGTGAGGGGGGCGTTCTGTGAATAGCGGAAGCAATTCCGGGCATAAGCGTTGAAGACGCCGCGGGACAGGGCGTCCTCGTCACCGCCGCCCGTCCAGACCTGCTGGCCCCTCTTGGCGTTGATGACGGCGGTCCCCGTGTCCTGGCACATCGGGAACACCCCGCCGGCCGAGATCACGGCGTTCTTTAAGAGTTCCAGGGCGACATAACGGTCGTTGGCCGAGCTCTCCGGATCCTGGAGGATCCCGGCGACCTGCCGGAGGTGGGACGGGCGGAGCAGGAACGCGACGTCGTGAAAAGCCCTCTCCGAGAGCAGCGTTAGGCCCTGCGGGGCGACCTTGACGATCGTTCGGCCCTCGAACGCAGCGGTCGAGACGTGATCCCTGGTCAGCTGATCGTATGCGGTCGTGTCCTGCCCGAGCGGGAACAGGGGATGATGGGAAAACTCCGGCATGATGATGCCTCCTCGACTCCCGGAGATCATGCCGAGGCGGGATGCTCCAATTTCTGGAGAGAGGCCTCGATGACCTCCCGGACTCTTTTCCGTTCGCCCCGCCGGGTCCGGGCCTTTTTGAGGGGGCCGACGGCCTTGGGGTCGCCGATTTCCCCGAGCAGGCGGGCGGCCCGGAAACGGGTCGTCCAGGACGGGGATTTCAAGGCCTCCATGAGCGGGCCGCCGGCGTCCCGCCCGAAATTGAGGAGGGCGTTCTCGGCGCTTTCCCGAACGCTCCAATGCGGGTCGGCCATGGACTTCAGCAGGGGAAGGATCGATTTCGGGTCGAGGAAGCTCCCCAGGATCCGCGCGGACTGGCAGCGGACCTCCCGCGAAGCGTCCTTGAGGCCATGCAGAGCCGCTTCGATGACGTTGGGCTGGCCCTGACCGGACGCGCGCAGGACCCGCATGGCCTCGCTCCGGATGAACTCGGCCGGGTCCTTCCTGACGGTCCGGATGAGGTTCTTGACCGCCTCAAGCCCGCCCAGCTTGCCCAGGGCCCGGACGGTTTCGAAACGGACGTTATCGGAATCGTCCTGGAGCGAGGGCAGGATACGGGGGACCACGGAAACGTCGGCCACTTCTGCCAGAACCTTCAGGGCGCAGCACCGGCCCCAGGCCGCGCAGCCGGTCTCGAACAGGGCTTGGGAGGCGGCGTCCCGGACATCGGGCAGCCCCTCCTCGACGACCAGCTTGAGGCAGGGGACGGCGCGGTGGTCCTCGAGCCCGGCCAGGGCTTTGAGCGCCCTCATCTGGAGTTCCGGATGCTCCTTGTCGCCGGCATCCTTGATGAGCATCCCGATGTCCGATGTGTTATAGGACAGCGCGGGCAGGAGCAATTCGGTGACATTCGGGCCGAACCGCGCCAGGGCGGACACCGCGGCCTGGCGGACGATGAAATAGCTGCTCCGCAAATAGCTGATCAGGGCGGCGACGGACTTCGGGTCGCCGATCCGCCCCAGGCATTTGAGGAGGGCGCGCTGGGTGAACTTGTCCCGTTCGCGGCAAAGGACGTTGAGCAGGGGCAGGGTCGCCTGCCGGCCGAAGCGGACGATGGCGTCGGAGGCTTTTTCCTGGACTTTCTCCACGTTATCCTGAATCCTGTACACTAGGGCCTCGATGCTGATCCTGTCCCCGATGAGGCCCAGGGCCTCGGCGGCCGAAGCCCGGACGGAGCCGGCCTCGTCCTGAAGGAGGTCGATGAGGTACGGCGCGGAGCCGCGGGACTTCATGTTCCCCAGGGTCCGGGCGGCGCCGGCCCGGATGGTCGGAGATGAATTCCGCAGGGCGTCGTGCAGCCAGCGGATGCTCTCCGGGCCGATCTCCTGGAAGCCGGCGATGGCCAGATTGACGATCTCCTCGTTCTCGAGCGAGAACATGTGGATCAGGACCCGCGCCAGCCGGACGTCCTTGCGGGCGATGATGTCCCGGACCTTGGCCATGAGCTCCGTGACGGCCTGGGTCCGCACGATCCACTCCGGGTCCTCGACGGCCTTGAGGAGATGGTCGATGACGCGGTAGTCGCCGAGCCGGCCGACGGCGGTGACGGCCGCCCACCGGATCTGGGACTGGCTCGAGCGGAAGATCTTCGGCTTGACGAGCTCCGCGATGGCCTCGACCCGGCCGAGCCGGCCGAGGGAGATCACGGCGGCGTGCTGGATGCTGGGGTTGGGGTCGTTGAGCTTTTCGACGATCAGGGGGTAAATCTCCGGATGTGTCTCGTAGCCCAGCTGGATGACCGCCGTCCGCACCGCAGACGCGTCTTCGCTCTCCCGGACGGTGCGGAGCAGCCCTTCGATCGGGGGGGAAACCGCTTTTTCCAAATCAGGTCCTTTCGATATAGCCCTTGCAGTCGCCATCGATGTTGAAGGACGTCACCTGGTACTCGCAGTCGATGTTGGCGAGGGCCTTGACGGCGGCCCGGAAGCAGCCGATCCGGGCGCAGGTCAGGTCGCGGACGGAGAAGCCCTCTTCAATCAGGGCCTGGCAGCTCTTGAGGTAGGCGCAGTCGTGGACGGTGATCTCCAGGTGATGCGGATTCACCTCCACCAGATCGAACGAGCTGGCGTCGCGGAACAGCCCGCCGGCGATCCCGATCTGGATGTAGTTCTCGACGGCGGCCCGGATGGAATCGGACTTCTTGATCTGCATCCCGTACGCGTCGCCCAGGAGATGGAGATAATACTGGACGGAGTGCTCGTAGGCCCGGGCCACGAAAACGCTCGGCCTCGTGCCGTGGAAATCCCGCGCCGTCTCCTCGAGCGCGCTCAGCCAGCAGAGGGCGACGAGCCAGCCCGCTTCTTCGCGATTGATCTTGTCCATGATGGCATCCTCTCGTCGTTCGTTATTTCGCCGCGGCCGTTTTTTTCCCGGCGCCGGCCGCCCCGAGGTTCAGCCGCTCGAGCTCATTTTTCACGGCATCGGCGCTGGCGGCACGGCCGATCTCGCGGCTCCATTTCGAGGCCAGGGCGGCGGCGTCCGCCTTGGGGTTGTGCGCCCAGAGGACCACGAGCTTGGCGAGGTCCTCGGGCCCGAAATCGGCCGGCCGCGCGGGTTCTGTGGCGGCCGCGGGCGCGGCCTTCCGGGGGCCCAGGGCCTGGAGGATGGCCCTGGTGTCCCTGGCGATGGCCAGCTCCTCGTTGGTCGGGACGACCAGGAGCTTGACCCGGCCGGTGCTGATGACGGGCTCGTTGGCCTCGTTCTTCTTGGCATCGAAAACGATGCCGAACTCGTCCAGGCCCTCGCTGACGAGCCGGCGGACGAACCGGGAATTTTCCCCGATCCCTCCCGTGAAGATGATGGCGTCCACCCCGCCCATCTCGGCCATGTAGGCGCCGATGTACTTGCGGACGGAATGGCAGTAGATCTCCAGGGCCAGCTTGTGGCGCTCGCTTCCGTGGGCGGCTTCCTGCTCGATCTCCCGCATGTCGTGCGAGGTCTCGGTCAGCCCCAGCATGCCGCTGTTCTTGTTCATGATGGAGTCGATTTCCTTGGTCCCGAGCTTTTCCCTCTCCATGATATAGGGGACCAGGGCGGGGTCGATGCTGCCGCAGCGCGTGCCCATGACCAGCCCCTCCAGGGGGGTAAAGCCCATCGTCGTGTCGACCGATTTCCCGCCGTCCACGGCCGTGATGCTGGCGCCGTTGCCCAGGTGGCAGGTGATGAGCTTGAGCTTCTCGATCGGCCGGCCGAGCGTCTCGGCGGCCTTGTGGGCGACGTAGCTGTGGGACGTCCCGTGGAACCCGTAGCGCCGGATTCCCAGCTTCCGGTAGAGGGCGTACGGGAGCCCGTAGATGAAGGCCTTCGGCGGGATCGTCTGATGGAAGGCCGTGTCGAAGACCCCCACCTGGGGGACCTTGGGCAGGAGGGCCTCGCAGGCCTCGATGCCCTTCAGATTATGGGGATTGTGGAGCGGCGCGAACTGGATGCACTTGCGGATGGTCGATTTGACCTTGTCTGTGATGAGCACCGATTCCGAAAAATCCTCGCCGCCGTGGACGACGCGATGCCCGATCCCGTCGATCTCGCTCTTGTCGCGGATGACACCGTGTTGGGGGTGGAGCAGCAGAGACAGGACCATTTCGATGGCCACGCTGTGGTTGAGGACCTCGCGGATCTCCCGGATCTTGTTCTTGCCCTCCGGCTGATAGGTAACGATCGCGTCGCTCGAGCCGATCTTCTCGACGATCCCCTTGGCCAGCAGGCCTTCGTCTTCCATGCGGATGAATTGGAACTTGACGGACGAACTGCCGCTGTTGAGCACGAGAACTTTCATGGCCGTGGTCTCTCCTCAGATCACGGACGGCCGTCCCTCCGCGATCGCGATTTCTTTTCTGAAGCGACGCCGGACGATTTCCGGAAGCCCGCGACAAGCCCATCGCCTTGCGAGCCAGCGAGCCGGCGATGGGTGCGTGTTTCAGAATAAAGGACTTTTTAATATAGATTTTTCGGGGGGGGGCTGTCAAGCCCCGCTCCCGGGCCTCTCCCCTGTCGGCGGCTCGCGCCAAACCTCCCGGGTTTGACAACCGCCGGGCCGTCTGCTATAAGGGGAACGCCCGCGCGGGCGGGAGTTCTTGCCGTCAGAAAAAGCGCGCCTTTTTCATCCTATTCACAGCCGACGGTCCTTATCTATTCTTAAAGGAAGAGGACAATGAAGATTCACGAGTATCAGGCCAAACAGATCCTGGCCCGGCACGGCGTCCGTATCCCCCGCGGGGAACTGGCGGAAACCCCGGCCGCAGCCCGGGCCATCGCCGAGCGCCTCGGCACCCGGGTCGTCCTGAAGGCCCAGATCCACGCCGGCGGGCGGGGAAAGGGCGGCGGCATCAAGCTCGCCGATTCGCCGGCCGAAGCCGAACGCCTGGCCCGATCCATGATCGGCATGAGATC
>Ga0209777_10006464_pt1 | contig 13191 bp, 14 predicted proteins | sample FrelakmetHBP12HB_FD_187147 | JGI IMG/M metagenome (GOLD analysis project Ga0209777, IMG submission 187147) | Freshwater lake sediment microbial communities from the University of Notre Dame, USA, for methane emissions studies -HBP12 HB (SPAdes)... | ecosystem: Environmental > Aquatic >...
GGCTCTCTCGAAATAGTGATTATCGGCCCTCCTTTGAAACTTTCTGTTTTGAGTCCCTGTTGTGAAGCTCTAGCCAGTAGTTTACGCCATTTGTCCACCTGCCCCTGAACCATCCGGTCCATGATCGCTTTTTCATCTTCCTGTTCATTCGAAGCCGCGGTTTTAATAGTTAAATCCCTCGTGTAATCAGGACAGTGGCTTCCAAGAAAAGCATCCGTTGAAACCGTAAACCTTTTTTGACATTCCCTGCGCCAGGCGCATACGCCGCAAATGTGTATTTCTACTGTCATGGCTATCACCTTCTTTCTAACTGACGATAGGTTTTTCTTTCTTAACTCAAAGCCTCAAAACCAGACACGATATCGAGGAGCTCTTCTGTAATTGTCATCTGGCGCGTGCGGTGAAACTGCACGTGAAGATCCTGCATTTGTTCTTCAATATTCTTTTCCGCGTTCTGCATGGAGGCCAGACGGCTGGCGTTTTCACTGGCCAGCGATTCGGCAAAAGCGCGGTAAAGCGAAACAAAAAGATATTCTCTAATGAGCGAGGAAAAAATTTTATCGCCGTCCATCCGGTAAATGGGCAGGGTCTTGGAATCCCATTTCTTGCGGGCTATTTCCTTAAGCCAATCACGATTCACAGGCAACAGTTGAACCTGGAAAGGATGATAGTTGGCGCCGCTGATATAATCGTTGTAGAACAGCATAAAATGATCAACGTTATGACGGAAATGCCACTCCTCAATAATCATGATGATTTCCTGAACCAGTGGCGTTATCCCTGCCGTGGAACTCGGAGTGGCCAGCAATTCATCTATGGGTTGTCCCGCGTCCTCCACATAATCCGCCACGCGAGCTCCCACCGCCAGCACTTTGCGGTTTTCTTTTTTCACGCCGGCTTCTTTGATGTGATCCAGCGCGAAAACGGAAATCTGCTCGTTGAGTTGCCCGCACAAACCCTGATCGGAACCGAAAATTATCGCTCCCATGCGCTTAACAGCAGCTTCTTTGCTTTGCATCATCGCGCCCATTCGTTCTTTAAGTACAATTTGCAGTCCCATCTCTACCGTCCGGGTGTAGTCTTCAAGAGACTCCACGGCCTTTTGATATTGCCGAATGCTCACGGCGGCCAGAGCTTTCATCGTTTTGACCACCGATAAAAGATCGCCCGCGCTTTTAATTCTTCTTTTCAGGGACTCAGTTGTTTGCATTTACTTCCTCGACTTCTTCAAACGGCGTGATAGCCGGTTTGATTTTATTCATGATGCTGTCACGATCCGCCATTTCCAGTTTTTTACCCTCTTCGATACGCCCGCACAATTCCGGCAATTGTTCGTTGACGGTTCGCAGCAGGTGCCCTTCCACTTCGCGTATCTTATCGATCGGAACATGATCCAGGGCGCCGCCAGTCACTGACAACAGACTGGCAATCTGTTCTGACGCGCGCAGAGGTTTGTACTGTCCCTGTTTGAGAATTTCACGCACACGCCAGCCACGTTCCAGCGTCCGTTTCGTACTTTCGTCGAGCCTGGTGCCAAAACGAGAGAACGACTCCAGCTCTTCAAATTGCGAGTACGACAGGCGCAAATCTCCCGCCACGGAACGATAAGCGGGCAACTGCGTTTTGCCGCCAACGCGCGAAACGGATTTACCGACATCCACCGCCGGCAAAATGCCTTTGTTGAAAAGCACCGGCGAAAGATAAATCTGCCCGTCCGTGATGGAAATCAGATTGGTCGGAATGTAGGAAGACATATCCTGTGCTTCCGTTTCGGTAACGGGCAAGGATGTCAAAGACCCGCCGCCCAATTCCGGCCGCATATGCGTGGAACGCTCCAAAAGTCTTGAATGGATATAAAAGATGTCGCCGGGAAAGGCTTCGCGACCCGGTGGCCGCCGCAAAAGCAGCGACACTTCCCGGTAAGCACGGGCATGCGATGTCAGATCATCATAGACAATCAACACATCACGTCCCTGCTCAACGAAATATTCGCCCATGCTCGTGGCGGCATACGGCGCAATAAACTGCAGTCCCGGTGTGTCTTCACCGGTGGCCACGACGACGATACACGATCCCATCACACCATGATCACGCAGTTCGGCGATAACCTTGGCCACGTCGGCGCTTTTCTTGCCGACGGCGCAATAAATGGAAATAATCCCCGTTTCTTTCTGGTTGATAATTGTATCCACGGCAATGGCTGTTTTGCCGGTCATTCTGTCGCCCAGAATCAATTCCCGCTGGCCGCGGCCAATGGGAATAAGTGCGTCAATGACTTTAATGCCGGTCTGCAGGGGCACTACAACCGGCGCACGGTCCATAACCGCCGGCGCTGGTCTTTCCACCGGATAGCGCATGACTGTGTTGACCTCGCCCAGACCGTCGAGCGGACGTCCGAGGGGATCAACCACTCTTCCCAAAAGGCCGTCTCCCACCGGCACATCCAGCACGCGCTTGGTGCGGTGCACTTCCGAACCCACCTGTAGATTTTCACTTGGGTCCAGAAGAATCACGCCGATTTCCGTCGGGTCGATATTGAAAACCAGACCCATATAGTTTCCCGCAAAACGAACCAGTTCCTCCGCGCGGATGTGCGGCAGGCCGCCGACCCTGGCAATATCGCGTCCGACAAAATTGACCGTACCTATTTCGTATTGCCGCAGTTCAGGATTCTGCTCGTCCAGTACCTTTTCCATGGTATCAAACGTATCGTCCAGGAAAGTCTTTAATTCATTATTTTCCAAATGGCTAGACTCTTGATTCATTCTTCGCCTCCCGACATCTTTGCCTTTTTTATCCCACGTCGCTTCGCTCCTGGGATAATTCCACTTACGCTTCGAACCTCGCTAAGCTCGTTCTCAGCGAGTGTCATTATCATCATGCCGCGTGCGCCTCTTTCTGGAGCGTCTCAGTCAGACTTTCCACCAGCGTTTCCAGATACTCATTGAGACTCCAGGCGATCTTATGCCCATTCACCCGCAATTCAATACCCGACACAATCTCCGGCTGCGTCATATACCGCAGAGTAAAACCGTTGGTTATCTGCTTCTTCAGAACTTCCTCGATTTGCGCCTGCCGGGACTCGGAAATGCTAAAAGCGCTCTGGATAATCACCCGATTGCCACCACCCCTGATGGCATTGCGCATCTGAATGCTTTTTTCCTCATCGAGTGCTTTGATCCGGCGGATGAATTCATCCACAATCCGTTCCTCCAGATCGGCATCCGCCAGATCGCGCAGCGCCTTACGAGCCGTGGCATATAATTGCTTGGCCGCCCGCTGGCGCAAATCATAGAAAAAGGCGTCGTGTTCGCGAACCAGCATATCCTGCCAGCGCGCCTTGACCTGATCAACTTCCACGCGGACTTTTTCCATCAGTTCCTTGCGCTTGGCATCAGCGGCCATTGTTGCCTCATTGAGCATCTGTTCTTTCGTTTCGTTGAGCAACTGGTTGCGCTTTTCATAAAGTCCGGCAGCCTCGGTTGCCTTGACTTTCAGATCTTCGGCTTCGGCAAACCGCGCGACAATCTTCGCTTCTCTGTCATCCATCGCTTTAATGATTCGCCCGTAAAGAAAACGCTTCAGCAGATAGACAAGCAAAAGAAAATTGAAGACCTGGCAAAATAAAACAAACCAGTCAATATGCATGGTTTATCCCCCTGCTTTTACAAAATGACCCCAGAAAGGATTGGCAAATATCAGGATCATCGAAATAACGAAGCAGTAAATGGCGATAGATTCAATCATGGCCAGTCCAACAAAAAGCGTTCGAGTCAGAGAATTTCTTTCATCCGGTTGCTGAGCGATGGCGGCCAAAGCCTGCGCGATGGCTTGTCCCATGCCCAGAGCCGGTCCAATAGATCCGATTCCCATTGCCAACCCCGCGGCGAAAATAGATGCCAACGCGACGATGCTTACACTATCCATAAAAACTCCTCCTTTATAAAAAGTTTATTGTGAGATAAAAATTTAATGAGACCCAAGCTTCAGAAACAGAGTGCACTGAAACTTGCTGGTCGAATTATCCCGCTTCTGCGGAGGGCAGCATCTTTCTTTTTTCATTTTTCATCCTCCTGCCCGCGATTAAGTTGCAATGCTTTTTTGTTTTGCTTCAACATGAACATGATGTTCTTCTTCGGCGGAGAGAGCCGACGCGATATAGACCATGGAAAGAATAGCGAAGATATAAGCCTGAATTACGCCTATTAAAAGCCCCAGCGCCTGCATAATAACCGGAAACAAAAGCGGAGTGACGGCCAGCAGAATGCCGATAACTTTTTCATGGCTCATAATGTTGCCGAAAAGTCGAACCGTCAGCGCGAGAGTCCGGGATAGTTCCCCCATCACGTGGAAAGGGAAAAAGATAAAATTGGGTTGAAAATACTCTTTCAAATAATGGAACACGCCGTTGCGTGAGATGCCGTAATAAGGAACGGCGATGAACACACACAGCGCCAGAGAAGCGGTAGTGGTAATGGAAGACGTCGGTGCGACAAATCCCGGTACTATAACAAGCACGTTGCAAGTACAGATAAACAAAAAGAGAGTCCCGATAAGAGGAATGTAATTATCTGCGCCCTTTTTCGTCATCTCGGATATTTCACCGCGGACGACGGAGATAATGACTTCCAGAAAATGCTGCCATCTGGACACATTCATTTCCGAAGAAAGGTTATGTGTAGCGAGCCAGGAAATAAACAACAGAATAGCCATCACCAGCCATGTATAGAGAATTGTCACGTTCAGCGTGACAAAACCCCAACTCCAGATGATTACCTGATCGGGGCTGATCTGATTGAGAGATACAATTTCCATATCGAATCTCCAGTGAGGCGGCGAACGCTTGCCCGCCCAAGTTTATTCAGTTAACCGTCTCCACCGCGTTTTGCGGTCCCAGACGATATGTTAAAATCTTTCTCATAATAATAAAACCCAGCACAGCCACGGCCAGACGCTCCCAGTGTCCAGTGCCCATAATCAAATAAAATCCCGCCATCAACACCGCCATACGTAGAATAAAACTTCCGAGCATCAGGCGCGCGGGACTATGAGCTTTCGGCAACTGCCGCACTGTCCGCCACAAAGCGATAAAATAAAAAGCGCCCAACGCCAGACCGGCGGCAAAAGCTGCGATTGCCGGAAACAACATGGCCGGATTAAGTATGCTGTTCATCATCTTCATCTTCCTCGATAATTTTACTGCGAACTTTTCTCACCCAGTAGGCGGCATTTATACAGCCAATAATCACACCTATAATCAGAAACATCAGCGCCCATGAATACTGACTGGGCCAAGTGCGGTCAATCCACAGCCCGAATGCAACCCCGATCAGTGTCGGGATAGCCACCGCCCAGCCGACAATGCCGAACATGCCCAAACCAAACCAGACGGTCTCGTCTTTGTGCCGCAACGCCTTCTGCCGCAGAGCCTCTTTTTTAGCCACCTGCTCGGTGAAATGATCTGCCATTTTCCGGCGTCGCGTGCTTGATGTTCGTCTTATTTCAACCATGTTTAATACTCTCCTATTTTAACTCAACAAAGCGCCTGATCAAACTCGCTTCCAGCCTTGCTGAAGCAGAACGAACCATTTTTTCCCGTTCATCCAAAATATCATATTTTTCCACGACGACCTGTTTGAGTTTCCCTAAATCGGGCGCACGCACGGCGTTGCGCGTGGAAACCAGTACGTTTGATCCTTTTTTCACCAGCGTGCCGACATCCATCGCCAGCAGTTCCTGCCCTCCTTGGGCCGGCTCATATGTGAATATGCCGGGTGCAAGCGTCGCCACAAAATCAATATGATTCGGCATCAGGCAGAAAGAACCATTTTCCGCCTCGGCGACAATCTTCTTTACTTCCTGCGTCAGCAATACTTCCGCCGGCAATAAAATTTTAAGCAACATTATCGATCTTAGCCTCTTCTATTGTTCCGATCATATAAAGAGCCCGCTCGGGATATTCAGCAAACTCATCATTGAGTATCCTCTCGCAGCCATTCAAGGTATCTTCGCGGGAGACCATTTTTCCCGCAGTACCCGTAAATTGTTCAGTGACAAAAAACGGCTGTGTAAAAAACCTCTCCAACCTGCGCGCCCTGTGTACAATTCGTTGATCCTCGCGGGAAAGTTCGGAAATGCCGAGCATGGCTATAATATCTTTTAAATCTTCATAAACGGCCAGCGTCTTGCGAATTTCCTGGGCAATTTTGTAATGGCGCTCACCGGCGATATTCGGCATCAACATTTTGGAGCTTGACTGAAGAAGGTCAATGGCCGGATAAAGTCCTTCACTCGCCCGCTTACGCGAGAGAGCGATCGTCGCCGAGAGATGGCCGAATGTATGGACCGCCGAAGGATCGGTAAAATCATCTGCCGGGACATAGACAGCCTGAATAGATGTAATGGCGCCGGTTTTTGTGTTACATATCCGCTCTTCGAGCTCGGCCAGTTCCGTGGCCAGAGTCGGCTGGTAGCCCAGACGCGACGGGAGCTGTCCTAAAAGACCGGATACTTCCATACCGGCCTGGATGAAGCGGAAAATGTTATCAATCATGAGCAGAACATCCTGTTTGGAGTCGTCTCGAAAATACTCGGCCATCGTCAGCGCCGAGTGTCCCACGCGAAAACGCGCGCCCGGCGGCTCGTTCATCTGACCGAAAACCATTACCGTATTGCCCAGAACCCCGCTCTCTTCCATTTCGCGGTAAAGCTCCTCACCTTCACGGCAACGCTCACCGATCCCGCAGAAGATACTCATCCCCTCATGGCCGCTAACCGTATTGTGGATCATTTCCGTAATGAGCACTGTCTTGCCGACGCCCGCTCCGCCGAAAAGCCCCGCCTTGCCTCCTCGCTCCAGCGGCGCCAGAACATCAATAGCCTTGATTCCTGTTTCGAAAATCTCCGACACGGTGGATTGATCCCGCAGGGGAATCGGTTCCCGGTGAATGGAACGCAATTCCGCCCCTTCGATCTGAGCTTTTTTATCAATTGTCTTTCCGAAAACATTGAAGACCCTTCCCAAAAGTTCCTTACCCACGGGAACCTCAAAGGGCTTGCCTGTATCTATGACCATTGAACCTCTGGCCAGACCTTGGGTGGGCGTCAGGGCGACACCCCGGACAGTATTATTGTCGAGCTGAGTAAAAACCTCGATGATTACCTGTCCCTCATCGCCCGCCTTAAGAACATTACGAATCGAAGGCGCCGTGGGAAAGTGGACATCAACGACGCTGCTGCGAACGGACAAAACTTTTCCTTGATTGACTTGCTCACTCTCCACGTTCATCTCCTCTTTCTATCGAATTTATGCTGTAAAGTTATTGATACATTTCCTCCACTTTTTTAATGCCTTCCATTAACCAGCCTATAACACCGCCGATTAACACAAACATTATAGCCCGGATAATATCATCTACGAATGGCAATGCTTTCAAGAAAAGCGCATGACTGGTTAAAATCAGAACACCAAGAAAAATGGCTGCAAAGATGCCTTTTTTACCCCACCAGATCGAGGCCAGAATAATTGGGATGTAGAAGAGGTGAGTAAAAATAATCCCTGTTCCAAGAATCGCATGATAATAATAGGTAAGGACACAAGCGACAAGGAGGAAGATAGTCATCAGTCCGATTTTATAGGTGCTACCTTTACCACCTATTTGTCCCTTCATCATCAGTGTTTTAATAGCTCCAAGCCTTCTCTCCACACTACCAATGATCAACTCCTGATATTTTTCTGTGACCTGATAGGATACATAATCGAACATGAGAATTGTTCGATTCAGACTTTCCACCGCCTGCTGTTTTTCCAGAGCAGTCACGAAAGTCCCCTGAAATTCAGCGTAAAGCCAGAGATTCCGTCTCATTAAAATCAGCGCGTAAATAGCTTCATGCAGGGGTATTTTTTTCCTGTAGAAATCCTCGGCGTACTTCCAGGAAAAAGTCTTGGCCTCCTCATAGGAGTTTTCGGCCAAGGACATTCGACGAAAAAGCTTGTAAAAATCGGTCCCCTGCTCAATAACCATGTCTTTCGGCAGAGAGTGATAAGAGGGCGTTCTGTCATGCTTCATCACATCTGCGGCCCATTGTTTGGCAATACCCTCAGCCTTGCTTTCTATAAGGTCAATAAGTTTTGTGGCATAAGTTTGCATTCTTTCATCCCTCTTTCCATAGAGCTACTATGATAAAAAAATCTCACTTAAGTGAATCCGTTTCGTCACTCACTGCGTATTTTTTATCGCCAGCAACTCCAGTTTCATTAATTTCCAGAATTTTCTGGCAACAACATATATAATGTAGTCGAACATAAGAATTGTCCGGCTGAGACTTCCCACGGCCTGCCGGTGCTCTACCTCTGCATTAAACATGGCTTGAAACTCAGCGTATAACCACATATGCCTCCTCATCAGAATCAAGGCATACAATGCTTCATGCAGCGGAGTTCCCTCCCTGTATCTTTCCTCCGCGTACTTTTCGAAAATTTCTTCCGCCTGTTCATATGGTGATTCATGAAAAAACATCATTTGAAAGTTACTGTAAAAATCTTTGGCTTGAAGAATAATTTTATCCTCAGATGCCTCATGATAGGTGTAAGTTTTCGCGTTAGTTTTCACATCCTTTGCCCATTGCCGGGCAATTGTTTCCGAGTTTTTCTGAGTTAAATCAACGAGTTTTGTGGTAAAAGCTTTCATAGTCGCTCTTTCCTTGAATAATCATAAACAGCAATGGCCATGCCATAAAATATTTTACTGTATTTTAGTTTCCATTCCTGCTTTTACGCGCGGGCAGCAACGCCCGGCTGGGAACCCCGGCGAATGCTTGGGTATGCCGGGGTAACCCGGTATTGTTGAATGGTTATTGATTACCGTTCATATGGAATAGCGCAAAAGATAATAAAATAATTTTATCATCTTTTGCCGGATACTCATGAATTATAAAGAGAGGAAATAAACGGAAATACGAAATAAACGTCGCCGGATAATTCGCCCGGAAAGATTTGCGGACACTTGCAAATAACAATAGTCTTTAAATATATCGTCTTAGCAATAGCGACTTTTATGTCACCCCAGAATGACTTAAATGTCGCGTAGGATGGTTTCCCAATGAGGATTTTTTTTCATGGCGGCGATTTTGCGCTGAAGCTGTCTAACGGTTATTCCAAGAATTTGTGCGACCTTGCCGCGATCGCCATTAGCATTGGTCAAAACATAAACCAGATGCGCTTCATCGTTTTCTTTCAAGGTGCATAATTGGCGCGCTAAAGGAGATGGAGCAGTTGACATCATCCCCAGATGACCAGGCAGAATAAGATTGGAGTCGGTTAGCACAACGGCGTTTTCAATAATTTGAGCCAATTCTCGCACGTTGCCGGGGTAATCTCTGCCGTTTAATAAATCCATGGCTTCCGGGCTGAAACCGAGAACCTCTTTATTATAATTACTGCATGCCTTGCGCAGAAAATGGGACGCGAGCAAAGGAATATCTCCCAGTCTTTCTCTCAACGGAGGCAGGTGGATATGGACTGATTTCAGCCGGTAGAGCAGATCCAGCCTAAAAATTCCCTTCTGGCAGGCCTTTTCAATATTACTATTGGAAGCGGATATAACTCTTACGTCCACCCAGACCGGCTTTGATGCGCCAAGAGGATAGAAAGATTTTTCTTCTAGCACACGGAGCAGTTTTGTTTGCAGGTCTATCGGCAGTTCTCCTATTTCGTCAAAGAAAAGAGTCCCGCCGTCCGCCTGTTCAAAATAGCCCCGATGCGGCGTCTCCGCGCCGGTAAACGCTCCTTTAGCGTGGCCAAAAAACTGGCTTTCAAACATGCTGGCCGGAATAGCGCTGACATTAACGGCGATGAATGGGCCCTGGGGCATCGGTCCTGCCTGATGAATGCCTTTGGCAACAAGTTCCTTGCCGGTTCCCGATTCTCCGGTGATCATAATGGAATTACCGCTTCCGGCCATAACCTGGGCATAGGATAGCGTGGAACACATCTGCGGACATTGGGTGATAATCCCGGAGAAGGCATTCGGAATTTTCTTTTTATTATCCCCTGCTGTCGCCGATAAACCTATAAGTAAACCTCTGTGTTCGTAGGCTCTCTTAATGGCCAAAAAAAGCAGATCGTTATCCACCGGCTTGACAAGATAATCATAAGCGCCCAGACGAATCGCTTTAACCGTGGTGGGGATATCATCAATGGCTGTGAGAATGATGAACTCTGTATGGGGACGATAAGGTCTTGTTGATTCCAAAACCTGCAAACCGTCAATTTCCGGCATAAGCAGATCAAGAAGCACAATATCAAACTCCGTTTCTTTAATTCTAGTGATGGCATCCCTGCCGTTATTGCATGTATCCACGTTCCTGATACCCCGCCATTTCAACAGACGCTTCACTGAATTCAGCGCTACTTCTTCATCATCAACTATCAGGATTCTCATAATCTTTGCCTTCCTATTTCGTGAATTATGTTTTGCAATTGCAGCATACTGAAAGGTTTTTTAAGGAGATAATCAGGTTTATCCGCCATTCCTTCTTCCCGCTTCTCTGCTTGAGCATCAGAAGAATAAAGAATTACAGGTAAAAGTGGAAAACGCTCCCTGATTTTTTTTGTGAGATCCCATCCGTTTATTGCCGGCAGATTTATTTCCGAAATGAAAATGTCCACCTCCGGATGCGCCTCCAGATAGGCGATGACATCCTCGCAGATATCTTCGAAACCACAGAGCCAATCAATTACGTCAACAAAGCTTATTTTGATTTCATTAAGATAAGAAGCGTCACTATCACAGCAAAGTATTGCCGGACGAATATTTATTTGTGTTTTGGCGTCAAGAGGAAGGTAGATGGAAAACCGGCTGCCTTTATTGGGACGGGAAACAACTCCTATTATTCCATGATGCTCTTTGATAAGTCCATAAGAAATGGAAAGTCCCAAACCCGTTCCTTCCATGTCCCGACGAGTAGTAAAGAAAGGTTCAAAGACATGATCCAGAACTTCTTTTTCCATACCGATGCCGTTATCTTCAATTTCAATCAGAATCGCGTTCAATCTTTCAAGACTTCTGGCGGTGATAATTATTCTCCCTTTTCTGTCGGGCGTAATGGATTGATGCGCGTTAATCAGCAGATTGGCTATTACCTGCTCTATTTTTTGAAAATGTCCCTGAATGGTGGGTAAATCGCTGTCTATATAAAGGTCGATGCGGGAAACAGTTTTGCGGACCTGAGCACCAACAATAATCAATACTCCCTGAATGACTTCCTCGATTTTAACCGGTTTCTTTTGTATTGTTTCATCCGCCCGGGCAAATTCTTTTAATCCCGTAATAACGCGCTTGATTCGTTGAGAAGCTATTTTGAACTCTTCAATGATTTCTTTCATATTTGTGCAGACTTCCACATAACCGATGCCCTTATCACCCCAATCCGGATTGGAGGCTCCGTCACTGGCCAAAATCGGTTCAACGGCAGTCCACATTTCCTCCAGAAGAGTAATGTTGTTGGCAATAAAACTGACCGGATTGTTTATTTCGTGAGCGACTCCCGTCACAACTTCACCCAGCGCTTTTAGTTTGTGGGATTGAATCATCTGCTGCAAACGGAGTTCCCCTTCCTGACGTATTCTTTTATCCTCTGTGATATCCTGCCATGCTCCGACCATATAACTTCGGGAGCGATTGCTTGGTTTAATCAGGCGGCGATGATCGGAAAACCAGCGATAAGAACCGTCGGAAGTCTGAAACCTGTACTCAAATTGGTGAGTTCCTTTGTGCGTGGCCGATTTTAACTCTTTGAGTATTTCTTTTTGTTCGTCGGGATGGATGTGCTCCTGCCAAAAAGTTGGATTATCCGTGAATTGGGCGGGAGTGTATCCGGTAATTTCTTTGATGCGGTTGCTGACAAAAGTGATTGTTAAATTCTCATTGGCGTTGCAGGTATAGGAAACGATAGGAAGGAACTCGAGGATAAGAGACAAGTGATCTGTAGTTTCTTTCAGGGCTTTGTTGGTTTTCGCTAACTTTTGCGTGCGTTCTTTTACTTTAATTTCCAGCTCTTCATGAGCTTTTAATAACGCCTCTTCCGCCCTTTTTGCCTGAGTTATATCTTCAAGCGTCTCTACTGCTCCAACAACGGCCCCTTTGGAGTTTCGGATAACGGCGGCGGTAAAGCGCAGCCATCTTCCCTTTTTCCCCAGTTCTGGGAAAAAATCGGTGGCCTCGTAAGCGCCGTCAATCAATTTTGACTTTATGAATTTACCAGAATACCACTGGGGGATCTCTTTCTGATATTTATCGACAAGCAAATCAGCCATGCAGGGTCTTGCCGTTTTATAAAACGCCCTCCATTGCTGTCTGGTACCTACTACCTCTTCGGACTTGATTCCGCTCAATTCTTCCAGAGCTTTATTCCAGTAGATAATCAGATGGTCCTTCCCGATTATAAACGCGGGAATAGGGGAGCTTCCAATAATGCTTTTCAGAGATTGCTGGCCGTTGCTGAAAACTTCCCGTACCCATACGTTTTCGCTGTATTTGGGTTTATTTTTTCTATCTTTGTGTTGGCAATCTTTATCTTTCATCTTCTATTACCCGAGAGAATTAAATATAATCTTGCTTGGACAATTTTATGAAAAAACCTGTAATTCAGAAAGAGCCGGTTCCTGCGGGGAAGATGATCTTATATAAGAAACAACCATTATGATACCATTTCGATTGGAAGTTGCCGCCTGTCCGGCGTCACTTCCCGGTAGGGTAAAAAGTTATTATTGCGTGCCCCTTGGTTACGCACCCGGTCAAAGGATCAGCCTCGGTAAGGAAAAGTTGATGAGGCGTATAACCTGATAACCTGAAGATCTCGCGAGGTCACGCGTTGCACATACGTTAAGGAAGCCGACAACTATGCCAACAAAAATAGTGCTTTGATTTAAAATTAGAATAACATAAATTATTCTTATCTACAAATAATAGTTATAACTTTTTTAAATTTTAAGAAAAGCCCCGGACTTTTTTGCATATCTATAGGTTGAAACTACCGCAAAAGAGGAATATAAAACTTCTTTAAAACCTTATGCATTCAACAACAAATAAAATTGTTTTTAAAGATGCGGCAACCGTCATTTTAGTCCGGTCATCAAAGGTCAATGACGGGGAAGTATTTTTGGCACGGCGTCACCAGAAGCAATCCTTC
>Ga0209777_10006465_pt1 | contig 13187 bp, 14 predicted proteins | sample FrelakmetHBP12HB_FD_187147 | JGI IMG/M metagenome (GOLD analysis project Ga0209777, IMG submission 187147) | Freshwater lake sediment microbial communities from the University of Notre Dame, USA, for methane emissions studies -HBP12 HB (SPAdes)... | ecosystem: Environmental > Aquatic >...
CAATCGAATTGGTCTATATATTTCTTGTCTCTTTTTAAGTGCCTCTTTATATGCTGGTTGTGAAGTTACTCTTTCTCTATATGAAAGTTGACGTGCTTTAACTTTCTCGATATTTATTGTTCTATACCTCTTTCCCCTTAATTTCAAAGACATCTTTTGTTCATCGGTTAACTCATTATATTTCTTTCTCTTTCGATGTTGTTTTGGTTTTAATTTAGTAACTTCTTGATAATATCTTGTGAAATATTCTTTGGCTTTAATTGGGTCTTTATGCGGCATATTTAAAATCCTCCACAATTTTCTAAACAAAGTTCTTCAAATAATTCAACAAATAATTTTCCAATAGCGTCCATAGAATATTTCTCAACCACAGATTTTCTAGCAGCTATCCCAATTTTTCTTCGTAAATCAGGACTGTCTCTCAGTAATCTCAAATGCTTCTCCCAGTTTTCTGGACTATCACAAATAAAAGCATTCTCTCCATGAGCCACGATTTCTTGATACGCCTTAAGTGGTGAAACTAATGTTGGTAATCCTAAAGCCATAGCTTGTGTAGCCCGCCCATTACTCTTACAAGGTTGCAGCCAATAACGAGATATTACTACAGCAATATCAGCTTTTGAAAGTTCTTGGAGCCATGTTTCTCGCTTCCATTGCACATGCTGTCCAGGAGGCTGGCCCTCATGTTTTTCCCATTCACTTATCGTTATAAATTCCATCCCTAATTTTTCAACTATAGGCTTAAGTGCAACGATGGCTTCTTCCGCGTTACCTCCCATTTGACAACTAATCACTTTTAATTTGCCTTTATTTTCATAAGAGGTTTTAATTGGTCCTTCTTCATAAGCGTCAAAGATTACTGTTGTTCTTCCAAAATACTTACTTTGCTCAGCTAAAGCAGTTGAGCAGCAGGTAATCATATTTGCTGCCCCAAAGCATTCATTTTGATATGGAAGGTCAAAAAGTGCTTCACAATGGTCAAATACTACGCTTATTTGAGATTGGCGTAACCGTTGAATTAACTTTTTTTCAAAATCACCAAACGAAGTGAATATTACTACATCAGCATATTTAATAGTCTGCCAGAGATCTTTGTTGTTTTGATAATCAGAGATGATTTTAGAATCGATTCCATGGGTACATAACCATTTATGAACGTTTAAACGCCGTATTCGTATAGAACCATAATTCTCATCTACCATACCAGGTATTAACCAGCAAACCTTGATGGGTTGTTTAACTTGTGTAGCCCGAACTTCTATACTCGGCGTACCCCATCCATCATAACTTTCTATTTTATTAACTCTGAAACCATATTTCTCTAATAAGCGTTTGATGGATGCTTTGGTAAATCCTGTGCGATGATATTGAGATTCAGGATGAGGATTCTTAGTAATATCCTGAATTCCATAGATGGTATATTTAAACCAATCACGTGGACCGAATCTCTCACCTTCCTTAGCCTCACGATCCTCTGCTAAACAGAGTTGTTTACAACATTCTTCTAAATCCGGGACCTTGAGCCATAGGTCACCACCATGTCGTAGGACTCTTGCCCATTCTTTAATAGTCTCCTCAGCACCTGTGTGCCCAGCGGAGTGTTCTAACGAGTGTTCCGAATGGATTGCATGTATATAAGCATTTGGATATGGTATTTTACTCTGATCGAATACCTCTTCAACATTTGGACAAGTGTTTATATCAACGTTTCTGTATGAAGGAGTTGGTTTTCCACCGCTTCCCAAACTCAATCGTATTGGTCTTTCCCATACGCGACCAGGAAACATGATGTTCCGTAAAAATTCTCTATTATATAAATATCTAGTGTCTTGGGGTCTATATGTGAGTGCTTTTTCATTTGCTATATTGGCCTCTATAATTCTACCTACCATGCTATAAGCCTTACATAAACGATCTTGTGGGGTATATGTATAATTTTCCTCCATCGTGGTTCCTAAAACTGCTGGTACGGGGCATTTACCTGCTAATTCAAACCAAGGGATGGCCTCATTCCATCGTTCATGGTTATAATGGATCTGTCCAATAATGACATAGAATTCAGCGAATCGTGGATCTAATCTAATTCCTAACATACAGGTATTAATAGCTTGTTCTTCTTGTCCGAGTTGCCAATAGGCCATAGCTTGATACCATCGACCGTTGATTTGATCATCACGCCAGCCAACAAGGCCTTTATAATACTTATCAAACGCTTCAATACATTCTTTAAACATTCCCTCATGATGTAATTCCTTAGCATAATAATATTTTAATCTGATATCTTCTGGGTGTTCTACTATTGCTTTCTTTAAAATGCGGATATTTCGTCCCTTAGTTTTAGCAACATCAGCTCCACCTCTGCGGTGAATTACCCAGATGTCGGTAACCATTTCTCTAGTACCGGGGACGAATGTCATACATTCATGAATTGGGTATTGCCAACGAGATATACCACGCCTAATTATACGATGTCTGAAATTCTTAACGCAGCAACTCCCATTCTCATCTTGGGCATATGAATATGCCATTAAATAAGCATCGGCAACAGTTAGATTCTGCTTAAGTGTTAAGATTTTTTCTTTGTCTTCTGGAAGAATTATATCGTCGCCGTCTAACCACATAACATATTCGCAAGTGGCCTTTGAAAAAGAGAAATTACGGGCTATTGAAAAATTATCTATCCATTCAAAATCAAATATTTTAGCTCCAAAATTTTCTGCTATTTGTTTGGTCTTATCTGTTGAACCTGTATCTATTATTATAATTTCATCCATTATACCACTTACTGACTTAAGACATTGCTCAAGATTTTTTTCTTCATTCTTAACGATCATACAAAGGCTTAAAGTGTTCATGTTGTTTATATACAGTAAATAACCATATGAAACTTTTTAATTGGTCACGAAAACAGAACCCCCCGCAAGTTGAGCAGATACCTAAGGCATATAAGGTAATATTACATCATCGGACTGGTAATTCGCTTGAACTAGAGAATGTTTCATTACCAATGGTCACATTTATTCGGAATAATATTGGGAGAGATGAAATATATGCCCAAGAGAACATCATCATTAATCTTCGTAATTATTCAATGGCCCAAATCTTAGAAATGGCCTCAAACATAAAATAGGAGGATAGACCCATGGCTGATAAAGCCCTTTTGGTTGGAATCAATAAGTATCCTGGTGCAGAGTTGAATGGATGTATCAATGATATTCAAGACATGGCCGATTTCTTAGTTGCACGTCTTGGTTTCAGACATGAAGACATCTTCATGTTAGCCGATGAACGTGCCACCACTAATGCCATTCTTGATAAACTTTCTTGGCTGATTAGCTGCACACCAGGTGATCGCATTTTATTTCATTATTCTGGGCATGGTGCACAAGTACCATGTTATGATAGTACAGAATTAGATGGTCTTTCGGAAGTCATCTGTCCAGTTGAATTTAATTGGACACCGGCTCATATGATTATTGATAAGCAGTTCAAGGCAATCTTTCAGCAGATTCCAGCTGGGGTTCGTTTTAATTGGATCAGCGATAGCTGCCATTCTGGTGATTTGACTAAGGAAATACCGAAGCTTTATATCAAACCTCGGTTTTATCCCATACCTGTTGATATTCAATGGCATATTCGGGCTGCTAAGAAGAAGAAAGTTATAAATCGTTGCTTAATTGGTACTGAACTTGATGTTGGTTTCATTTCTGGTTGTCGGTCAAATGAAACATCAGCAGATGCTTATTTCAATGGTCGGTATAATGGTGCTCTGACATACTTCTTATTACAGAGCTTTAGTACGACTCTTCCTACCCCATTGACGCAAGTAGTTGCTGATGTGAATCAGCGCTTGACTAGTAATGGTTATAGTCAGAATCCTTGTGCAGAGGGGGCGCGGCAAACAAAGCCGTTCTTGGCATGATCAAATATTACGTTCAAATTCGTAATCTCTCAAATGTTGGATATACAGGAGAATCTATAGCTGATTCACCAAATAGGGCTGGTTCGAATGTTTTCTGGAAATGGGTTAATACTAAAAAAGATCCATCTGGATTCTACGCCAAGATGAAACGTCAGGGGTATCAACCGTGGGTAAGGGCGGAAGGAGAAACGCACTATAAGCCAATGTGGAGGAAGTTACCGCCAATATTAGCGGCTGTGCCGCTAAAACCTCAACCACCTATATTACTCAGACCAAAGACGTTACCAAGTGGTCAATTTTTACTACCGTTTGAAGAGAGGTTAAATTTAGCCCTAAAGAAACATTTAGGAATTTTAGACACCCCGACTCATGATACAATGTGCAGCGGAGGATGAAACATGTTGCGCTATTGTCGAGAATGTCAGAAAGTTCAGCAAGTCATATATTTTGATCATGATGATCCGGTGCTAGCCTGTGGTCATATCAAGAGACTTAACAGCAAATTAAGTGAGTGCGCTAGGCATATCCAGAATGTGTGCCAATCTGTCGCTAAGGAAATAGGTGCGGAATCTTCACAACTTGAAATGACCTTCTTCTTGGATGTCTTACGTTCACTTCATATGCCAATTGATTATTGTCATATATGTAATGCAATTGTCTCCGTGGTTGAAGACAAAAATGACCAATTAATATGCGCTGGCAATCTCTTTGATAATCCTGGCTGTGGTTGTGTTTTGATTAAGTCAATTAAACAATCTTTGTTAGTTTCTTGAAGACACGAAATATATTTAACCTCCAAGTTTCTTTCTTCCCTTATTATAGTCGTGAACTTTGGTCTTGTTCTCTTTACGCCACTCTTTGTTAATTGTACGCATACATTCTTTACATTGTTTTCTTCGACCACCTTTCCCATCACCATTTAGTGGGAATTCTTCTTCTGGTTTGGTGGTGTTGCAACGGGTGCAGGTGATCATACTTATCTCCAGAGTATGGTGGCGGGATTGTTTCCGACCAATCTCTTGGGGCCTCGACTCAGACAGTGCGCAACGCTATCTGAGTGGAGGAGTTTTTGAAACCTGGGAAATCGAGTTATTGATTTGCGCAAATCAACAACTCGAAACATACCTAGATTTCATGGCACCCCGGTTTAGCCAGTATCTAATCTGTTTCCAGATTAGATACTCCCTGCGGATTACGATCCTGCCGCAGCAGCACACCACCACACCCTTAGATACGCTGAACGAACTCGTCTAGGATTCCTAAGACCCCATCAGCAACAATCACTTGGCTTTCAGCACGGGGTAAGGTATCCAGAGTACCACATTTAACTAGGCTCATGCTCCAGTTGCTTATATTTCGAGTCAGAACCAAATCAGCAGCATCTACACCAGCCTTGACTGTCTTCTCGCCCTTGATGACGCATTCCTGACCTATCTTAAATATGAACTGTTGCTTCAAGAATATATCAATACCTAGTTGAAAGGCTCTCTTCCCCTTGTATACAAAGACAAGGTTATTCTCATCATCATGAACATGAACCTCGTCCTTCATATAAGCCTGAAGTCTCAACTTCCCAATAGTGCACCCTGAGCCTACTGAAGATGTTGAGGAGCCGACTTTAGGGACTGCTACTTCATCTTTTGCATCACAAGCACTCATGAGTCACCCTCCGCAAAACCTAAAGCATGCTGTAACCACAATTCAACAGTGCCAACTAGACCGCCTGTCCTCTGATTTTGAACATTATCAAGGCGAGATGTCTTGCTGTATGCTGACTTCATTGGGACGATCACGTCATTAGCATCTTTTGTACCATTGCGGGTAATTTTCATTCCGACTCTAATACCTTTTGGTATCTTAATCTCGTCGGTCTTGGAACTACCATACCCGGCTGGCATTGTCATTTCACCGTTTTCAAGATTACGTGGGTGTTCTCTGTCGCAATTCGGGCATCTGATTACAACTTCACCACGGATATCTTCATTGAGGTTGACTAAAATCCATCCGTCGCAGTCGTTACAATAGAATTCAAAGATTCTTTTCGCCATGTTATACCTTAAGCAATGGCTCTAGCTGGTGTCTCTGCGTAAATTGCCGGATTTAACTGGACCAACTTGGTGATGTTGGCTATCTTTCGGAGGGCAAACTCGTCACCTTCGCACATTAGCTTCCGCCAAATCACCCAATCAGTGAAAGGCATAGGCTCAGTGACGACTATACACAGTTCCTCAAATGGAACGTATCTACCCTGTGCATTCTTCATGTATGCCACTATTTTGTTCTGACCGCCCGTGACCCTGTAGCGAATGCCGGAAGGCCCCTGGCATGTGATGAAGCCGCGTTTGAGGTACTGTCGGAAAGCTTCTTCGCCTATCATGTCACGCAGGAGCAGTCTTGCTCTCTGTTCTGCCATATCGTTGTTTTGACTCATCAATGCGGTGTGGTCTGAGTCAGTCCTGGCTGCACGGAGAAGATGTGGTCTGAGGTTGGCTTGGATCTGTGCACGTAGTTTTTCTTCTCGGCTAGGGGGAATCCAGACATATTCATTGTTTGAGACATAATCAATGTTTGTGTTTGAGACATAATCAATGTTTGTGTTTGAGACATAATCAACCTCAGTGGTTATGATCTGGTTGTCCTTCATATATTTAATCCAAGGTGTGACCAAAGTGATGGATTCTGATAAAAAAGTCTCTTTATGAATTGGCCAATAAATATTCTTGGTAGTAATGAATTTGTTATTATATGAGGTCTGAGTAGTATCTTCCGATTTGGTTTCATAGTTATTAAAATAATAATATAGACCTTTCGAGGAGTGTGTACCTCCCCACCTTATAGGTTCATAAAGTGATTTTGTTTCCTCGCTGATCATCTTATCCTCCACTAGTCGGAATGACGGCTACAACCTCTTCAACGTTCACGCAGTCCTCAAAACGCAGGATCTTCCTACCAGACTGTTGCCCGTTGGCGAGTACGGCAAACATCGTATATCCCTGGTTGAGCAGTTCATAGAACTTGTCTCTAGCTTCCTTAAGCTGCTCAGGTATCAGCTTACTCCATATAATACGCAAATGGCCAGGGCCACCGGTTACAGTAGCAAATTTGGTGTCTGTTTTTGGGTTTCCGTTTATGATCTTGATTATAAATCTATGCGGATCACTACGGAACTCCTCTTCACTTTTCTCCAACACACCGCTCTTTAGTGGGAATAGCTCTGTACAGGTCATTCGACTCCTCCTGTGGTTGATGCTGTCCTTTGGGTATCCTCAGCATCAGCTGCTAAAACTATCGGACCTCCTCTATATATGATAGCTCATCGGTCATCCGAACATTAATCTTTGTTGGGAATGCATCCCTCATCTCATCACGATGAGAAATTACCAAGATCGTCTTCTGTTGTGGAATGAAATCCTTATATAACAAATCAACGAACTTGTTGATGGTGCTCACATCTAGTCTGCCGTCAACTTCATCCAAGACCAATAGGTTACAGCGCTGTTCGTATATCGAGGTGTGTAGGTCGTAGATAGCGAACATCATTGCTAAGTCGATGCTTCGGCGTTGCCCACCGGAACATTGATCGTAGGGCCAGCGTTTGCTTTTGGCCTGGAGGAAGGCGTTCAGCTCCAACATGAAGTTGCACTCAAGGGCGCTCAGGTAATACGCAATCCTCTCATTCAGGTACGGGACCATCCTTGAAAGCATGAATGCTTTGATCTTGCGCCTATCTGAGTACGCAGATCGGATGTAATCTACATGCCGAATGAGCTGATCGTATTGCTGAACTCTCTTCGCAGCCGAAGCACGCTTCTCTTTGATCGTATTCAGGCTTTCGGACATTTGATCGATTAGCTTCCGATATGGGTTTATCTCGCTCCCAATCGCTCGGATTTTCGCTCGGATGTCTTCTTTTGCCTGTTCCTTCCGTTCATTGAGTTGTGCAATGGCCGACTGAACTGCCTTGATCTCCAGACCTTTCCCTTCGTACTGCTTCAGAATCAACTGCGCCTCAGATACAGTAACCACAGGACGGCTATTCTCAAGAGATTGGCGAGCAGCCTCAACCTCAGCCAGCTTTCGCTGTTTCTCAACTTCCTTCTGCTTGATCAGCGCATCTAACTGCTGAATCCGTGTCTGACGCTTCTTAGCCTCATTCTGATGTTGCTCCTGCTGCTGCTTAAATTGCTCAATTGATGTCTTAATCGTTCCTATTTCGGCAACCTTACCATCATACTGAGCTTGTGTGGCTGTAGCCTCAGCAAATGAGACAACCGGTGGTTTCGATTTAGCCTGCAACTGTTCTTTGACTTTTTCTGCTGATAATAGAGATAAACGTGTGGTATTTATCTGACTATTTAATTCAGGTAGACGCTTAGATGAGGGTGAGACCATCTTATGAGTATGCTCACCTTGAACAACTTGACGACAAGTTGGACAGACCTTACCCTCCTGAGCCTTCCAAGCTTTAATATCTTTTTCAACTTCTTCCTTTGTAGCTATCAATTTAGTGATGGTTATCTCGGTTCTGTTAATCTCATCTTCTATCTCGTTAATTTCATTCAATATGGAAGTATAAGTCTGCCATTCCTTTTTAAGCTGTTCCTGGTTATGTGTCTTGATTAATTGTAACTCGTCCTCGGCAATAGCGAGTTGTCCCATTAGATCATCAATTCGAGCAGACGCATCCACCCCGGATTTATGACCGTGGAGTGTGGTTCTTTCACTTTGAGATTGTGAGATCTGATTGATGATCAGAGCCACGGTGTCGTTCATACCACTGATCTTGTCTGACTTTCTATTGAAGGCGTCCCATTCCTTTTGTAGCTGTATGATGTCATAGGTGTGGATAGCTTCCAATTCTTCCTTGGCCTTATTGAGCTGAGCCTGTAGCTCAGCGGCTTTGTCAGCATATTTGGCATCCACGCCAGCAAGCTCTTGACGTGCAGCCTCAGTGCGAATTGTTCTGTTTGTCTCAAAGGCGTTGAATTCGTCGGTGTGTTGCTCCATCTCACGGCTAATTCTAATGATTTCACCATCAAGATGCCCCAAATCTGCGTTATACTTGGCTTGTTCAAGCTCAATGGACGCGAGCTTTTCCTTGGCCACTTCGACATATGTGTCGAATTTGGTCAGGTGTAACATTCTTTCTAGAGCTTTTTTACGCTTGAGATCTGGTAATTCGAGGAAGGGCTTACAAAATTGCCCGAAAAAGATGTTTGACGTGAATATGTCATAATCCAGATCAAATAATCGGTTCAGATGCTGTTGAGCGTTGGTATTAGTCGAATCTGAGATATCTTGTCCATCTGGATTGTGGATCAGCAGATCATCATGCCCATCAACATTCCTGGTCCTGGTTATGATATAACCATTTGTGGTTGTGAGTTCACCAATACAATCTTTCCCTGAATCCCAATTTATTATTGAATCTGCTGGCTTATGGTTGGTTGGGACGCGCCCGAATAGAATCCAAAGAATTACATCTGCGCAAGTACTTTTACCTGAGCCATTGGATTTTGAGGGATCGTCGTTGGTTATACCAATTATTAGTGCTGGCCCAAGCCCCTCGATTATTAAGGTAGTCCAATAGTCGCCGAAACTTCTAAAGTTGCGCCATCTAATTTGCTTTATATTTAATAATTTCATTCTTCTATATCCTCAACCACGATACGTTCTTCTGCCTCGACTACGATCTGCTCATGGATGGTCATAAGCAGATCTTCGGATAAGTCATCAGTCTTCCTCTCCAGTGCACGCCATGCTTTGAAGAGTGCCTCTGGGGTTCCTATACCATTTAATTGAGTCTGTTTTACGATGTCCTCGTTTATCTGTTCCTTTGGTTCAAGCCAGGAGACAGAGTGCGCTAGACGCTTATCTCTAAGCGTGGTCTTGATAGTCACTAACTCATTGTTGGTGTATGCCTTGGTGAGCATCACACGCACGTTGTTACCAGCTATTAAATCTAATGATTGTGGCAAGTCCTCATCTAGGATAGTGATAAAATCAGGTGGTTTGTATAATGGCGAGAATTGCTTACATACCTCGAACATCTTTATAAACTCATGCGTATTAGTATCAGTGTCGTACACTATGAATCCATGTTCTACGGCACCTTCATCGAAGTTGAATGGTATTGGACCGCCAGGATATGTGACCTTGCCTACATCCTGGTGACAGTGGAAGTGCCCAGCAAATACTTTGTCAAATGTGCTGTCTACAAAGTCAACTATGCTCCAGTTTTTCAATAAGAAGCATTGGTTGAGTGTTGCTCCCTTTACGCCTATGTGGGTTAGTAGGACACGGGGGTGGTTGGGGTTGAGCTTCTCAAGATCGTTGAGAATTTTCATGTACTCTGATTCGTAATGAACAAATGGTATCACGCAGAATTTGGTGTCGCCTACGTCGATCATCTGGGCGTCTTCGACTATGTTGATCACATTCTGGAATACATGGAGGGAGTTCATTCTCCATGAATTCTTTAGGAACAGATCGTGGTTGCCGGGAAAGCACCACCAGCTTTGACCGTCGTGGGTTGCTAGATTAAGGAAGTCGTACACTTCGTTTAGAACGTCAATGTTCAGGCTAACTCTGTCGTGGAAGAGGTCACCTAGGATGATGATGTCGGTGATGTCGTTTTTCTGGGCATATTGGCGGATTATGTTCATTGCCCAGATGCAGTCTTTGAGTTTTCCAGGTATGCCGTTATGGATGTCGGCTGTAATTATCAGGCGCATTCGGCTTAAATACTGCTACTCTTCAAGTAAGATCGGGTCCTTTATTTCTTCGTCCCTGCTGACTGGTGTTGGTTGTGGTGGGTTCTCTTCTGGTGTGAGTCTGGCTTCTAATTCAGCGAGCGTCTTTGCTGTCACAGTTATTGCGAGTCCAGTATCTAATTCAATGTCCGCTCGAATTCCAGTTTGTACTAGCTCCCCCTGACTAGAAAATCCAATTGGACCGAAGGTCTTCAGAGTACCCCTAACTATCACAGCTTGCCCTGGTCTAAGCATTACTATCAAATACTGTATTTAAAGCTCATGTTCGACCTATCACTAATTGATCAATATTTTCCTCTTCCTGAATATAGGCAGTATCAACGTGAGGCTATCTGTAGTGTTTTGGAGGCGTTTAATTCAGGTGTCAAATATGTCCTCCTTGACGCCCCAACAGGGAGCGGCAAATCAGCCATTGGTGTAGCCATTTCACAATATTTCAAGACTGCATATTGGATTACTAACAGCAAAATATTAATGGATCAGTTGGTTGGTGATTTTGGTGAGAAGGGTAAGCACATCGGGAAGTTACCACCTATTATCGACCTAAAGGGGAGAAACGCCTATCCTTGTAACTTCTGGCAGAGGGCTTTGGCGGATCAGTCATTATGGAATAGCTCTCCGGAGTCACAGGAGAAGCTTCTAAAATTTACCGCTTTGGCTTCACAGCGTCTTGGGTGTGATCGGGGCCAATGTAAGAGGGAAAACAAGTCTAAATTGCCTTACTGCCTTTGTGAGGGTGGGTGCCCATATTTTATCCAGATGTACAAGGCTCAGGCAGCTAAAGTCTGCCTAATGAATTATCATTCGTTTCTCTTCCAGTCATCGGTGGTCCCCAACTTTGGTAAGAGAGATTTCATACTCCTGGATGAAGGGCATACATCAGAAGATACATTACTACAATTTATTGAACTTCGTATCTCTGATCGCCATTTTGCTACTATGAAAATCAGGTTCCCTAAACTTGAGACCGTCGAAGAATATATCAAGTATCTTTCTGAAATTCAACTTGAAGAATTGATTATTAATAAGATCAAGATTGCTCAATTGGCTTTGGATTCTAAATCTGAGGATGAATGGAAGCATTTATTGCTTAAGTATAAGATCCTTCTTGAGGCTGATCCAACTCAGTGGGTCTGTATCTGGGAGGAGGTGTCTTCTGGTGCTAGTCGTACAATTATTCTTAAGCCGATTTTTGTGGATGCCTTTGTCCAGGAGCATCTTTTCTCCAAGGCTGATCATGTTCTGTTGATGAGTGCTACGCTTTTGTCGAAGCGGGTTATTTGCGAGGCTCTTGGTATTGAGGTTGAGCAGGCTAAAATGCTTAGGCTAAGGTGCGTCTTCCCGAAGGAGAATAGGCCGTTATATTTTCGTCCTGCGGGTTCAATGAGCTATACGAAGAAGGCTGCTACGTTGCCTGCTTTGGTTGAGGATGTTGAGTTTATTTGTAGGTTTCATAAGGATGATTGTGGTATTATTCATACTCATACGTTTGAGATTACTAAGGCTATTTTGGATACGTGTGACCCTGATGTCCGTTCGCGTTTGTTGTATCAGAATGATCCTGAGTTTGGTGGTAATCGTCAGAAGATGATTGAGAAGCATAAGAGGTGTTCTAATTCGATTTTGATTGCTCCTGCTATGCACGAGGGGTTAGATCTGAAGGATGATCTTGGTAGGTTCCAGATCATCTGTAAGGTTCCATATCCAGCAATGACTGACCCACAGATTAAGGCTAGGATGGAATTATCACAGGATTATTATAATTGGAAGACTGCTTGTAAATTGGTCCAATCATCAGGGAGAATTATTAGGCATGAGAATGATTATGGTGTGACGTATGTTTTAGACGAGGATTTCAAACGGTTTGTTGAGAAAAATAAAAAAATCCTTCCACAGTGGTTTATAGAGGCTATTATATGGTGAGTTGACTCTAGATTTGGAGCAAATAAATTAACTACTAGAGCTGCTAGAACTGGGAGCTGCGCTACTAGAGCTGCTGGAACTGGAAGCTGCTGTAATCGTAATTTCTAAATAGGGATTTGCATTACCAGTTCCACATATATTAGTCGCAGATATATCGACTTGCCAGACTCCTGGAATATCAGGGATTCCAGTAATCAAACCAGTACCTGTGTCAACAGAAAGAGCAACTGGTAAACCAACTGCGTTATAGCTATCTGGGGTATTAGTAGCTGTGATTTGATAAGATAGTAAACTACCAACGACACCAGTTTTTGTAAGTTCACTAGTAATCACAGGTATTGGACAATCGCTTGAGCTGCTAGATGAGTTAGAACTAGATGAGCTAGAACCAGAGTTACTAGATGAACTAGATGAGCTACTCGAATTGTTCGATGAACTGGACGACCCATCAGAAGAGCTAGATGAACTGGACGACCCAGAGGAACTACTAGATGATCCACCAGAGGAGCTGCTCGATGACCCACCAGAAGAGCTAGATGATCCACCAGAGGAGCTGCTCGATGACCCAC
>Ga0209777_10006466_pt1 | contig 13186 bp, 8 predicted proteins | sample FrelakmetHBP12HB_FD_187147 | JGI IMG/M metagenome (GOLD analysis project Ga0209777, IMG submission 187147) | Freshwater lake sediment microbial communities from the University of Notre Dame, USA, for methane emissions studies -HBP12 HB (SPAdes)... | ecosystem: Environmental > Aquatic >...
CTGCGCGTAAGTCGCCCATGATCTTGCGGTCTGCCGCCAAGGGATAGTGTGTAGTGCCAAGGCCGAAATCACAAATCATAAGTGCCTTATTTTCCAAGACTTACGATTTCGAAGTGTTGAAGATGGGTCAGACGGTCGATCCGTGGATCATGGGGCCCTGGGCCTTCTGGCTTTATGATGTGGGTCTTAATCTTGGCATGAGTTTAGTGATTTCGCTGGTGGTCTTTGGAACCGTCCGATGGCTTACCGGCCCTACATTATTGCAGGATGGAACCTTATGCGAGCGTTGCGGATATTCCCTCGTAGGAAACACTTCGGGGATTTGCCCAGAGTGCGGAACGCCATTGGATCCGAGGCAAGTGTCGAATAACTCTGCGGTCAACCGCCTTGATTGAAGTGCGTAGGTCGTTCTCGCTGGTTCTTGGCTCTTTGACGTTCGCTTGGGTCGCGGGCGTGCAGTTCTACTACGCTATCACGCTGGATTTCGTGCGCATTGAGGCCTTTTTTCAACTGTTCACGCACCGGTCCTTACTCCAATCGCTTGTATTTTTGTCGACCCAGTTCGTAGTAGTTCCTTTTGGACTCGTCGTTGGCGTGTCCGTCCTTTGGAATCGGATTCATTCCCCCGCGTCACGAGGAATTGTGGGTGGTCTGGCTATTGCCATGTGGGCAAATGCGACATTTCTGGTGGTCCCATACCTCGGCGCCTACGCGAGTTTTCCCACCGCAGGTATTGTATGGCTATTGACGGGTGGCCAGAGGGCCGGATCGACATACTACCTAACCGTGCTTGCGTCTAACGCCATCATCTATCCGCTGTTCGCGGTACTTTTGCTTCTCAATAGGGAGCGCCAGAATCCTCCGTTCGCGTGTAGAAAATGCGCCTACGATCTGACCGGAAATGTGTCAGGGGTCTGTCCGGAATGCGGAATGCCGGTCGATCCGACCCAACAGTTTGGCCATCACGGTGTCAACTCGGTGTCAACATCTCCGGCAACCCAACGTAGCGCCAACGACGCGCCACCGTAGCACCAAAGTAGCGCTTTGGGAAAGCCCATTCTTGATCGATAAGAACGCCCATCAAGATTCTGCTGAGGTCGTTTTTCGGCAATGACTAACTGCTCGACACGCAGTCCCCGCGCGCCGGGAACAGGTTCAAGTCCTGTATCGCCCAGTTCTCGTCGGGAAACAAGCCCAAAGCTTACGCTTTTCCGCCCTTGGCCGCCGCCGGTTTCGCCCCGGCTGCGGGCTTCGCGGGGGACGATGTTTTACCTGTGGGCTCTGCGGGGGCCGTCGCGGGAGCGCCCTCGGTCGTCGCGGCCGCGGCGCCTTCAGTCGCCGCCTGTTTTTCGGCCTTGCTCTTCTTGCCCACCGAGGCCTTGCGATGTGCGACCTTGGGAAGCCCATTGGCCCCCATCTCCTTTGTCCAGGCCCCCGTCTCCGTAAGGATGGCGATGCGCTCGGCCCGGGAAAGGACGTTGCGATGACGTTCCAGCGTGCTTTTCGACTTCAACGACGGGTCCATGGACATAGCTAGCTCAGCTCCCGGTTACCATTGATCGCGTTTCAGCGTCCTGTAATAACCTTCCAATTTGTATCCGCCGCCCGATGCGAAGTATTCCGCACCCGCGGCCCGCTGTTTTTTCAGAAGCTCATCGGCCAGTTTTTTCTGGGCCGGATCCTTATGATTGTAACCCTGCAGCGTGATAAGCTGTATGGCTCCCCCGTCCAACCGCACGATATCCGCAGCGATCCCACGCTCCCCCAGGAAGGCCCGAGCGCGGCGGGCGTCTTCCTCGCGGCCGGAGGTAAACTCCTGGGCGACGATGTACGTAAAGTCTCGCACCCAGCCGGTCGCCGGAACTGCCCCCACAGTCGCGGCACTCCCGCCGAGGTTCCCCGCAGGCGTCAAGCGCACCGCCGAGGCCTCCCCCATGCGGCCCTTGGGGACCACGCGATCGGGCGAATCCTCCAGCAGGCTGGTTACCAACTGGGTCGCCGGAGGCTGATTTCGCGCGGTCTCAACGGCATCGCCAGCGCCGGCCGCCAGGGATTCCCGCGCGCTCCCATACCCCCGCACGAACCCCGCCTTGTCTCCCCGTCGCTCTCCAATCACAAATCCAGCCATCCCCACCAGGCAAACGAGGAAGACCGCAACGGCGGCCGTCACCGGGGTCAGGTTCAAGCGGAGCCGCGAACCGTCCAGTTCCACAATTGTCGCGACGCTACGCATTTGACCGGCTGCTTTGCCGACATCGACCGTAAGTCCCGCGCTGATCGCGAGCGCTTCCTCTGGGTGATGAGCGGGGTCGTGGTCCTCGTGGTCGCTTCGAACGACGCGCAGGCCAGACGGGTTTAGAAGCTCAGCTCGCTCCGAGCGATCGCCCTGAAGAAGCTCGAACAAAGCCGGTCCGCGTCGTTGCTTTCGCATCATCTTCGCCTCCCTGCTAAAACGACTGTAGAATAACCGAATCTTCGCGCTTTGCAAATCAGAATCGCACAACGCAAACCGCACCGCGCGTTGCCAGGACGAACAGGGTACGGTATACGATAAGGCACGAAGGGGAAAGCAGAAACGCGGAAAGCAGAAAGCATAAACAAAAAAGGCGCGAAGGGCGTTGGGATTCGAGAATCTGCGCGACTTGCGAAGATTCCCGAGGCCAGTAGTCCAGAGGGAGCGGCTAGTACTCTGACGCACCTAAACCTTCGAGTTGGCTTGTACCACTGCTCTAGAGCAGTGGCACCCCCAACCAGAAAATTAGTTGCGACGGAGCACTGGTCGGGGTCGGGAGGGCGATTAGCTCAGTTGGTTAGAGCGTTCGGATCACACCCGAGAGGTCACAGGTTCGAGTCCTGTATCGCCCAATAAACATAAAGATTAAAGTCCGAAGTTCAAAGGGAAAGCACTGATATGGGACGGCTGCGCAAACGGAGGCGCGATTGACGTCGGCAGGGGCCGAGAACTTGCCAATGGGCAAACGTAACGGAGGCTAAAAAAAAGGCTGCAAGGGGCTTGCATTAACCTGGTGGATTCGGCTACACTAGGGTAGCTTACCGGACTCGGTTCAGCGGCACACACTGGTTCGTAACCCGCCAATTGCGACCGGTTTGCCGGAGTGCCGTTTTCGGGAGGGCGTTAAAACAGCGCGGTGTTCAGCCGCAGCCGAAGAGGCTGACTTAGTAGGCAGTTTAGCGCGGGCTTCTCCCGGCGCGCCGGGATGATTTCACTGGGCTGGAAGCCGGCGGCACAGCGGCAAAGACCTAGAGGAGCGGCGTGTCACGGATTTGACACAGCTTTTCAGGTTGCGAGACGTAGCGGGTCGAGACCTTATACGTTCCAGGAAATTGGGCGAGGGGCTATGAAGGCGAGCGGGTTTTTAAGACGTGCTTCCGCAGTGGGATGGCGGTTCGCGCATGGCGTACCGCCCGGTTTGGTGAATTCAACTCTTTCTTCGTCAAACTCGCGTATTTGTGACTTTAACAGAACCTGGAGTTCCGGCTCGGATGAATGGCCCCGCGCTGGCGCTTGGGGTTCGGATCGTTCGGATCGTGTCGCTTCCGCTCCGCGCTCTGATTGCCCGGTCGCTCACGCTCCCGGCTCTGATTATAGATTTGATGTACGGCACACGTTCCGCGTGGAGGAACGGCGATGCCTGGAATTGTTGTCGCATGACGTTAGGTGCGTTCGGCGAAACGTGGACAGGGGATGTGTCCCAATCTGGAGGTAAGGAATTATGAAGACAGGAAACAGGATCAGTCGATGGGGACCTGCTTTGGGCGTGGTTGCAATAGGCATTCTCGCCTTCAGCATGAGTCTAGAGGGCGCTCCGGCGCCAGGAAAGGCGGGCGACCGGGCCAAATCGTCCGTGCAACCGGAACAAAAAGGCATGGTGTCGGAGGCGCGGAACACGGCGCCCGCCGACAAGGCCGTGAGCACGAGCGTGGATCAGGGCCGCACTGCGAAACCGACTCCCGCGAGCGGAGCAGTGAACGGAACGCTCCCAGACCGCGCTCAATCGAATCTCGCGGGGATTAAGTTCGGTCACATGCCCACGGGCGATCTTCCGGTACTTCCGGAGGAAGTCGTGGACTATACGAATGACGAAGGCACGCGTCTTCGCCAGGCCGGGCTGCTGATCGGTCCGTATCGACCCAGAGACCGGGTGGTGGCCGCGACGGGATGCTCGTTTGACATCGACTGCGACGACTGCAACCCCTGCACGTCGGACACTTGCAACATCCCGGTGGGCGCGCCGAAGGACACGGGCACTTGCGTGAACACGCCGCTCAACAACGGGCAGGAAGGTGACTGTTCGGACGGTTTGTGCTGCAACGGGCGCGAGACGTGCCAAAACAACTCCTGCGAGCAGCCGGGCGCCGGCACAGGAACGTTTGACCCCGGCGCGTGCCAGTTCCCGTGCACTGGCGGAGATAAGTGCAACGAAGATAGTAACCTCTGCCGCCCGCCCTGCACCGGGGCCAACGTTTGCGCCAAAGACGGGCTGCCCTGCACGGACTCGACGAAGTGCAATTCGGCGATTGTAAATAACTACTGCCTGAACTGCCAGGACGGTCTGAAGTGCAACGGCACCGAGACCTGTGTCGCTGGGGTTTGCAAACCGGGCACCAACCCTTGCGGAAAGAACGCGCTGTGCGGCGAGAAGGACTGTTCAGTCTCCGGTGTCCAGATTTGCACGACGGATTCGGACTGCTCGGCGAATCAGTGGGGAACGTGCAGTGTCATCGGTCCGATCTGCCAGATGGGGCGTTGCTGCAACAACACCACGCCGGCGGGCGAGCCGGAGTGCTCCAAGCGATTCTTCTCTGGTCAATTTGGTGTCGACCAAGCGACGCGGTGCAGCGCGGTGGTGCCGGGCGGGGTATGGTTTGCGACCGACGCCGGATTCCTGACGATCCCGGGCGGCAATGATTGTCCAACGCCTGCGATATCGAACGATCCGAACGCGCCGGAGAGCGACCGCACGCTGTGCCCGAAGTACAGCAGCGGTATTGCTCCGCCGATCAACTTTGACACTGAAGCCGCTTTTATTCCGGGGCCGTTCTCCGATTCACCGTGCGACCATCATGAGATCGGGGATGATTACCGGTTCGAGAATGGCAAGTTCATGAACCTTGAGAAGCTGCGCTGGGTGGGCGGCGGCGGCAGTCGTCTGTCCGTCGAACTCTATGACGAGTTCGGCAATTTCATCGAAGACATCGTGACGGGCGGCATCACCGGAGGCGGCACGGAGGACACGGTGGCGGTTCGATCGGTGCGTTTCGTACCGACGCTTACGATTCCCCCGAAGGGATACGTGGTCATCAGGGTGGCTTCGCAGTTCGCCCCGAACGGGCGGACCTACTGGGTGGCCTCGGGCGGGCTTACGGCCACGCCATTTACCGGGGAAGTCGATGAAGGCATAAATGACGACACGAAGTTGTGGATCGACGGCGGGCCGGTGAGCAATTACCTAAAGGAGTGCGTGGGCGGCACGCAGAACGGCGCGTGGTGCGATCCGTCCGACCCCGGGGACGCGAACTGCGTGAATCACGGCGGCGTTTGCCAGGCGCGACCCAACGTTCTGGCTTTCGAGATGGAAGGCCTGAGCACGGACACGACCGGTCCGCGCGGGGCGTGCTGCACGACTTCCGGTACGGTGAGCAACTGCGACGTGAAGCTACCCTGGGAGTGCAGTAAGGCGGGGGGGAGCTTCGCGGGCGCCCCGAGCGAGTGCTTCACATGCGATTCAGGCCCGGTTTCCTCGTGCGGGCGATGCGTGGGCGGGTCGACGGCGGGCACAGATTGTCAAAGCGACGCCACGTGCAAGGTGTGTAACGGCGGGGCCAATAATGGAGCCATGTGTAAGGGGCCTGCGGACTGCGCCGCGCCGGGAACATGCGACCTGAGCGGCGATTGCCAATCGTCGGCCGTGTGCACCATGGGCGGTGTTTGCGTAACCAACACCTTCTGCAACACAGGGGGGTGCTGCCATGCTGACGGCACCTGTACGACGCTAAGCGAAACTGCGTGTACGGCGGCAAGCGGCAGTTTCGAGGGGTTCGGGACGGCTTGCGTGCCGAACTGCTGCCCGCAGCCGGTGGTTACAGGCGGCAACAACTGCGGCGACACGACCCTTATCGCGGGCAGGAACCTGATTACGGTTCCCGCGCCTGGTGGTCAGCCGGTGGTGGTGACGCTTACCGGCAATAACGCCACGGCGAGCGGTCCGGATAGCTGCCAGAAAGACGCCTGGTACTCGGGCGGCGGAACGGTCCTTACCGTCGATCCGGGTTGGTGGGAGACGTTTTCGATCGACAAGTGCGCGTTCGTGCGGGTGGATTTCTGCTGCTCGAATCCGACGGTGGAGCCGCAGTGGTCGTACATGTGGAAAGGCTGTCCGTGCGACTCGTCGATATTCACCGCGGTCAACCCCAACGTTCCGGGCGAGGCGGCGAATTTCCGCGGCCAGCCTTATTGCCCACACGACGACAATCTGTGGATGAAGTATGGTCCGCTTCCGGCGGGGCAGTATTACCAGCCGATCTATTCGTTGTTGCAGGGACGCGGGGGCAATCCGGGTCCGTATCAGATGCACATCACGGTGGAGGCCTGTCCGGTCGCGGCGTGCTGCCATTCGGGATGTAGCGGCGCATCCGGAAATCCGACTAATGGTCTGGAGTGCACTAACGACAGCACCTGCCAGGTGTGCTACAACGGAACCAACAACGGCACGCCTTGCACCAGCAACGCCCAGTGCACGGGCGGCGGCATTTGCGACTTTGGGCCGAAAGTGTGCCAAAACGGGACCAACAACGGCACGCCTTGCACCAGCGACGCCCAGTGCACTGGCGGCGGCATCTGCGATACAACGGGGGCGAAGTGCACTCCGACCTGCAGCGAGCTTGATCAGCTAGGTTGCGCGGCGATCGACGGGGCCAATTTCCTTGCGCCGCCATATCGCACGGTGCCGACGACGTCGTGTCAGGGCAGCACGTGCGGGCACGGCTCCTGCTGTTACGATTCATCGGGGTTGATTTGTGAGGACATCATCTCCAGCCAACTCGTGGATAAGAGGCTTTGCAGCAGCACGAATGGCATCTACCGTGGCGGGGCGCGTTGCATGGGCGGGGTGTGTTCAGAAGGCAGCCCGACGAGGTCGTGTGCGAGCGATACGGATTGCCCGAGTGGAACGTGCCTGTGCAACGGGGAGCATTGTACTGCCACGTCTCCGGAGGCGTTGCAGCCTTCGCCTTGTCCGATCTGCGATTTCGAAAGCACGGCGAATTGCCAGAGGCCTGACGTTGGGGCGAAACGGTTGGACGGCGCACGCCTTTCCGACTTGTGCGTCGGCGACTGTGTAACCCATCCGCCGCAGTCCCATTTCAGTCTCTCGACGATTCGCGTGGCCGACGATTTTACGGCCACGGTGGGCGGGAGCCTGACCTCGGTCTGCGTCTGGGGTATCTTCTACGATCAGAACAGTATCCCCGGGGGCGCGGAATGCGGCGAAAGCGGGCCGCCAGAGAAGTTCAGAGTGAAGATTTATGAGGATTCCGGCGGTCTCCCTGGTCTCCTCAAGGTAGATACCGCAACGACCACCACGCGCAAGGGAACGTCCTTCGAGACGTCTACCCGCAAAATCCGCGAGTGGCAGTTGCACCTGAACACGGCGGTTACACTCGTACAGGGCAAGACGTACTGGCTGGAAGTGACGAACAATACCGACGAGTCAAGCGGTCTGCCGGGCTGCGACTGGATGTGGGCTTATTCCAACACCCAGGGACGTCCGGAGAGCGGAAACGCCATTCTGCTGCAAGATGCGGGAGATACCTACACATTCGGCGACGCGGTTTTCGCCGACGATATGGCGTGGTGCCTGACGATCGCCAACAGCGTTCCGCTTGCCCTCTCGAAAGCGTGCTGCACCTGCTCGGGCGGAATCGGGACGTGCTCGGTTATGACCCTGGAGAATTGTATCCTGGCTGACGGTCAGTGGTATCCGGCCGAAGACGACTGCATCGGCGTGGTATGCCGCAATACGGCGGATGCCGCGGACAACTGCGCCACGCAAAAGATCGCGGTGGCGTCGGGTTCGTCGACGCCGTGGAACAACCTGTGCACGAATACCGACGGGCCGGATGTCGCGGCGAACGCCAATTGCGGCAGCGGGAACATCCTGCAGAACGACCTGTGGTTCACCTGGACGTCGAACTGCACCGGAAATGCGATTTTCGAGACGTGCGACCTTGGCGGTGAGATCGACACGATCATGACGGTCTACTCCAATGGTACGGGCACGTGCATCTGCCCGACGTCGGCGGCCAGCCAGATTGACTGCAGCGACGACGGTTGCGTGTTCAGCGGTCGCGGTTCACGAATCACGGTTCCCGCGACGCCAGGCACTTGCTACACGATCCGCGTGGGCGGGTACAACGGCACCAAGGGTCAGGGTGTTCTGCACGTGACGGGATGCGAACCCGAGACGCTTCCTGCGACGCCAGTCGCGGATGCTTCGGGCCTGGACAAAACAAGGTTTATCTCCTTCTCGGTTCCGAGCGCGGCAACGGCCGCGGCGGGCGAGACGGCGCTGCGCGTCAAGCTGACGTCGCTGCACCACGTGACCCCGCCGTATACAGGCGGGACTTCCACGCCGTTCACGCTGTTCGAGAATCAAGAGATGTGGGTCGGCCCGCCGGCGAAGTACAAGGAGTCGGCTTCCAGCCTGCCGGCCACGGACTTCTACGCGTCGGTGTTGCAGTGCACGCCGTATTACCAGGTATGGAATACGGTGGGTCTGCTGCACGTAACCGGCGAGGCGATCGTGCCGAGCTCGATATACAACGTCGAGAACCTGGCGGCGATCTGCCTGGGCCAGGAAGGGACTACGCCGTGTCAGGCAGGCGGGTCAAGTGTTTCGACGCCCTTGCAAATCAAGACGACGCGCTGGGCCGACGTGGAGACGCCGTACCAGGATCCGAACGGCGCGCCGGCGCAGCCGGCCTTCGGGGACATCTCCGCGCTGAAGAACAAGTTCGCAAGCGCGTTAGGCTCCGCGATAAAGGCCCGTACGTTGCTGTCGGGCGACATAGGCACGAGAGGTCTGATAGACATCGCGCCAGACGTGAACTTCAGCGATATTTCGCTGTGCGTCGATGCTTTCCAGGGCAAGGCGTACCCGTACAAGCCGGGCAAGTGCACGGGTAATTCCACCAAGGCATGTGCAACGGGCACGGATTGCACGACGCAGGGGACCACCGGCCCGTGCATCCTGTGTCCGTAGGTGGTCGAATCGGACCGTCCGTCGAAGGTTGACGGATCGGGCTGAGACGACTGAGGTAAGTTAGAAGCGTAAACCGGGGCGGGTCGTCTAGGCGATCCGCCCCGGGGTCTTTTTGGGGCGGCAGGCGGGCTTTGGCGGCGGGCAAGGCCGGCGAATGGTGAATGGTGAATGGCGAATGCGGAATGCGGAATGACCGGCAGGCAATTTGAGATTTCAGATTTGGGATTTCAGAATTCAGAGGCAAACGCAAGCAAGGGGTTGCTGGTCGATTGTGTCCGAGGGGATGAGGATTTGAGATTTCAGAGGCAGGTCAGAGAGGACAGGGCTCTTCAATCGCGGATTTGGTTATCGGTCCTTCCCGTTAGTTCGCTTTGACCGTCGCGTTCTTTTTCTTGTTGCGCATCGCGCGGGCCGCGACTCGGAGCGACTAATCTAATAGAATGACCGCACTATGGGTGCGCTGTCAGAAGCGGCTTTTGCGGTTAACCGCCGAGAGAGTTTCATGGCGGGCGTTAAGATTCGGATTACGTGAGACATCGAAGGGAGCAAGGGTTATGAGACGGTTAGTTGTGTTGGCGTTGGCTATCGGGTTCGGGGGCGCGTCGGCTTGGGCGGCGTCCAATTTGAATGTCAGTGTGAAGTCGGGCGGTGGGAACACGGTGAATGTCGGACCGAGCGCGGTGGTGAACTTCCAGGTTGAAGGGATTCTCTCCGACGACGTGAACGAGGGTCTGGCCCTGGTGGGCTTCGATCTGCATTTCACGGGCGGGGCGCTTGCGGCGGGGGCGGTGGGGACGCCGTCGGGTGCGTTGTCGTGCGCCAACCCGATGCCTTCGATGGTCAAGCCTGACGGAATCACGAACCCGGCCGGCTTCGGCGGGACGCTGATCGGCAGCGACTTGGTTCAGGTGGGCGGCGGTCAGAACACGATCAAGAACAGCATAAGTAATCCGGCATGTGCGCCGAATTGTGCGCCGTACCCGGTGGGCACGGTGCTGCTGGGCGTCGCCCAGCCCAGCGTTTGCGGGACGGCGATCCTGGCGACGGGGTCGTTGACGGCACCGGCCGGCATCGGCTCGTATGAGCTTCAGGTACTCAACTTGTTCGCCAACATCATTAAGGACGGCGAGACGGGCACGGTGTTCTTTGCGACCGAAGCCGCGGGGGTGGGTACGATCACGAACCTGACGATCAATGTACCCCCGTGCAGCAGCGTCACGTCTGTGCCGGCGAACTGTGCGATTGACGCCCGGCAGCCGTTCCCGCCGAATACGCCGGGAACGCCGCAAGGTTGGAGCTCGGTGGCGATGACGTTTGATGCGGGATGCGATATTTCGCACTCCGCGGCGAGTGACTTTGCGGTGGTGTGCAATCCGGCGGGGGCGCCTTGCCCGACGGTTTCGAGCACAAACACTGTGGATCGAACGGTCACGGTAACCTTGAGCGGCGTGATTCCGATGAACAAGTGGACGTGCATCACGCACACGGGCACGAACAAGCAGGTTTGCCTGGGTAATCTGCCCGGGGACGCCAACGGCGACCGTACGGCGGCGCCGGTGGATATTCTTGAGATCATCGACAACCTCAACGGCGTGCGCGTGCCGCCGCTGGCGATGTACCAGTGCGATACCGACCGCAGCAACCTGTGTGCTCCGGCGGACATCCTGACGGAGATCGACCTGCTCAACGGCGCCAACGGCTGGCCTGTGCAGAACGGCAAGAGTATTGTGGTCTGCCCGAGTATCGCTCCGTGATCTGAACAAACCAAGGCGGAGTAAAGCATTCGGGAGGTCGGCGGGTTTGACGCTCGTCGGCCTCCTTCTTTTTTGGATTCAATGGACTGTGCTCGGCGGAGTCGAACTTTGTATTGTGCTGGGCAGGAGGCATTGCTAAAATACGATTGGATTCGCCGGATTCGGGCGCTCCGGCGTTGGGTTTTTGTGCGGTTGGTTCACGGAGGCGTGACGATGCGTGGAATGAGATGGGCCGCGGCAATGATGATGCTTGCGGGGATATTTGCTTTGCCGGGCTGCGTCAGTTCGGAACAGCGCAAGGCCGATGAGGAACGCCGGCAACTGGAAGAGGCGCGGCGAAAGCTGGAGGCGAAGTTCAAGGATAAGCCTGCGCCGGACTTTGAGTTGGCGGGACTGGACGGACAGAAGGTCCGGCTTGGGGATCAGAAGGGGAAGCCGGTTTTGCTGGCGTTCTTTGCGTTTGGGTGACCGCCTTGTCGTGCGGAGGCTCCGCACCTGAGCCGAATCACCGAGCAATATAAGAAGGACGGGCTGGTTGTGCTTGCGGTCAATGCCTGGGATGAACCCAAGGACGAAGTGGAGAGCTTTGTCAAGGAGCACAAGCTGCAGCAAAGGATTTTGTTGAACGGTCGGAACGTCAAGGAAGTCGTTTACGGCATGAAGGGCATCCCCATGCTCTTTTGGATCAACCGCGCGGGGGTAATCGTGAATACGCAACTGGATTATGACGAGGCCAACGCCACGATGCTCGATGAGTACACGCGGAAGCTAGTTTCGTCCAAGGACTGACGGCTATTAGGAGTGGCTCCGCGCGGACTCCCGGCGCGCCGGGACTTGGGGTTCGAATTTTCACCCCGCCAAAAGTACTACGGACGAAACCGGTCGCTGGCGCTCCCGGCTCGGATGGACCGCAGTGGTCAGGAACCGGGCTTCTTTTCCTCAAGCTTCTTACCGTAGATGTCCACCTCGATCGGGGGGGGCAGATTCAGGTCCTTGATCTGTTCGAGGACCGTTTTCTTGTCGCCCACGAGCACCACCACGCCCTTTTCCAAAGGAATCGCCGATGAGCCCAGAGTGTTGAGTTGCGCGGCGCCGACGGACTGCATCGCCTCCACGTCCCCGCCCAGCGTCTCAAACGGAAGCCCGTTTACGATGCGCTCGAGGCCTTCGCCGATGATGCCGTTCAGGCCCTGGAACGATTGAATCACGTCCGTCCGCAGCGTCTCGCGGGCCTTGGCCGCTTCCTCGTCGGCGATGTCGCCCTTGCGAATCCTCTCGAACTCCTTCAGAAACTCCTTGACCGACGCCCCGGTCACGTCCGCGCGCACATTCGACGAAGCCGTCAAGTACCCGGTGTCCTTGCGCATCGCAAACCTCGACCGCGCCCCGTAGGTGAACCCGTGCTCTTCGCGGAGGTTCATGTTCAGACGGCTGGTAAAGCTCCCCCCCAGCAGGGTATTGAGCAACCGATATTGCACGCGTTTATCGTCGCCGTATTTCGGCCCGGGCATACCGAACTGAATGACGGTTTGTACGGCCTGAGGCCGGTCGACGAGTACGACTTCGAGTCCGTCACGCTGCGGGACCTTGATTGTAGGCCGTTCCGCGTTGCCCAGGGGCGGGATGTTCCACGAACCCAGCGTCGGTTCCAGCATGGTGCGGGCTTCCTTGGCGGTCACATCTCCGGCGATCAGCACCGTTGCATATTCCGGACGAATCAGCGTCGCGTATTGAAGCTGCATTTCCTCGAAATTCATGGCCGAGACGGTTTGCGACGTTCCGCCGATCGGCCAGCCGTAGCGGTGGTTCACTCCGTACAACATTCTCGTGGCGACACGCGAGGCCACGATCGTCGGCTGATCGTCTTGGCGCTTGAGTTCTTCCAGATGCAATTTCCTCACCCGGTCAAAGTCCTCGAAGGCAAGCTTGGGTTTGCGTACCGCGCTGACCGCTAATTCGGCGGCACCTTCGAGGTTTCTCTTGAGCACGGTCAGCGACGCGGAGACGTAGTCGTGATCGGCCGAGGTGTTGAAGCGAGCGCCCAGCGACTGCACCGCATCGCTGAATTGCAAAGCGTCGAGATCGCCCGTGCCTTCATCGAGCATGTCCGCGGTGATCCACATCGTGCCCGGTCGCTCGGTGTCATTGATG
>Ga0209777_10006467_pt1 | contig 13185 bp, 8 predicted proteins | sample FrelakmetHBP12HB_FD_187147 | JGI IMG/M metagenome (GOLD analysis project Ga0209777, IMG submission 187147) | Freshwater lake sediment microbial communities from the University of Notre Dame, USA, for methane emissions studies -HBP12 HB (SPAdes)... | ecosystem: Environmental > Aquatic >...
CGATCTCAAACGAGATCATCCGTGAAATCATGCCGGGGTTTGCCGGACTGGATCGTTGTCGAATAGCGGTGGATGCGGATCGTCGCTCGGCCATCGAAGCCGCCATCGTCCAGGCGCGTCCCGGCGATACGGTTCTGATTGCGGGCAAGGGTCACGAAAACTACCAACTCGTCGGCGACCGCGTGCTGTACTTCGACGACGTTGAGGTGGCCCGCGCCGCGCTGAATGCGGCCGGGGCCGAGGTCACGCCCGGCGTTTCAAGCAACCAGCTCATGGAGGAGCAAGTCGCATGATTTCTATGCGTTTGAGGGAAGTTGCGTCGGCTGTCGGAGCCGCGTGCGAGCCTGATTGCGAATCCGTCGTGGTCCGGCGGGTTTCCATAGATTCGCGCGACATTCAACCGGGGGATTTGTTCTTTGCGATCCGCGGTCCGAACCACGATGGTCACAAGTTCGTCCTCGATGCGATGGCAAAGGGCGCCGTCGCCGCGGTGTGCGATCGAGCTGGGGCGGCGGGGTTGTTGCATTCACCCTCACCCCGGCCCTCTCCCTTGAAGGGAGAGGGGGATGGACCCTCACCCCGGCTCTCTCCCTTGAAGGGAGAGGGGGACGCAGGAGTCGGCGAATCAGAGAGGATTCCTCTTCTGGTCGTTGATGACACAACGGCGGCACTGGGTCGATTGGCCGCCCACTATCGCCGTGCGGTGATGCCCGTCGGCACGGTGGTGATCGCCGTCACCGGCAGCAACGGCAAGACTACGACCAAGTGCATGATCGACCACGTGCTTAGCGGATCGTTCAACGGTCACGCCTCGCCCAAGAGCTTCAACAACCAATACGGGCTGCCCTTGACGCTCATGTCCGCGGATAGCGACGACCAGTATCTCGTGGCCGAGATCGGCACCAATGCCCCCGGCGAGATCGACAAGCTGGCGGGCATGGCTTCGCCGGAGGTCGGGGTGATTACGTCCATCGCCGAGGCCCATCTCGAAGGCCTCCGCGATATCCACGGTGTCGCCGACGAGAAGAGTTCAATCCTGAACCACATCCGCCTCGGCGGCCTGGCCGTGGTCAATATTGACCGACCCGAGATACGACCTTTTCTTTCCCGCCTCCAGCGGGCCCGCCTGGTTACGATCGGCGTCGATCCGTCGGCCCGGCTGTGCGTGGCCGATCGCCGCTCGACCATCCGCAACAGCACGTTTCAGCTCGACGGGCGCTTCCACGTTGAACTTCCCCTGCCCGGTGCTCACCACGCGACCAATGCGACCGCCGCATTCGCCGTCGGGCGCTGGTTCGGAATGCCCTGCGACGAAATCATCGAACGGCTGGCGAGCTTCGTCCCTCCCGAAGGCCGCACCCGGGTCATTGAATCCGGTGGCATCACCATCGTGGACGACGCCTACAACGCCAACCCCGGCTCCGTCGGGGCCGCCATCGAAGCCCTGCTCAGTGCCGGTGCGGGTCGCCGTGTGTTCGTTTTGGGCGACATGCTCGAACTCGGATCGCACACGGCCGGACTGCATGAGCGAATTATCACCGCTGCGGAGAAGGCCGGAGTCGATGTGCTCGTGGGTGTAGGAGCGGCCATGACGGAGGCCGTGACCGGGTTCGCGTCCGACAGCCGCCGACTCGAAACTCTTTCTTGTGAAAACGCCGACGCCGCGTGCGGGCTGGTCGATTCGCTCATTCGCCCGCGCGACGTGGTGTGGATCAAAGGCTCCCGCGCCGTCGGCCTCGACCGCCTCGTCAGACACCTCGAATCCCGCTGGGGACCAAAGGCGGCCGTGGCGTAGCGTCTCGGCTTGTCTGCGGCGCATCGCAACCTGGAACGCCTGGTGCCCGCCCTATGAATGAGGCGGCTCAGGACGTAGTTCTTTCCGCGTCTGCACTTGGCGCTTTTAATCGCAGAATCGAAAGAGCCGTTATCTAACCGACCACGTCGAGCAAACGATCAACCGTTCCGCTGATCCGCTCCGGGGTCTCGAAGGTCCCTTCCGCGATTTGAGCGCGAATGGCGTTTATTCGAGCGAACCTCATGCTCGAATCAGTCGTGATCCTCGACATGGTCCGCCCCAGGCGCGAAATCTCGACGGAATCCGTCCTGTACGACGCCTCGATCTGACCGGCCTCGCGCACCACCGATTGGCCCGTCGTCGGATAGGCTGGCGCGATTGGGGAACTCACACTGCCGATGTTGATGATCTCACTCATGTCGCCACGTCCTTGAGCGATAACAATCGTTTTCGTCGAGTCGGTCCTGTCTTATTTCCCGGCGCGGACCACACCCAACCGCCACTCGGTCCATCGCACGCCGGCGCGCCTCATCGCGGTGCGCAACGATCTACTGCACCGATGACCGACCGGTGCGGTGCTCACGCATTCGTCCGTGAATGGCCTGTGAGAGATCAGGCGTGCCAATGTTGCGGAGCCCCGCTCCTTCGAACGACCCCGAACGATTCCATCGTCGTTTCTAGTATCGTCAGGCGGCTCAGACACGCTTGAAGCAAAATGGCGTTTTCGACCTGTGAAGTGTATCGAATCCACAACATCTTGCAAGATGCACACGGGCAGTTCACAACATATCGCGGTCTCTCCCTTTGACGCAACGCGCATTCCATTCATTCCGACAACAAGATCAAATTTGAGACCGACAACAGAACTGCCATTCACAAGGACACCAAATTACCCAATTTACCAAACGACTAATTCTAAAGCACATGTCCATTCATGTATACCGGATCGTAGTCGTCCAATCGAAGCGGCGAGATCGCACTGTTCAGTGGTAGCGCCATTGGGACGAGCACCAGGCTTTATGCCCTTTGCGTCGCCGCCACCTGTCCTGAAAGCGCGTGATCGTCCGATCCCCCGCCGATTCGCTCGTGCTGTTCGCGCTGGAATACGAATGGTTCCGTGGTCAGCAGGTATGGCCTGTGCTGTGAGATGCTAATCAAGAGGGCGACGGCCGCGAAATTGAAGAGCAGGCTGCTTCCTCCGTATGAAACGAACGGCAATGTCATTCCCGTAATGGGAAGCAGACCGAGCGTCATCGCCACGCTGATTGTCGCCTGACTTCCGATCAGCGCCACGATTCCGACGGCCAGCAGACGTGCAAAAGGCTCGGACGTGGCCGAGGCGATGCGCAGCCCGGCAACGACGATTACCGCGTAACACAACATCACCGCCGCGCCGCCCGCCAATCCCCATTGGTGGGCGATTATGGCGAAGACGAAATCGTTATGCCGATCGGGCAGCAGATTGTTTTCGACGTAGATCCCCCGGCCCCAACCTTGGCCGAGCACGCCGCCGCTTCCAATGGCGTTCTTCGAGTGCACCAGTTGATAACCGGAGCTTGCCGCCCACTCCAGCGCCTGACGCTTCGTGGCCAGGGAGCGGTATCTTTCGGGCCGTTCGATTACCGCCTGGCGAAGAGCATCGCTTTGGAGCAGGACGGTGGTGACGCGAAGACGTTGATAGGCCGCGAGTTTCCCCCAGGCAAAGGGGACGAGTGCCGTCAACATGACACTTATCAAAGCTATGTGCCGAATTCTCGCGCCCGCGGCGAAGAGCATGGCGAAAAGAACCGGGACAAGGAGCATGGCCGTACCCAGGTCCGGTTCGAGCAAGATGAGTGCCATCGGAATCGTCGAGGCGGCCAGAGGAATGAATAGTCCGCCCAGCCGCCGGTAGTTCTTGCGGAAACGCAGGTACCACGCCAGGGCCGCGACGTAGGCTACCTTCACCAGTTCCGACGGCTGAAATGGAAACCCCGGCAACTGAATCCAGCGGTACGCTCCGTTCCGAGGCGAGGTAAGACCACCCATGCTGGAATGCAGGAGCTTTGCCGCCAGCAACGGCACAAGGAGCAGTACGGCCGCAAGAAAGAGCGCATAAGAGTAGCGCCCGACGGTCTGGTACCCGACGCGCAGTACAATGGACACAAGGGCGAGACCTGCGACGACGCGGAGCAGTTGTTTCCCGGCGTTTGCCGGACCGTCGTCGCCGATGGCGTAATGCGTATCCGTAACGTAGATGCTCGCCAGACCTGTGAGAATGAGCACGGCGATGGCGGCGGCCATCGCCCATCCGGGGTTGGTGAGATCGTACGGCGATCGTCTCATTGCGTTCGGGCCTCAGCAACTGAACCTACGTCCAAGTCCGGGCCGAGCACCTCAAGCAATTCCGCCGCTATTTCCTTGGCGAGCGGGCCGCTCGTTCGACCGCCGCTTCCGCCGAACTCGACGAGGACGGCGAAGGCCACGCGCGGGGTCCTCGACCAGTTGGGACGGCCCGCCGCATCTATGGGCTGCAAGAACCCCGCGAACCAGGCGTGAGCGTGTCTGCCGCCTTCTTCGGGCGGGTTCGGCGGCCAACGCCTGGCGACTTCGACGCTACCCGGGTCGAAGATCGCCAGCGGATGTTCCTTGCGAAAGCGCTCAATTGCCGGAGCCTTGGCGCCCTTGCGGATAATCGCTTCGCGCTGGTTGCGATATTCGTCGATATACGGAACTCGATAAGCAGTAGGCCAAGGAGTCGCCGTGGCGCTCCCCGTCTTCCCGCACAACGCGTAGCGCTCATTTACGAAGTGGGCGTACTTGTAGGCCGTTCCCTGGGGATCGTTGACTACGCCGTATATCCCGCGGCGAATCGCCGCCCATTGTTCGCCGGTTCCCGGAAGCGTCCATTGCGGCGACGGCTCCCCGCCCTGAATGAGTGTGACTGGTCGGTGCCGGCCGTTGGCATAGGTCGCCATCAGGTTCGCAACCTGCACTGGCGTCAAGGAAAGCTCGCCCTGGCCGATCGCAAAGAGCCGGGCGGTGCCGGGAGTGACGGAGAGGTTCTTGTTGCGCATCAACCAACTCGGCGTGGGGTTGATCCCTTCTTCGTCTTCGCGCAGTCCCAGGCCGGACTTTCGCCCGACGCCCGCCATTTCGAATGCGCTGCAAAGCCGGTCCACGCCGAGCTTCTCGCCGAGGCGATACATGAAGACGTTGCAACTGCCGGTGAGGGCCTGCTCTACGTTGATAAGACCATGCGCCATTCGCGCATTCGTTCCGTGAATCTCCCAGCACCGCCAGCGGTCGGGATGATCGGGGAGGAGATAACCGCGGCATTCCTCACGAGAGTCGGTTGTGATAACGCCATTGAACAACCCCGCCAGACAGACCAGCGGCTTGATGGTCGAACCTGGAGAGTAACGGGTGGTCGCGGCGCGAAAGAGCAGCGGCAGGCTTTCGGTGTCGTCGCGGAGCTTGGTGTACAATTCCTGAAATCTGTTGGGATCGTATGAGGGGTACGAAACCAGCGCCAACACCTCGCGCGTGGCAACGTCCAGCACCACGATCGCCCCACCGTTGGAATCGGAGAGTCGTTCGACGGTTTCGCCCAGCAGATCGTAGAGGCGGCGCTGTAATGGAGCGTAAATGGTGAGGAAAACATCGCGGCCATTCTCGGCGGAAATGTCGTCGATCACCGTGCCGTCGCGGTCGCGGACTATCTGACCACGGCGACCGCGGAGGGTCTGCTCGGCGCCGGCCTCCACCCCGCTGATTCCCAGCGTTTCGTTGGATTGGTAGGCGGTAAACGGATCGTCCACGTTAGGGTCGTTCTCGACCGCTTCGCGGTCCACGGATCCCATGCGCCCCAGCACGTGTGCGAAGGACTTGGTGTCGGGCGCGAAGCGCCGCACCGACGAAGGGTCCACGTGAATCCACGGAAAGCGCCCAAAGCGCTCCCGCGCCGCAATCTGCTGCACCGCGTCAAGCTCGGTAAGTACGCCGTGCGTTTTGGATTCTTCGGCGATGGGCGCATCAAAACCGCGTCGCTCGGCCACCCCTGTGCGAACTTGCAGCACATGCTCGTAGACTTCCCGGGCACGATCGTGGACCGTCTGAGTTCGCTGCGAAGACGTGGATGCCGCGAAAAGTTCGAGAGCGCTCCACATCTCGCGAAGCTCTTCGGAAAGGGCCGCCTCGACCTGCATGTCCGTGGTCGCTTGCACATAACGCCGGGCGCGCTTCCAGCGCCGCGCCTCACGGGCCAGAGCGGCTCCAGTGGAATCGAACTCCGCCGCGATGGCCCCGAAATCAACCGTCAGGTCCCAGGCGGGCTCGTCGTTGACCAGCACCTCCCCGGCGCGGTCGCGGATGCTGCCGCGGACGAAAGGGAGCTGGGTGGGCGGCGCGACCACGGCCTCCTCGGCGCGGCGGCGATAGTAGTCGCCCTGCACGATCTGGAGCTGGCTGAGGCGGGTAAGGAGCACGATCAACGCGCAACCACCCATGAACAGAAACGCGCGGAGCCGCCTCTCAAACATCGGGGGGCTCCAGCGAGCGCAGTCCGGCGTGGGAGTATCGCGGCCGGGCGATTCCCAGCAATCGCGAAAACCTCAACAGTGTTCTGTGCAGCAGCGGGGCCCAGAGGGCGGAATACAACGAAACAGGCAGGGCCACCAACGACCAATCCACCAAAATTGACTGCGCCGGCACACAAACAACGCGGCGGTAAACCATCCACGCTGTCTGTACGAGCAGGCAGATGAAAAGCGTCATGGTGAACTGCGTCAGCATCCGGTAGCGGAATAGGTATTCGCGGACCGAGGTCACGCATAGAGCAGCCAGACCGTACGAAAACGAGATCAGCCCGATTCTCTCGACGGTCATAAGGTCGGCGCAAAACCCCAAAACCCAGGCCGCGATGAAACTGTCCCTTGTCCGGGCGTACAACGCAAAGTACACGACCCCGACGATGAGCAAGTCCGGACGAACGCCGCGGATTTCTAGGAACGGAGCGACCGCGGTCTGCAAGGTGAGCAGCAAGGCCGCCACGATGACGAACATCGGCCAGCGCATCGTCCGCTCCTAGCGCAACGCGGGTCGCGCGGCCGCCGCAAATGGAAGATCGCGAGTGTGCGCGGCGGCCAGAATCTCCAGCACCGCCCGTGAAGCTGACACCTGTACGCGCGGATCGTCGCTGCGTTCCAGCATGTTCGCGAGGGCGGGCAAGGCCTCCTCGCGACCGATCGCCCCGGCCGCGCTTGCCGCCAGTTGGTGAATCCGCAGCAACTGGTCTGATCCGGGATCATCGGGGTCATTGCGCGGCGGGCGCTGCATCGCCAGTCCCTCGAGCGCAACCGCCAGCCCGTCGCGCTTTCCGAGCCTGCCCAGCCCACTCGCCGCCGCTAACCGCGTCTCGAGGTGTACCCCTGTGGCTAGTTTATAGCGGAAAGTGTCTTCGTAAACCCGGTCTCCCGTCGCTCCAAGAGCATTAAGGGCGAATACCTCCTCGGAGCCGACGCCGGAGTTAGCCATGAACGCAAGCTCTTGACGAGCCTCCTTGTTGCCCAGTCGGGCCATGCCCTCCAATGCGTGCTGGCGAACGCCGGCATCGGAATCTTTCATGGCCTTGGCCAGGACCTTGACGGCACTTGGTTCATCCAGCAGGGCAATGGCCATGGCTGCGTTGCGGCGGACGGTGAGATCGTTGGAGTAAAGCAGGTACCAGGTCAGCCGACCCGTCTGCTCGGTGTGACCGAGGCGGTGCAAAGCGTACAACGCTGCCGCCTTGACGCTGGCATCGGCGTCGTTGAGGCGAATTCGCAGGCCGGACTCTGCCGAGGCGTCACGCAGACGTCCCGTGGCCATGCAGGCGGCGAAGCGAACGCCGGGGTGTTCGTCCAGCATCGCGGAGCGAATCCACGGGAGAATCTCGGCGGAGGCGACCGATTCCAGCGCTTCCACCGCCTCGGCACGCACCACCGGATTGTCTTCGTAACTAATCGCCGCCTTCAGGCATTCCTGCGCTTTGCGCTGCAATTGCGTGTTAGTGCTGAGCCGCACGTCAACCGGGCACACTGTGCATCCGGCGAAGGCACACCATGAAGCGACAAACACGGCCGCGGCGATCTTGCACCCTACGCAGCCCCAATCGACAATCGACAATCGAAAATCGAAAATGCCCAAGGATCAGTCCTCAATCAACATTCGCGCCCGCATGATCCAATAGTCCAGGAACAGGAGCAACCAGATGAGCGCGCAACCCCAGCCGAACCAATCGCCGTAGCGCGTATAAAGCGTATATCGCGAATCCACAACCACATTGGCTACGGAGAATCCGGCGTTTCGCGGCCAGGGATCGTCGGGGCTGCCCACGACACGATCATGAATCCGCCCCGAGGGGTCGATAAACGCGCTCACGCCGGTATTGACCGCACGGGCCACTCCGACGCGGTTCTCGACGGCGCGGAATACGCAAATGGCCAGGTGTTGCGGCTGCTGAATGCTGCGTCCGAACCAGCCGTCGTTGCTGATGTTCAGCAGGAAATCGGTGCGTTTCCTGTCGCCGCCGTAGGCAAACTCGCGGGCGATGTATGGCATTACATCCTCGTAGCAGATCGGGGTCCCGAAGCGGTAGGCCCGGTCCGGCTGGGACGCGGGCTTCATCTCGAAGGAGTGAAAACCGCTGCCACTGAACAAGGAATACTCGAAATCGCCTTCCGGCCCGCTGAAGGGCATGATGCGATTCAGCCAAAAATAGGCGAATCGCAATTGTCCGAATCGGAAAGGAACGACCTCGCCGAAATAGACCAGATGCACTTTGTCGTATCGCTCAGGCTCGCTTCCATCGGGATGGAAGACAGTGGCGGAGTTGTAGCGCCGCTCTTTGGCCAGCAGATCCAGCGGCGTGAGCACCAGCGACGCACTGCCGGTCACCACATAGGCATTGTTTTCGGTCGCGTGCTTCTGCAGTGCCCGGAAGCTCGATCGTGACAACGGCGGATATTTGAAGTCGCGGGCCTCCGGATTCAAGTACATGATCCAGGGCGTCTCCGGCAACAAATAGAGATCGGGCTTTTCGCTTGCGGCGGCCTGCATCATTCGGAGATACGTGCTTCGTTTTTCCTCGTCGCCCGTTTCTTCGGCGTCAACAGTCATCACATAATCGCCCTGAATCAAGGCGATCCTCGGACCGATGCTCTCCGTGCCGCGGTGCAACTGCACCTGCCCATAAACGCCGGCGACGACGACGACGACTCCCGTGAATCCGACGCCAAACCGCGCGCGGCGGCGGAGACGTCCTGCAACCGGATCGGACTCCACCATCGCCGGCGACCACTTCCGGTGAAAAATCCAGTCGGCAATCGCCCCGTTCACCGATGCCGCGACGAAGCTTACGCCGTAAGCCCCCACAAGGTCGCTTACTTGGATCAACGTCAATACCTTGTACAGGCTGTGCGACAGGAAAAACCACGGGAACCCGGAAATCACGACGGCCCGCAGCAGCTCGCCGCCGACCCAGACGCACGGAAACGCAATCGCCAGTGGGATGCTCCGCCGGCGGATGACGTGACGCAGCGGGCAGGCCATCAGCGGAAAATACGCCGCCTGGTAGATCGACAGCGCGACGTATCCCACCCCCGTAGCCTCGTACAGCCAGTGCATGTCGATCAGAAAGAACGCCAGCGCCCAGACGTAGCTGTAGAAATAAACACGCGGGGCAAGCGCGGATGCCCCGATCAGGATCAACCATGGTACGAGACAAACAAAGGCAATCGGCCAGAGACTGATCGGCGCAAAGATCAAGCACTTGAGAACGAGCGTCGCCAGAGCCAACTGAATCAGGGTGCGATGCCCAACGATAGACGAAACGAATGGGGTCGGCGCCGTTCGCAATTTCGAAGGTTGCCGTTCTGGAATTGGCTGGTTTGCCCGGTTCAAGGTCGGTCTATCGAGCCCTTAGAGCCTCTAACAAAACGAGCCGCGGACGGAATGCAATCCCGGCGCGCCGGGAGTCCGCGCGGATTCCCACTCGCGACAACCTTCATTAAGTTAGAGGCTCTCATAATGTATCATCGCATCCTGCCCAGAACCGCAAGCGCAAGTCGCCGGTCAGAAGTCTCTTTCTATCGCGAGCGAGCCCCGCGCCGCCTCTTGGGATTCTGATTGACCGCCTATATCCGGCCAGCAAGCAACACCATCACCGCATCGCCATCCCGCGACGCCGGACTTTGCGGCGCTTGCACAATCAGCGCGTCGGCGTCGGCCATCCCGATCGCGTCGCCCGATCCGTGCCAAGATAACACGTGAGCCTCGAATTCGCCATTAGCGTTTACGGCGATTCGCGCCGGCTGGTAGGTTCGTCGTCCTCCCGAGGCGGATAGCGTGCCGCGCAACAGGGCGCGGACCAGCGGCTGCACACCTGGCCGACCCTCCAAGGCCGCCAGTGCCGGAGCGACAACCAGATGAAACCCCACGACCGCGCCCGCGGGATTGCCCGGCAAGGCGAATATCGGGCTGCCCGTAGGGGCTGTGGCGAAAATCGTGGGTCGCCCAGGCTTGATCGCGATCTTGTGAAACCCAAACTTCGCACCGCACTCCTTGAGAACATCGGGCACGAAGTCGAACGCCCCCACGGAAACGCCGCCGGTGATGCAGAGCAGGTCGCTGCCCAATCCTTCCTCGATCTTCCGACGCAGTTGTATGCGGTCGTCGCGCGCCACGCCCAAAACAATCGGCTCACAATATGCGGCCCGCACTAGCGATTCCATAAGGTATTGATTGGAGTTGCGGATTTGCGGCCCCACCGGCTTGTCGGCGACGTCGATCAGTTCATCGCCCGTGACCAGGATCGCAACCGTCGGCTTCCTACGGACGTGCACGCGTGCGGCGCCCGCGGCCGCTGCCGCACCGATGTTGATCGGCGTGAGGATGCTCCCGGTGCCAAGCACGGTTTGCCCGGCTCTGGCGTATGCCCCGCGCCGCGTGATGAACTCTCCCGGCCGCACAGGTCCATGCACAACCACCGCGCCGTCTGACTGCGAGCCATTCGTGCTGCTGACTTCCGGAATCTTCGCGTGCTGCGCAGATTCTTGAATCCCAACGCCCTTCGTGTCTTTCTTGTTTATGCTTTCTGCTTTCCGCGTTTCTGCTTTACCATTCGTGCCTTGGATAGCGGGCGAAGCCAACGCTGTGTTCTCAACGCGCACCACGGCATCCGCGCCGGGCGGGATCGGGGCCCCGGTGTTGATCTGCATGGCCTCGCCGGGCTGAAGCGTTCGGTCGGATTGTGTTCCCGCCGGGATCTGCCCTACGACCCGCAGAGTGACAGGCGTTGTCGCCGTATCCGCCGCCCGCACCGCGTAGCCGTCCATCACCGAACGGTCGAAGGGCGGGTAATCCACCTCGCAGATGACGGGCGCCGCCAGCGTTCGGTAGAGCGCCGCCGCCAGCGGCAACTCCACCGCCGGCAGCGGCCCGGTATGAGCCAAGACGATTCTCTGCGCCTCATCGACGTCGATCATGACGTACAGTCTATCCGAACCCGGAGCGCAAGCGACGGGGCAATCAGAGCGTGGAGCGGGAGCGACACGACAACCCGACCCGCGGACGGAATGCAATCCCGGCGCGCCGGTAGTTCGCGCGCCTCCTTCCGCCCTTTCAAGTCTGAAATCTCAAATCTGAAATCCGCATTCGCGTTCCTTCCATCGCATCTTGTTAATCTTGTAAATCCTGTCTGGTCATCCCCCGGTCCTCCTCCGAGCCGCGGACCGAATGCAATCCCGGCGCGCCGGGAGTCCGCGCGGAGTCTCGTCTGCCGAACCAACTCCGCGAGTCTGCTTTGATTCATTCACAGACTGCGAATCTCAGATTTTCTTGCGGCCCGGTGTAAGATTCCCGACGCTGGCTCCGACATCCCATTGGCGGCCTCGGTCTGCGCTGCGATTTGGCGTGTCCCGATGAGCCGGAAAGCGGCGTCAAGCGAAAGCGAACCCACGGCGCGCTGTGCGGGAAAACACGCAATTTGGATTTTTTTCCGTCGTTTCGCCGACTTAGGGATTGTTAAGGTGGTGGCGTTGGAAATGTGTCGGCGATTGCGGTTGCGGGAGGTAATTATGCGCGAGTGTATTGCGAGGCGGTTGGTTTGTTTGGGATGCTGGGTTGTCTGGATTATTGCCGAGTTGCATTATCCATCGATCTCGCTGGGGCAAAGCGAAATCCGGCAGGTGACCACGTCCGCCGCAACCAAGGTGGTCGGCGAGCAACGCCCCCAAGGCGCCATCGTCGGCTGGGGAGGTCAGGTCGTCGGGGCGAATATGTGCAACAGTTCCTACGTGGCAGTGGCCGCAGGCGGACTACACAGTGTTGGTCTTAAGGTCGACGGTTCCATTGTCGCATGGGGAGACAACGGGGGCGGTCAAACCGACGTTCCCTCGCCCAACCTGGGTTTTGTAGCGATTGCCGCAGGCGGATACCAAAGTCTCGGTCTAAAGGCCGACGGGTCCATTGTCGGATGGGGTGACAACTCCGATGGTCAATGCGCCGCTCCTTCTCCCAACTCAGGCTTCGTGGCCATCGCTGCCGGCTGGGCTCACAGTCTCGGGCTAAAGGCGAACGGCTCCATCGTCGCGTGGGGTGACAACTCCGACGGTCAATGCGCTGTTCCCTCTCCCAACGCGGGTTTTGTGGCCATCGCCGCGGGCGGAAACCACAGTCTGGGTCTGAAGGCCGATGGCTCCGTCGTTGCGTGGGGTGACAACGGGTGGGGTGAGTCTTACGTTCCAACCCCCAACGCGGGCTTCATCGCCATTGCGGCGGGCAGCGGCCATAGTCTTGGTCTGAAGGTTGGCGGTTCCATTGTCGTGTGGGGTCTGAATGGTTCCGGTCAGGCAGATGTTCCCTTTCCCAACAGTGACTTCGTGGCGGTGGCCGGGGGTGGGGGGCATAGTCTGGGTCTCAAGCCCGGCGGCTCCATTGTTACGTGGGGAGACAACATATCTGGTCAAGCGGACGTTCCTGCGCCCAACTCACGTTTTATGGCGGTGGCCGCTGGCGTAGCCCACACTCTGGGTCTCAAAGCCGACAGTTCCATTGTCGCCTGGGGTCCAAACTCCGTCGGTCAAACGGCCGTTCCAGCGCCTAACACCGGCTTTACGGCGGTGGCTGCAGGCGTAGCCTTTACTCTGGGTCTCAAAACCGACGGCTCCATCGTCGCTTGGGGTTACAACCGCTATGGTCAAACCGACGTTCCGGCGCCCAACTCCGGCTTCGTGGCGATGGCCGGAGGCGCGATTCATAGTCTGGGTCTCAAGGACGATGGTTCCATTGTCGTGTGGGGCTGCGAAGGCACGTACAGCTACGGCCAGTGCGGCGTTCCTTCACCCAACGCGGACTTCACCGCGGTGGCCGCT
>Ga0209777_10006468_pt1 | contig 13185 bp, 11 predicted proteins | sample FrelakmetHBP12HB_FD_187147 | JGI IMG/M metagenome (GOLD analysis project Ga0209777, IMG submission 187147) | Freshwater lake sediment microbial communities from the University of Notre Dame, USA, for methane emissions studies -HBP12 HB (SPAdes)... | ecosystem: Environmental > Aquatic >...
GATACCGTCCCGCACCAGGCGAACTTTGTTTCCACGAGTGATTTTGCCATCATGGACATAACATCCCGCGATGGATCCAGCCTTTGGAATTTTGAACACCTCCCGTACGTCAATCGTAGCAGTCACTTCCTCGCGCTGTTCGGGCGACAACAACCCTTCGAGAGCTTTCCTGACCTCTTCAATTGCATCGTAGATGATGTTATAGAAACGAATATCGACATGCTCCTGTTCGGCTAGCCGACGGGCATTCAGGTTTGGCCGAACATGAAAACCGATAATCACCGCTCCCGAGGCCGCTGCCAGGAGAACATCTGATTCGGTAATTGCACCGACAGCACGGTGTATGACGTTGATGCGTACTTCTGCGTGCGTGATCTTCATCAGCGAGTCCGCCAGCGCGCCCACCGACCCGTCTACGTCACCCTTCACAATGACGTTGAGCTCCTTCACCTGCCCTTTCTGGATCTTGGTCGAGATATCATCCAGCGTCATGTTGCGTATGAGCCTGAAATCCTGTTCGCGTTTCAACTGCTGCCGCCTGAAGCTGATCTCGCGGGCTTCTCTCTCATCTTCGACGGCTACAAATGCATCCCCTGCCTGCGGGACGCCGTCAAAACCGATGATCTGTGCCGGCGTAGAAGGTTGAGCGACTTCAACGCGATTCCCGCGCTCGTCAAACATCGCCCGAACACGGCCGCTCTGGATACCGGCAACGAATGAATCACCGATCTTCAACGTTCCCTTCTGGACTAGCACCGTAGCCACAATACCTTTTCCCTTATCGACCTTTGCCTCGATCACAACGCCGCGTGCCGGCCGATGAGGATTAGCCTTCAAATCCAGAACATCGGCCTCGAGCAAGATTTTTTCCAGCAATAGGTTTACATTCTTACCTGTCCGGGCAGATAGCTCGACACACTGATACCTGCCGCCCCATTCTTCAACCAGGACGTTTCTCTCCGACAATTGCTGACGAATGCGGTCGGGGTTTGCATCCGGCTTGTCGCATTTGTTAATGGCAATGACGATGGGGACACCTGCCGCCTGAGCGTGGCTGATTGCCTCGACCGTTTGCGGCATGACATTATCCTCCGCCGCGACGACTAAGACGACAATGTCGGTCACCTGTGCACCGCGTGCGCGCATGGCAGTGAACGCTTCGTGTCCCGGAGTGTCGAGGAACGTGATTCGTTTACTCGTGTCGAGATAAACCGAGTACGCACCGATGTGTTGCGTAATTCCGCCTGCTTCTCCTGCTACGACATTGCTCCGGCGAATGAAGTCAAGAAGGGAGGTTTTGCCGTGATCGACATGTCCCATGATCGTCACGACGGGTGGACGTGGCTCCAGCAGTGTTTCGTCATCGTCCGGCTCGTCGACGATGATGTCCTCGGACAATTCTGAGAAGAACTGAACCTGGAAACCGAATTCATCCGCCACAAGTGTGATCGTGTCTTTTTCAAGACGTTGATTGATAGACACCATAAGACCCAGCTCGATGCATTTCTTGATGACATCAGCAACGTTGACATTCATGAGCATTGCAAGCTCATTGACTGCAACAAACTCAGTGACCCGGAGGATCGATTTGTCTTTTTCTTTTTGTTCGAGCTCAATCTGCTCCAGGGCGTCGCGCTTTTCCTTACGTTTACGCTTGAATGCCGCACGCTGCGCCACAGTTGTCGCTTCCTCCATTTCAGCTAACGTCCGCTTGATGGCTTCTTTGACTTCCGCTTGGTCGACCTCCTGGTATCGCAATTTCTTCTTTTTCTTCGCCTTCAGAAGGATGTCATCAACTTCCTCGACTGTTGCCGGAGTACCGTCTGCACGAACCCGCTTCCTCTTCTTTCGTTTTTTCTTTGGCTCCGCTGCGGTCGCAGGCGTCTCGGCTTTCTCCGGAGTTCCCCTTTCAATGGCAGATTGAACACGCTGAACCTCTTCCAGGTCGATCTTGCCTTTGATCGTCAGCCCCATTTTCGGCGTCAAGCGGGCCATAACCTTGGGTGCTTCTTTCTTTCGCTCGGGCAACTCGGGTTTTTGGGGTTCATGAACCTCTGGGGCAGTCCTTGCTCCGACGGCTTCCTTTTCGACTATCGGTTGCTCTGTGACAACTAGTTCCGGCGGCATTTTCACCGGTTGATGAGGTTTGACTTCAGCTACGGAAGCCTCCGCCAAGTCAGCCGGAGGCTGAACAACCGCTTTCTCGGTTGCGACCGAGGGCTGTGCTGCTTCCTTTGTCTCTTCCTCCTGCGGCTTTTCCTCTTTCTTAGGCTTGCGTGTTACCTTTACCTTCGGTTTTTCTTCGGTCGGCGGTTCCGCCTTCAGCGCTGTTCTCCTTTTGGAATCCTGTATCGCCTGCATCCTCCGATGGTGTTTTTCCGCTACCTCCTTCTCCTTTTTGAAGTGGTCAGTGATATCGTGCATCATCGCATCGGTGGCGACGCTCATGTGCCCCTTGATGTCATGCCCCTTCTTCCTCAGATGCTGGATTAGCGTCTCGTGAGAGACGTTAAATTCCTTGGCAATCTGATAAATTTTCTTTTTTGTGGGTTGCTTGTCGGTCATTCAGGCTTGTCTGTTTCGGGAGCTGATTCCTCAACTATCTTTTTATTAGTCTCTTCCGCTGGCGGTTTTGCGCCGCCGTCGACGTATTCTTCCTCGTCGAGCTCGGCTTCCTCTATTGCTTGTTTCATCATTTCTTTGAGAGTTGAAATTTTCTCCTCATTGAGGCCATCGATTTGCAGCAACCGCGTTTGTGTAGCCTCGATGAAATCGCGGGTACCGGCGTAACCTTCTTCCAACAATCGCTCGTAGAGCGGTTCGCCCAGTTCATCGCGAAACTCGGAGAGGTCCATATCGTACTCTTCTTCGGCACCTTCCTTGATGACGTTAATTTCGTAACCCGTCAGCTTCGATGCAAGCCTGACATTCTGTCCATTGCGTCCAATGGCGAGGGATGCCTGATCTTTGTCTACGAGTACCGTCGCAGATTTCTTTTCGTGGTCCAACGTCACACTCTTGAGTTTCGCCGGCGCCATCGCTCTCTGAACGTAAACGGTCGGGTCATCGGTGTAATTGATCACGTCGATATTCTCGTTGCTCAATTCACGGACAATTGAATGAATACGCACTCCTTTCATCCCGACGCATGCGCCCACGGCGTCGATACGGTCATCATGAGATTCGACCGCGACCTTTGCCCGTTCGCCGCCCTCCCGTGCAATTCCCTTTATCTCGATAATACCGTCGTAAATCTCGGGAATTTCAAGCTCGAACAGCTTGGACAGGAATTTCGGGTCGGATCGTGAGATGATGACGACAGGATTCCCAACGTTCTTTCTAACCTCTTTGACAATTGCCCTGAGGGTTTCTCCCTTTCGATAACGCTCTTTGGGAATTTGCTCACTTTTCGGCAGAACCAGCTCGTTGCGATTATGATTGATGAGGATTTCGCCTTTCCGGATTTGATAGATTTCGCCGATGATTATCTCGCCGATGGTATTATTGTACTCGGCGTAGATAACTTCTTTCTCCACTTCTTTGATGCGCTGGTTCAAATTCTGTTTAGCACTGACGACCGACCGCCGGCCAAACTCTTTCAGGTCAACTACCTCGACGAAGTCATCTCCTACCACCAGCGGCTCATCGGTTTTTTTCCGGACGGTCTCGATGTCGATCTGCGTGCTCGGGTCTGTGACCTGTTCGACAATTTGTTTTTCCAGATAGATTTCGATATCCCCTTTGTCCATATTCACGACAACATCAAAGCGGGCATCGAGTCCGTACTTCTTCTTCATCATTCCGGAAAATACTTCTTCTATGATGCCCAGAAGCATATCCTTATCGATCCGTTTCTCACGAACCATGTGAGAAAATGATTCAACAATTTCGTAATTCATTGATTTCTCCGATGTACCGTTAAGCCTTGCTTTCGTCTTACCATACCGGCTTCACTCGCGCTTCGATGATTTTATCAGTCGTAAAGTCCCGCGTGCCCTCATTCACCTTTAGTGTAACTGCTTCTTCCGTCGCAGCCACAAGCTCACCTTCAACTCGCTCAATTCCATTGTCCGACCTGCACTTCAAGGTCAGTTTCCTTCCGATGTTTCTCGAGTACTGGCGCGCAAATTTCAACGGCCGATCAATACCTGGAGACGAAACAACCAGTCTGTAGCTGCCAAAGAGCAAATTTGCATGGTCGAACACCCTGGCAAGCGCCCGGCTGATTTCCGCGCATAGCTCCGTGCTGACGCCTGTATCCGTGTCGACAAACACCTCGACCAATTTACCGCCTCGCTCTCCGCGGATTGAAACATCAAGCAAAAACGCATCCTTGGCTTCCACGACAGCTTTTGCTACTTCCTCTATCTGTGCTTTGAGCATATCACTAAGTCTATTATTTTTCATGCGTTACAGAAAGCCCAAGAACTCCGCAAACAAAAAAAGTCCCTATCGGTGGGACTTTCTGCTCGAAGTGCATATGAATATAATGAACCGTCCGCTTAATAGCAAATCAACAAAATGCTACGTTTTCGACGGTTGTTCCATCACGACGACGTCATTTTGCTCAAACCTGTAGGCGGCTTCCTTGAAGGCATGATTGACGAGGATTGGTTCTCCAGACGACGGATGAAGCCAGACATGGATGGCAATATTTTCAGCAACGAGTCTTTTTGTCACGGCTTCTTCTATGATTCCTTCGAAGGCAAAACTCGTCCGGCGGAGGTACGATACACGTGTGTAGATGTCGAGCAGCTCATCGAATCGAGCCGGAGATCTGTAGTCGATTTCGTTGCGCACCAACACGACTTTTGATTCATTCTGGATTGTGTTCAGGTCGACTTTCACTCCCAGGTGTTTGAGATACTCTATTTCTTCCCACCTCGAAGTAATGCAAGTAGTTGGCATTATGGACGACGCCCTGCCAATCGACTTCGTAGTTCCTTACCCGGATTTGATATCTGAATTTGAATTTCGATTTATCCATTAACGTTACGCGAACAAGGAATGAAACACCTTCAGAGATGCCTTGACTTCATCCAATGAAACATCAAGATGGAAGACAGCGCGAATTGAAGAATGCCGTTCGGGTGTCAGCAACACTCCTTTTGACTTCAGAAGGTCCAATACTTCGGCTTGAGACTTTCCTGTTGCGCTAAACTCAACCATCACCATGTTTGTCTGAACCGTGCACATATCAATTCCAAGGCTGTTGATGGAACTGAGCTCCCCGGCAAAGAATCGAGCTTTTTCATGGTCTTCCTTGAGACGGTCAACGTTATGGTCGAGCGCGTACAACGCTGCAGCCGCAAGAATTCCAACTTGCCTCATTCCCCCGCCGAACAGCTTCCGGTACTTCCTTGCTTCTTCAATGAACTCCCCGGAGCCAATTATGATTGAGCCGACAGGCGCGCCAAGCCCTTTCGAAAAACAAGCTGACAATGAATCGACATATCTCGCATATTCTCTCACGGGAATTCCTGCGGCAACAGACGCGTTCCATACTCTTGCTCCGTCAAGATGAACTTTAATACGTTCTTCACGAGAAAGTTCATAAATAGATTTCATTTCGTCAAGCGGAAATATCGTGCCGCCGGAGCGACCGTGCGTATTCTCGAGACAGACGAGCGATGTCCTGGGCATGTAATAGATTTTCGGGCGGATTGCCTGCTTTATTTGCGCTGCCGTGATAAGTCCGCCGCGTCCCGGAACGTTCTTCATTTGCACCCCGGACATAACAGACGGTGCAGCAGTCTCGTACACCGAGATATGTGAGTCCTCGTCAACGATGATTTCGTCGCCCGGACGAGTGTGAACTTTGATGCATACCTCGTTTCCCATCACGCCGCTCGGAACAAAGAGAGCGGCTTCTTTCCCAAACATGGCAGCAATTCTCACCTGCAGCTTGTTGACGGTCGGGTCTTCGCCATAAACGTCGTCGCCAACCTCCGAGCTCATCATCGATTCCAGCATCTGGCGTGACGGTCTCGTCACCGTATCGCTTCGCAGATCAATGTACTTCATCTTCCTGTTTCATCCTTATTCTGATATACATACTCCTGCCAAGACCAGCAGTTAGAAAACAGAGACTGAGCCATAAGCATAGTTCTGGAAACCAGTCACCATGCTTGCTGTAGAACGTCATTTCATTCCTCAACTGTAAATCGGCAACCAGAGTCAGCCGCTTGTCAAACTCTGTCGAACGTACCCTGTGACCGAATGGGTCGATAATGCAGGAGATTCCGCCATTGCCGCAGACGGCAATCCATCGCCTATTCTCGACCGCACGCAGGACAGTCAATTGTTCGTGCTGATAAGGTCCGGACGTATTTCCCCACCAGCTGTCGTTGGTAATGACAGTCAGGAATTGCGCCCCTTTGCGCACGAATTGAGAGACAAAGCCGGGATACACAGATTCAAAACAAATCAGGTTGGAGAATTTGATGAGCGACCCGTCACGTTTGTGACAAACAAAAACCGCCGTATCCTTTCCAACTCCCCATCCCCCAAGACCGAAGTTCCATTCCATTGCATTGAGAAAACTCAGCTCTTCGGAAAATGGAACGCGTTCGGCAAACGGGACAAGCAGGATCTTTGAGTATTTCTGAACCTGAGCGGTGTATGGCTGCAAAAGAACGGAGCTATTGAATGAGTCATACCGTTCACCCGATGCGCTTTTCCTGCTGCTGTTGGGAATCTTCTCATCCGGGGAGTAATACACGATGTCCGGCATGCCTGTCAGAAGGCTCACGTCAAGCGTATCGACCTGCCGTTTGATCTGGCTGAGCAGATAATCGTTTCTCTGTTCCAGTATGTAGAATGGAATCGCGGTTTCGGGCCAGAGGACGAGGTCGACATTTTGACGATCAATCTGACTCGTCATTTGTTGAAGGGTCGCAAGCTGAAGGTCGGCACGGCTTTCCCATTTCTCGAACGGGTCGATGTTCGGTTGAATCAATGCTACGCGGACTCTCCTGGCATCGGACGCTTCCTCGCGGCTGCCTGCCTCCAAAACCGATCTCCCCTGCACTCTTGGAAGAGCGTAGAGCAGGAAAAACAGGATCACGCAAGCGATAGACTGAGAGGATTTTGGTGTCCATTCTCCCAGTGCCAGCTTCGCGTACAAATAGTAGGCGATGAGATTCAAACACAAAAGCCAGAAGGATATCCCGTAGACTCCGGTATATGAAGCAAATTGAATTGCAGAGAGCGTATACGATTGTGTATTTCCGATTGTCAGCCACGGAAAAGCCAAATCACTTAAAGAGTGGAGATACTCAAAACTGACCCAAAGGAATGGGAAGGTAAGAAGCGAAACCTTGAATCCAAATCGCTGACGGATGAACATCCAGGCAAGCACCGGCACACAAAAAAACAAAGGATGCGCCAGAAGAAGCAAAAGACCCGCAGTCATCATGTACCAGTCCTTTCCGAGAACGAATCCTCCGGGCCAGTAGATCGCAATCGCGTTAAAGACAAGGAACGTTAAATACGAAATGCGAAATGCATCGCCGTATTTTTCGATCGACTCCAAAACGATAAAAAAGGGGACAAATGCCAGAGTCGCAAGAATTCCCAGCGGTATCGGAGGAAACGAGCATCCAAGCATCAGGCCGGAAAGCATGGCGAGCAATCGTATTCTCTGTGTGGACGGTTGATTCATTTCTTCCGCCGACCCCTCAAAATCCATCACGTCTCTTCCTGCGGGGAAAATCTTAGCTTCGGGAACCAACGCTCGACGTCTGCCCAAAGCCAAATCACGACATAAGTACAGGCCATTCCGATTGCCGCCCCTCCAACGACATCCGAGGGGAAATGAACACCAAGATAGACTCTCGAGAAAGCGACAATGCCGGCGAAACTGTAGAAAGCCCATCGCCAGCGTCTGTAGTAAAACGACAAGAATGCTGCCACGGCAAAATTATTCACGGCATGCGAAGACGGAAACGACGTGCCTCCTCCACACGGGATAACGAGCCTGACCTGCTCTACAACTACCATTCCTGCAATTTCATGACAGGGTCGCGGACGCGCAACAATCCTTTTGAGCACAGAACTGCTCAACTGGTCGCTGAAGGCAACCAGCACGATCACGAGCAGCGCGAGAGTCCGTCCCTTCCTGCCCCCCTTCCAGATGAGTAATAGCAATGCAGCGCCGTATATGACGAATCCGTACCAATGCTTGTTCAAGTCGGTAATGAACGGCATCACGACATCAAAGACAGGATTGGCAATCGTAGTATTGCAAAACAGAAGAATCGTTTTGTCTATCTGGAAGAGGGCGTCAAGCATTGTCTCTCTTTTGCCGGTTTCGTAGAATAAAATGCCGGATGATGACAGCAGACAATGCGACGAGAATCAACCCCATGACAATTGCGCTGTACGTGTACAGGTAGTCGTAGATTCTATGCCAGTGGTGTCCGAGAGAATATCCCGCGTACACGAGGAGTCCGTACCAGGCGAGTGAGCTTATGAACGAAAGAACAGTCGTCTTGAGAAAATCTGTTTTCGCCATCCCTGCGAAGATTGAAATCACGGCTCGAGTACCTGCCAGGAATCTGTTGGCAACGATTATCCAATCCCCGTATTTCAAGAACCAGTCTTCTGCTTTTCGAATACTCTCAGCAGGAAGAAATCTCGCTTTGCCTCTTTCAATAATGCTCCTCCCGAACCATCGTCCTATGCTGTACGCCGTCATGAATCCGAGCGTGCTTCCCGATGCACCGGAAATGAGCGCAATCAAATAGCTTCCCTTGCCGAGCCCTGCAAGCGCCCCGCCGAATACCACGACCACGTCGCTCGGAGACGGGGGAAAAATGTTTTCAACGAATGAGATAAAGAAAATGGCGGCATAGATCCAAATTGGATCGAGCTTTGCCAGCGACTGGATGAATTCGTTCAAGAAGAGGAAACTACAGATTGAGGTTCAGCTGTGTCTCATTGATTGAGGCAATAGCGTATACGGCAGCACCGTCTCCCATACCGACAAAGCCAAGCTCTTCGCTCGTCGTCGCTTTGACGGAAACCCGCTCAACATTCATACCTATTGCCTGAGCGAGATTCTCGCGCATCCGCCTGATGAAGGGACCGATCTTCGGCTGTTGAAGAACGACCGTTGAGTCGACATTCACAATGTCGTAATTGTTGGCGCGAATAAGGTCGGCAACCTGTTTTAAAAGCACCAGGCTTGAGATATCCTTGAAGCGCGGGTCGTTGTCGGGGAAATGCCTGCCAATATCTCCCAGCGCCGCTGCGCCAAGCAAAGCGTCGGCAACGGCATGACAGAGAACATCCGCGTCGGAGTGGCCGAGCAGACCTTTCACAAACGGTATCTCAACGCCTCCAAGAATAAGTTTGCGGTTAACGACTAACCGGTGAACATCATAACCGATGCCAAATCGCATGTCTACTTCCCTGAATGTTATCGAATATCAAATGTCTGAAAATGTTCGTTGATTTCCTTCCATTCCACGTTTATATCAGTCACACGAGCCATACGGGATCCGACCTTCAACTCTTTGATCAGTTCTTCTACCAAAGAGCGATTGCCCTGCGCAAGAACTTCGACACTGCCGTCATACCTGTTACAAACAAATCCTTTGAGTCCGAGCGAGACGGCATGGTTGAAAACGTAATATCGAAATCCCACACCTTGCACCATTCCCTTGACCAGAATATGCGCGCCGATTTCCATGGCTCAATCATTCGCGGAAGAAAAATACAAGGAAATTGAATGAAAGTCAATATTTCAATCCAAGCCGCGGGATTTCCATTTCTGGGATGAGATGCCAAAGCCCCGCCAGCCACTCAAATTCGGGAATATTTGCCTCCGGCATCTTCTGTGACACAAGCGCTATTGCAGACCAATCCAATTCATCGTAACCCCTCGCCCTCCCGGACAGAAATCGGTCATGCAGAATGTTCGCAAACGGCATCGGCGATTAATCCCACGTCCTCCCTTCTTCGCCATCATTCCTTCAATCCCGTGCCACTGCCTCTTCCGGACGCGCAAGTGCTCCCACGGCGATGTTCCCGCCGCCGAGACGTGTGACAAGCACTGGCAGGATCGTTTACGCTGAAATCATTGAAGAGCCGGCGACATACAGCGAGCCCTCGAAAACGTTTAGGGCAAAGTTTCGGCGCTCGAAGCGACTGGATTGTTCGGTCATCGAACGGTAGAATGTTAATGAAATAAAATACGGAAGTTCAATATAACAAATGGTATTATGGCATTCCAGTTAGTTCATCTGAGACCTCACCCGTAGCCCTCTCCTTTGAGGAGAGGGCGTTAAAGCATCCTGCGGGCTGCAGTGCGAAGCTTTCTCGATGTCTGAAATGAGAAGCGCCTATCAGCTCAGCCAACCCTGTCGAGCTTCTCGGTTGAGTCCATCCACGGAGCACGCGAGGGCATTATTCCCCCGGAAAGGTCACCTTATGACGAAACGGTTCCGAGGGCAATTTGACTTTGGGAAGGAATTTCCGTAAACTCGTCGAATTAACACCGGGGACATAACAAATCCGCCAAAGGCGGACAGGCAGGGGTTTAAGGAGCGGGTTCTTCAAGACGGCTCGGCAGGAGTTGTGATTGCGAAACGCTGCGCGGTCCGCTTGTTCGCTACGGAACATCGGGAAAAACTCCATGCTCGTTTTTCCCACGCAACGTTGTGCCATGCCACTTCTGAAAGGAGATGTATAAAATGGAACAGGTAGTCAAGAAAGATATACTTGAGCTTAAGCAAACCTCTGACGCTCAGAATGTCTTGCACCTTCAGTTAACTGTTACAGACCCCGCAGTCACAAAGTATCTTGTTGCATTCGACGAACCAATCCGCCAAGACAAAGCCATCGAAGCGCTCAGAGTTGGCGTCATTGCAATTCAATCTGCCAGCCCAACGCTTGATACAAAGGTCGTGGAGGAGAAGTTTCGTGATGTTGAAAGTAGTATCAATACCTGCATATCTGATTTCGAAACAGATATCAAAGCGAAATTGGAAGAGTATTTCAAAACGGGGAGCGGTTCATTACCACGCTCTCTCGACATGCTATTCGGCAACAACGGCACTCTAACACAATCATTGAATCAATACTTTGCTGCTGATACTGGGAAGGTTATGAAGCTGTTGCAGGAGCAAGTCGGACCATCAAGTCCTTTTGCTAAATCCCTCGACCCAAACAACAAGGAAAGCGTAATCTCTCGCCTTCAAGATACCGTCAGGAATCACATAGAAACGGAAGCGAAGAAAATTGTCGACCAGTTCTCCCTCGATATAGAAGGATCGGCGCTATCACGATTGAATGCTTTGGTGACAGACAAGGTGAACAAGATTGAAGAGTCCAACAACAAGTTCTTTACTGAATTGAAAGAGGCTCTCGGAATCAAAGCAGGCAAAGCCACTGAAGCCGAGAAAGGCACGGAAAAAGGTCGGGAGTTTGAAACAACTCTTTATGACTACGTTGCGCATGTCGGTCGCTCACTCGGTGACTCTACTGACAACGTGAGGAGCGTCGCCGGCTCCATCGAACGGTGCAAGACAGGGGACTATGTTATCACTCTTAGCGAACTCAGCGCTGCCCCCGGCAAGAAGATTGTGGTCGAAGCTAAAAAGATGCAAGGTTATAAGCTAAAGGATGCCATTGCCGAACTTAATCAAGCGAAGGAAAATCGAGAAGCTGTCGTTGGTATTCTTGCGTTCGCAAAAGGCTATGAGCCGCCCGAAGTTGGCGACTTTTTGCGTGTGGGCTCGGACTTCTTTGTCACAGTGGACGAGCAATGTTTGAACGACCGAAGCCCACTTCTCTATTTCGATGCCGCATACAAAGTTCTTAGAGCCCTGATCGTCACTGCAGCCAGAAAGGAAGAGAAGAAGGAACTCAACATTGAGCAAATACGGAATGAATTGGAATCTATCATCGCCCTTGTAGCTCGCCTTTCCGAACTGTCAACGAAGGCTAAGACAATTAGCACAAATTCAAAATTCATTGAGGAAACGGTGGCTGAACTAAAGAGCGAAATAGAACCACGCTTAAACCAAGTTCTGAAATTATTGTCTCACTAGGAATATCAAATGCGTGGCACGGCACATAACACCGACAGAGCACGAAACTTACACATTTGCAAGGGCTATGCGCAACGCAAGCCGCCATGATATCCAGTCAAAGGAGATTTTCCATGGTTAAGAAATCCAAAGCAGCGGAACCGGAGGCATCGATCCCTCAAGGTCCGCGGCCTCGATTAGTGAAACTCATCATTAAGAACTTTCGTTGCATCGGCCCGATACCCGTCTCAATCGATCTTGATGACATTGTTGTACTGGTGGGTCCGAACAATGTTGGCAAGAGCTCAGTCCTTAAGGCATACGAAATCACGATGTCTGAAGGTTCAGCCGCGGGCCAACTTACAATCGACGATTTTCCATCCAGCAAGGTTGACCCCAATGCCTTGCCTGAGATCGAGTTGCACACAATCGTATTCGACAATAGCCCCGGGGCCGAATGGATGGCGAAGACGGACAGCGGAGAGATGCTCGTCAGGGAGCGCTGGCGCTGGTCTGCTCCCGGACCGCCTGAACGCAGAGGTTTCAATGTTCAGCTGCAGCGATGGGCCGAAGATGCTGACAAGGAAAAGGTTCCGTGGGGTGCTGCGGGTGTCGCCAACTCAAGACGTCCTCAGCCACACAGAGTTGATGCCTTCGCCTCTCCTGACGAGCAAGCCGGTGAAATCGTCACACTCTTGATGACCGCAATCAAGAACCGAGTCGAGACTCACCGCTCTGATTCCAAGGCCAACAAGGAATCGGACTTTGCTGCTCTACTCGCCGGGATCGGCAAACTTCAAAAGAAGATTGTCTCGGAGAGTCAAGTTCAAATCGATACTGTTCAATCAGAACTCACTGGTTATATCGGCCGAGTCTTTCCAGGCCATCGGGTCGTCTTTGATGCCAAGCCCGAAGATGATCTCGACAAAGCCCTGAATCTTTTCAAGGCGAACCCTCAGTTGCTCATGGGGCCTCAGGATGGATATCTCAGCACCATTGGAAGGCAGGGCAGCGGTGCTCGGCGCACTCTCCTCTGGACGGCAATCCGATTGCTGGCGGAGTCTGGACTGAAGAAGAAAGCAGAGGTAGGCCAGCGACCGCACGTACTGATGCTTGATGAACCAGAGATTTGCCTTCACCCCAGTGCCGT
>Ga0209777_10006469_pt1 | contig 13185 bp, 11 predicted proteins | sample FrelakmetHBP12HB_FD_187147 | JGI IMG/M metagenome (GOLD analysis project Ga0209777, IMG submission 187147) | Freshwater lake sediment microbial communities from the University of Notre Dame, USA, for methane emissions studies -HBP12 HB (SPAdes)... | ecosystem: Environmental > Aquatic >...
TTTAAATATATCTAATGATGACTTTATAAGAACAACAGATGAAGCCCGCCATAAGCCGGCGGTAGAAAAGCTTTGGGAAAAAATGGACGAAAAGGGAGATATCTACAAGAAAAAATATAAAGGGTATTACTGTCCCGGATGCGAGGCGTTTAAAACAGAAAAAGAAATGGTTGACGGAAAATGCATCATCCATTTAAAACCCCTTGAACTGGTCCAAGAAGAAAATTATTTTTTTGAACTTTCAAAATATACGGATAAAATAACGGGGCTGATTGAAAAAAATAAACTGATTATAATCCCGGAGGGGAAAAGGAATGAGACTCTGGCTATGCTAAAGCAAGGGATGGAAGATGTCAGTTTTTCCCGCACAAAAGACAAATATTGGGGATTGCAGGTTCCGGGAGATTCTTCCCAGGTAATGTATGTTTGGTGCGATGCTTTGTCTAATTATATCTCAGCTATAGGATACACGGATGAAACTAAGCAATTTAAAAAATATTGGCCGGCCGATGTTCATTGTATAGGGAAAGACATAATGAAATTCCATACTATATTTTGGCCGGCAATGCTTTTGTCAGCCGGACTAGAATTGCCAAAAACAATTTTTGTGCACGGATTTATAAATGTCGCGGGCCAAAAGATGTCGAAATCTTTGGGAAATGTAATTGATCCGTTTCTACTGGTAAATAAATATGGCGTTGACGCCGTAAGATATTATTTATTAAGGGAAATTCTTCCGACGGAAGACGGTGATTTTACTTACGAAAAATTTGAACAGAGATATAATTCAGATTTAGCTGACGGAATAGGGAATTTATTAGCAAGAACCATCGCTTTGGCGAAGAAGCCAGGTTTTATAATATCAAATAAGCCGGCGGCTCCATGGATTAAAGACGGAGGGGTAAAACGTATTAAAGAAAATTATAAAAAGCAAATAGAAGAATTTAAGTTTAATGAAGCGCTGAAATCTATTTGGGAGATAATAGATCTTATGAATGGATATATAAATGAAAAAAAACCATGGGAACTTGGAATTGATATGTCTCAAGTTGTCTCAGACAGCATATTTATATTAGAAGAGATATCAGATTTAATTTATCCCTTCCTGCCAGAAACATCAGAAAAAATTAAAAGGGTACTCAAATCCAGAAATTCTGAGATATTATTTCCTAAATTATTAATTAAGAAATAAATTTAAAATTAATTTATAGAAACTATGAAAGAAGTAAAAAAAATAACAAAAAAAGAGTTAATTATTGGTTTATCGTGTTTATTTGTATCAATAATTGCTGATTTACTGCCCTACATACTTGGTCTTAATTATTCACAATATTCGGATATATATGAGGATGGAAAAAATCTAGTAATTATAGTGGTCTTTTTTCTAGGCATATATTTTATGTATAGGTTGCGCATGATTCAAATATGGAAAAAACAAAATGAGAAAAAAAATACAAGCAAAGAACAATCAAAAAATTTAGTTGGTGCATTTAACGATTATATGGAATTGAAGGGTAAAAATACGGTCGCCCCCGAAGGAAGTTCAAAGAGTGCTAATCCAATTTTGGAAAAAGAAAATAATTCTGCTTTTGTCATTTTAATAGCCATTATAGCGGCTGTCGTTATAGCTATCGGTGCTTTTTACTTTGGCAAAAATTCAAACAACAACCCTCTTGGAAATATCCAACCACAGTACAGCCAGACCCCAGCCGAAACGTTAACCCAAACTCCCGCAACTCAATCGCCCCAACCAGTAACCCAGACTCAGAATTTAGCCCTAGAGGGTGAATGTGCAGATCAAGCGGCAAAGGCTTATACAAGCCTGGGTTATCCTATTAATATAGACAATGGCGATACATATACAAGCCATTATAATCAAAAATTAGGTAAATGTTTTATTGAAGTTAAGAGAAACGCCTTCAGTCACGGGTACACGCTTACTATTCTGTATGATGCTAATGAGCGTAAACAATATGCTGATTTCTTGCACGACGTTACCTCTCCGCCTTCATATACAGACAGCTGTACTTTTTTTGATGGTTCAGTCAAGGATTGTACGCTTGATGATTTTAACAATTTCGTAAAACCCTATATGGAAAATTAAACATGATTATAGATACCCACAGCCACTTAAATTTTAAGGCCTACGACAAGGATAGGGACGAGGTTATAAAACGCACTCAGAAAGAGGGCGTTATTTGTATTGATGTGGGAACAAAATATGAAACATCAAAAAATGCGGTTGAATTGGCTGAAAAAAATGAAGGAATATATGCCGCCATCGGAATGCATCCGATTCACATTAAGACGGATTTATTAAAATTGAAGATGGATGAAGAAGAGGGCGCATTTGAACCGCTTGGAGAAGAGTTTGATAAGGCGAGGTACAAAAACCTCGTCCTGAGGAGCCGAAGCGACGAAGGAAAAAATAAAGTCGTGGCAATTGGCGAAATCGGTTTGGATTATTATTACAGGCCGAAAGGCACAACCAAAACTGAGAAATTCAAAGAAAAACAAAAGGAAATTTTTGTCAGCCAGCTAGATTTGGCCAAGGAATTAAATTTGCCGGTGATAATACATTGCAGGATGGCTCACGATGACATTATTAAAATTTTGGAAAATTATAAAGACGTTGCCGGGGTGGTACATTGTTTTACCGGAAACTGGGAGCAGGCGCAAAAATATATGGATTTAGGGTTTTATATCGGCATTAACGGAATAATCTTTAAATTAAATTTAGACGAAGTTATAAAAAAAGTTCCGTTGGAAAAGATTCTGACAGAGACAGATTGCCCTTATTTAACTCCTCCAGAGGCAAAAGCAGAAAGGAATGAGCCGATTTTTGTAAAATACGTAATTAAAAAAATAGCAGAAATTAAAAATTTATCAGAGGATGAAATTGCAGGAAAAACTTTTAATAACGCTAAAAAATTATTCAAAATATAGAAATCCTCGCGGCTTCGCCGCTCTAACGCAATTTTGCAAAAAGGATTAATATTTTTTGCAAAATTGCTGGATTTATGTTTTCTCCCTTCGTTCGCCTTTGGGCTCGCTTCGGGGCTGGCTTCTGCCAGAGAAAATAAAAAAAGCGCGGTTACCCTCAAGGTAACCGCTTTGTAGTTCTACCGGCTAAACAACTAAGCAACCGGTTTTTTGAGCCGGGCTAAAAGTCGGCCAAAGGCAATCCTGGAGCTGGCAATAGAAGCCGGCTTCAGAAGGAACTCATCGGCGTGGCCAGAAAGTTCATGAGAGGTAAATAAGAGAATTGGAATCTTGGGGTTGTTTTGCCTGAGCCACGCAATGAGCTCAAGCCCAGTCATCCCATGACCGAAGTCAAAATCGGTGATAACTGCTTCAACGGAAACTCCGGGTGTACAGAAGGCAGCTTGAGCCTCAGACCCATTTTTCGCCTCTATAACCACGACATCTGGCTGCGCTTCCTCGAGTATGTCTTTAATCAATTCCCGGACTCGTTTCTCGTCGTCTGCGACCAACACTGTTATCGCCATTGCGATTCTCCGTGAAATTTTTTGCCTTAATTGCCCCTTGTCTACATTAGCAAAGGGTTGCAATAATTTTAGCGTATTTTTTTAAAATTGTCAATCTTTCTCTCTATGGCTACTTGTGGTAAAATCCAATAATAAGGTTTTTATATGAAATACAGCCCTAAAAAAATAGAACAGAAATGGCAGGAAGTTTGGTATAATTCCAGCGCATTCAAAGCCAAAAATGGCTCTAAAAAGCGGAAATTTTACCTTTTGGTCGAATTCCCGTATCCTTCGGGAGACGGGCTCCATGTAGGCCATTGCAGAAGCTATACCGCCTTGGATATATTAGCCCGCAAGAAAAGGATGCAGGGATACAATGTTTTGTTCCCAATCGGCTGGGATGCTTTTGGTTTGCCGACTGAAAATTATGCCATTAAAAAAGGAGTCCATCCGTCTATAGTCACGAAAAAGAATACTGACAATTTCAGGCGCCAGATGAAAGAAATGGGGCTGTCCTTTGACTGGTCAAGAGAAATCAACACGACAGACCCCAAATACTATAAATGGACGCAGTGGATTTTTGTGCAGCTGTTCAAACACCAGCTGGCTTACAAAACAAAAATATCAATCAATTGGTGCCCCAAGGATAAAATCGGCTTGGCAAATGAAGAGGTTGTTGATGGCAAATGCGAAAGATGCGGGACAAAAGTTGAAAAAAGGGAAAAGGAGCAATGGATGATAAAAATCACCAATTATGCCGACAGGCTGATCAAAGATTTGGATCTGGTTGATTATTTGGAAAAAATTAAGACGCAGCAGAAAGACTGGATAGGCGAATCTGACGGGGCTTTGGTTAAATTTCCCGTCGAGGGGATTGAAGAATTCATAGATGTTTTTACGACCAGGATAGACACGATATTTTCCGGAACGTTTCTTATTTTAGCTCCTAGCCATAGTTTTATAGATAAGCATAAGAATAAAATTGAAAATATTGGAGAAGTTTTAAAATACAGGGAAGAGATAAAAAATATTTCCGACATTGACAGGACAAACCAGGATAAAGACATAACAGCGGTGCAGTTGAAAGGGATTACGGTCAGAAATCCCTCGACCAACGAAAAAATGCCGGTGTGGACCGCGGATTTTGTTTTAGAGAATTACGGCACAGGAGCTGTTTTTGCAGATGCGCATGACAAAAGAGATTTTAAAATGGCAAAAAAATACGGCATACCTTTGCGCACATCTATAAAACCGGACGATGAATTGCTGACCCAGAAGGTAAAAAACTTGGAGGAATGTTTTGAGGGCGAAGGAATCTTGTATAACTCCATGCAGTTTGACGGATTAAAATCTGCAGAGGCCAGGCCAAGAATAATAGCATGGCTGGCATCCAAAGGTTCAGCTTATCCTAAAATCAGCTATAAACTGAGGGATTGGGTTTTTTCCCGCCAGCATTATTGGGGAGAGCCCATACCAATGATTTATTGCAAAAAATGCGGATGGCAGCCGGTTGATGAAAAAGATCTGCCGGTTAAATTGCCGAATGTGAAAAAATACAAGCCCACAGACACGGGAGAGTCGCCCCTTTCTTTGATTAAAAAATGGGTTGATACTGAATGTCCAAAATGCAAGGGTTTAGCTCAAAGGGAAACAGATACCATGCCGAACTGGGCAGGGTCTAACTGGTATTATTTAAGGTATACAGACCCGAAAAACAGCAAAAAATTGGCCGATGAGGCGGCACTAAAATATTGGATGCCGGTTGACTGGTATAACGGCGGTATGGAACACACGACTTTGCATCTTTTATATTCAAGATTTATTTTTAAATTTTTGTGGGATATCAAGGCGGTGCCGACATCGATAGGGCCAGAACCTTATAAAAAAAGAACTTCTCATGGCATGGTTTTGGCGCAGGACGGCCAGAAGATGTCAAAATCGCGCGGAAATGTGATTAATCCCGACAGCGTCGTCAAAGAATATGGAGCCGACACTTTGAGGCTTTATGAAATGTTTATGGGGCCGTTCGACCAGATGATCGCATGGGACACGAACGGCATTATCGGCTGCCGCAGGTTTTTGGACAGATTTTGGAATTTGGTTTTATCAGAAAGAAAAACCAAAAAGTTTTCAAAGGAAGTCCAGGCGATCTTGCATAAATTAATTAAAAAGGTGAGCGATGATTTGGATTCGGCAAAATTCAATACTGCCGTCGCAGCGTTTATGGAGGCATTGAATTTTTTGCATGGAAAACAGAATGAAGTCGGCGAAGACGTGATTGAAAAGTTGGTTGTTCTGTTTTCGCCTTTTGCCCCGCACATCACAGAAGAATTATGGAGTACGCTAGGCAATAAAGGCAGCGTTCATATGCAAAAATGGCCGAAATATAATCCTACATTCATAAAAGAAGAAAAAATAACACTGATTATACAGGTAAACGGGAAAGTTCGCGGTAAGATAGAAGCCAAGACAGGGATTACAGAAGAAAAAGCCAAAAAATTGGCAATGGCCGAACAAAGGATAAAAGAACTGATCGCCGCCAAAGAAATCAAGAAAATAATTTTTGTTCCCGATAAATTAATTAATATTGTTATTTAATTTATTATGTTCAGCCAAGAGGAGCAAGATATAATTGCACACAAGTTAGATCAGCTGAAAAAGCTTAAAGATGGCGCCATAACTCCGAAAGAATTGGCAAAATTAATCACAAAAAGAAGGGTGGTTTGGTTCAATGAGAACAAAGATGCTATGCTGTCAAAATATGCTGATTTATCCGAAGAGGAAAAAGCATACAAGATTATTTTTTTGGAGCATATGGGAATAGATCCCAGGCACTCAAAAATGGAAAGGGTCAGCAAGAATAAAATCAGGATACAATCTTATAATTTTTGCCCCTATCTGGAAGCATGCAAACAGCTTGGCCTAGACACCAAATTCGTCTGTAAGGAAATTTGCGAACCAGCAGTACAAAAATTTTCTAAAATGATCAACCCAAAACTTAAATTCAGCAGAGATTATCAAAAAATAAGGCCGTACCATCATTTCTGCGAAGAGTATTTCGAAATTTCCTAATCAATAATATCTATAATATGAAAAAAGAAGTTTTATTGGGAAACGAAGCAATTGTGCAGGCCGCCTTGGAGGCAGGTGTGGATTTTGTTTCCGGTTATCCCGGATGCCCGGCAGCCGAAGTCGGAGACGAGTTCGGAAAAATCGCCAAGGATAAGGGCGTTTATTTTGAATGGTCAACAAATGAAAAAGTGGCTTTGGAGGCAGCCATAGGCGCCAGTTTTTCCGGTTTAAAAACATTGGTGACAATGAAAAATTTTGGCCTGAATGTCTGCTCGGAGGCGTTGCTGCCACTTTGTTATACCGGCACAAACGCGCCAATGGTGGTTGTGGTGGGAGATGACCCTTCGTGCTGGAGTTCGGCCCAAAGCGAGGAAAATTCGCGCGGATACGCATTTATAGCGCATATACCGGTGTTAGAGCCGTCGGACTGCCAGGAATGCCATGATTTTACCAAATTAGCCTTTGAAATTTCAGAAAAATTTAAATTGCCGGTTATTTTAAGAACCACTATCCGCGTGGCTCATCAGCGTGCGCCTGTGCAGTTTGAAGAAGCCGGCAAGAAAGATTTGAAGACCGGAAATTTTATCAAAAATCCCCATCAGTATGTTACTTTGCCCCCAAGAGTTCTGGAAATGAAAAGAGAATTGCTAGAAAAAATGGAAAAAATCCGGGCATATGCCGAGAAAGAAAAAATTAATTTTGTTGAAGGCGGCAAATCACCCTTCGGCGCGGCTCAGGGTAAGAAAATAGGCATTATCGCTTCGGGCGTGGGTTATCTGCATTTGATGGAGGCGCAAAAAGAAATGGGATTAGATCTGCCTGTTTTGAAAATAAATCTTTTTTATCCTTCAACGCAAAAGACAATTGCGAATTTCATTAAAAAATTAAATAAAGTTCTGGTAGTCGAGGAATTAGACGGTTATCTGGAAAAAGAAGTAAACGTGATAGCCAAGGAAACGAATCCTAAAATTAAAATTTCCGGAAAAGATTTGTTACCTGAAGTCGGAGAATTAAATGTAGAAAAAGTTGGCTTGGCCTTGGCCAAATTGACAGGAAAGAAATTTACAATTATGAAAGCAGAAACGCCGGATATCCCGAGAAGATATGCCAAGCTTTGCGATGGCTGTCCGCATTTTTATACTTTTTCCGTAATTAAAAAAATCGCCCCGGAGAATACTATTTTCGGCGGGGATATAGGCTGTTATATGATTGCAGGCATGCCCCCGCACAATATCCAGGATTATGAATTTTGCATGGGCTCTTCTTTGGGGATCGCACATGGCGTCCGCAAATCAACAAACCAGAAAGTAATTGCTTTAATCGGCGACGGGACATTCTTCCATTCCGGAATTGCGGGGCTGATCAACACGGTTTACAACAAATCCAATCCTTTGATTATTATTTTAGATAACCGGATAACCGCAATGACGGGGCACCAGAATAACCCGGGCATGGGCAAAAACGGCATGGGAGAGCCGGCAGAGGAATTAAATATAGAAGAAATAGTCCGGGCCTGCGGAGTTAAAAATATAAAAGTTTTAGACCCGATAAATGTAAAAGAGCTGGAAGACACAGTTACAGATTTTCTTTCGAAAGAGGAAGTTTCTGTAATAGTCTGCAAAAGAATCTGTGCCCTGCTGGCTCGCAGACAACAAAATGGATAAAAATAATTTTAATATCATTATCGCGGGAGCCGGCGGACAGGGAATAGTGACCTTGGTGGACATTTTGGCCAACGCGGCATTTATCGAAGGGCATGATGTCAAATCATCGGAACTCCACGGGCTTTCGCAAAGAGGCGGAACAGTTTTAACTTATGTAAGGTTCGGTGAAAAAATATTCTCCCCGCTTTTCGAAAACGGCCAGGCGGACCTGATAATCGGCCTGGATTTATTGGAAAGCCTGCGCCAAACAATTTTTTCCAGCAAAAAAACCAATATCGTAGCAAACAAATATTTAATGCCTTTTATCGGGATTATTCCTGAAAAAGAAATTTTAGACGGCTTGGAAAAAGCGCAAAAAAATAAGTTATATCTAGTCCCGGCTTCGGAAATTTGCCAGAAAGAATTAGGAAAAGAGGTTGTTTCCGGAATTTATCTCCTAGGTTACGCCGCTTATAAAAACATAATTGGATTGGAACCAGAATCAATATTAAAGGCAATCGGAAAAGTAGTGCCTCAAAAATATCTGGAATTAAATATTAGAGCGTTTAATTTAGCAAAATCAGCATGAAGGTAGTTATTGCGGCGGCCGGGCAGGGTACCCGGATGCAGCATTTGTCAAAAAATAAATCAAAGCACCTAATAAAGGTTAACCAAAAACCTTTTTTGTCTTATGTTTTGGATAATTTATTAAATGCGGGATATAAGGAATTTATTCTTGTCGTCGGATACCACAGCGATCTGATGAAAGAATTTCTGAAAAATAACGGATACGAGGCGACCGTAGTTGATCAATTTGAAATTTTAGGCCCGAAAGAAAAAATGTACGGGACTGCCTGCCCTTTGATGTGCACGAAAGATATAATAGGGAAAGACCAGTTTTTGTATATCAGTGGAGATAATCTTTATTCGGTTGAAGATCTGAAAGAAATGAATATTGAAGACAAATATAATTATGTTGCGGGTTTGGAACACGAAAATCCGGAAAAATACGGGGTTTTAGTCAGGGGAGAAGGCGATTTTCTTGAGAAGATTATTGAAAAACCCGAAAAATTTATAGGCAATTTAATCAATGCCGGCATGTATAAATTTACTTCAGATGTTTTTGAAGAATTGCCGAAAATAAAAAAATCTTCCAGAGGCGAGTACGAGATTACAGACGTAGTTTCCCTGCTAGCTAAAGACAAAAAAGTGAAAATAAAAATCATAAAAGATTATTGGAAAGATTTTGGGAATCCAGGAGACGTGCCGAAACTCAGCAAGTTTCTAAAGAAGTCTAACGTTAAATAATTTTCTTCACGAAAATTAAAGATTTGCGGGCGAAAATTTAGAAAATCGAGGAGGCATACTAACGAAGTAATGTCTGCCGACGAGACTTTATAAATTTGTAGCCCAAAGATTTAATTTGCAATAGATTAATTATTTAATGATAGACTTCAATTATGGAAATAATCCAGGCAAAAAAGGAAAACCTTAAAAACATCATAAGCTCCCTGGAGAGGGGCATGGTTTTAGTTTGTCCGACAGATACTGTTTACGGCTTGATTTGCGATGCCAAAAACGAAAAAGCCGTAGAAAAGATTTTTGAAATAAAACAAAGGGAAAAAACAAAGCCATTGGCGGTTTTTGTAAAAAATATCGCCGAGGCAAAAAAAATTGCGGCAATAGCCCAAAAACAGAAAGAATTTTTGAAAAAAAATTGGCCCGGACCGACAACCGTAATCTTGAAGGCAAAAAGAGGTTTATCTGCGTTGGTTTATAAAGAAGACACTATCGGCATCAGGATCCCGGATTATCATTTTATCAAATTGATCCTAGAAAAATTTAAAAATCCCTTGGCCCAAACTTCAGCCAATATTTCCGGGCAACCGCCCAGGATCAGAATAAGAGAGACTTTGAGACAATTTGAAAATGCAGAAATCCAGCCGGATATCATAATAAATGCGGGAGACCTGCCGGAGAATAAGCCGTCTAAAATAGTAGATTTTTCAAAAAATACAATTAAAATATTAAGAAGGTAAACATATGGCAACATTAAAAAAAGAAGATCCTAAAGTTTATGCGGCTATACAGGGCGAGTTAAAGCGCCAACAGGAGGGGATGGAGATGATTGCCTCGGAAAATTATGTTTCAAAAGCGGTTTTGGAAGCGCTTGGTTCGGTTTTCACAAATAAATATTCCGAAGGTTATCCGGGCAAGCGTTACTATGGCGGGCAAACTTATACCGATGTAGTTGAAAATTTAGCCATTGAAAGGGCAAAAAAGATTTTCGGGGCAGAACATGTGAATGTTCAGCCTCTCTCCGGATGCCCGGCAAATATGATAGTTTATAGCGCGATTTTAAAACCCGGAGACACAGTTTTGGGAATGGATTTATCCCACGGAGGGCATTTAAGCCATGGGCACCCCGTAACTTTGGCGGCAAAAATTTACAGATTTGTAAGATATAAAACCGATGCTTCGGGTAAAATTGATTATGAACAACTGGAAAAAATGGCAATACAGGAAAAACCAAAGCTTATTTTAGCCGGTTTTTCTGCTTATACCCGCCAGCTTGATTATCAGAAATTTAAAGACATCGCGCAAAAAGTCGGGGCTATAACAATGTTTGATATTGCCCATATAGCAGGGCTTATAGCCGGAAAGGCCATACCAAACCCTGTACCATATTTTGATATTATTACAACCACCACCCACAAAACTTTGCGCGGGCCAAGGGGAGGGATGATAATGTGCAAACAGCAATTTGCCGAGGCCATAGATAAAGCAGTTTTCCCGGGCTTCCAGGGCGGGCCGCATATGAATAATATCGCTGCGTTGGCCGTGGCTCTGGGCGAAGCATTAAAACCTTCATTTAAAGTTTATGCAAAGCAGGTTATAAAAAATGCCAAAGTCTTGGAACAGGAACTAAAAAAATACGGATTTAAATTGATGTTCGGCGGAACTGACAACCACATGGTTTTGGTGGATGTTTTTTTCAGCAAGGGGGTCACCGGCAAAGAAGCGGAAAAAGCCTTGGATAAAATTGGGATTACGGTGAATAAAAATATGATTCCCGACGACCCGAGAAAACCAATGGATCCAAGCGGAGTAAGGATAGGAGTGCCCGCGATAACAACCCGGGGGATGAAAGAAAAAGAGGTCAAAATAATTACCGGTTGGATTGACCAGGCAATAAAAAATCATACTGACGAAAAATTTTTAGCCGGTCTGCATAAGGAGGTAATAAAACTTTGCAAAAAATTTCCGCTTCCCTAAAAAATAAATGGTTTTTTCTGTTTTCAAAAATATCAATCGCTTTGCCGGCAAGTCAAAACTGCTTGATGTATCGGCGGTTTTTTGCGCCAGGTATCTTTTATATCTGATGATATTGTTTTTGATGATATTCTCTGCTGTAACGCACAACTGGAATTTATTTTTTATTCCTCTGCTAGCCGGCCTGTTTTCAGCTTTTGTTTTTTCCTGGATAATTTATATTTTTTATAGAGAGCACCGTCCGGCTGAATTAAAAACAGCAAAAGTTTTGATACCCGTTCCTAAAAATCCGTCTTTTCCATCGCGCCACGCAGCTTTTCTTTTCGGAATTTCTTTTTATTTATTTTTTTATAACACCCCTTTGGCGATATTTTTTACCGCATGCTCATGTCTGGTCGGAACTGCAAGAGTTTTTTGCGGGGTGCATTGGTTCCACGATGTTTTAGCGGGAATATTTGTAGGGTTTATGGCTACTTTGATATTTTACGGTTTATTAAACGGCATAAAATTTAATTAAGATAAAAAATATATGCCAAAAAATTTAGAAGAATATCAGCCGGACAAATACGATAAAGAAGTTCTTTCTGTTGCGGAATTGTATCCGCAATTTCCCGATATAAAAGAAGCGACGGAACAGATGGAAAAAGTGCTGAAAAACGGCGAACACGGGCCGGAGTTTGTCAAGGAAATGGAATTTGCATTGCAGAACTTAAGGGGTGCAACGGAAATTTTGGAGATTTCCCTAAAAAATCAGGAAGAGTATGGCTTAGTAGATAAGCGCTGGATGAGAGAGCCGGAGTTTATGAAAAACGCCCTTGAAAAAGGCCGTCTTGCTATGGAACTTGATGTGAGAATAGACAAGGATGGAAAATTTTGGGTTTCCCATGCGACCGGAGCAAGGTCAAGCGTTTTGCCTCCTTTTATCAACGCTATGACGACAGAAGAAATGGAAGAAAAAGGTCGGCGCTTTACAGTTGAAGAGGCTTTTGAAATTTTTTCAAAATACAAAGACCGCGGGCATAAACTTATTTTAGAATTAAAGACACTTGGTCCAGATGAAAAAAAATTTCCAGAAGTAGTGAAGTCTTTGAAAGATCTGATTGATAAAAAAAAGCTTTCTGAGGCAGTTGCCGTATCCTCTTTATCGCCGGGCGTTTTAATGGCAGTGCACGAATCAATCCCTGAAATGCCGCTTATTTTGAACGGCGGTATTGTTCCGATCGTAAGTTATGAAAAGCCGGCTGGAAAACAAACAAAAACTGAAAAAGCGGTAAGCAATATTGTAAGAAAAATTATTCCGGCTGATAAAAAGTGGAGGGCATTTGGACTAAATCTTCCGGTATTGGGTAAGGTTTTTGAAGTTGTTGTTTCTGCCTCGGAAAAAACTATACGCCGGCCAGATGGGGAAGGAACACAGACGGGCTATGCTTTAACGCGATTGCCTGAAGACCTTGTAAAAACATTGCGCGAGCAAAGAAAGAAAGGGATGAAGTTTGGCGGAATGGTTTCACTTTCCGCAGTTACTATTTTAGCCAGTGTTTTAGAAAATTTAGGTGCAACAAAAGAAGCCGAAGAAATGAGACGGTATTATAACGAAATAGTAGATGATCTGGGTTTAGGTAAAATGGCTACAACATGGGGACAGGGGATGAATAAAATTCCTCTTTTGGGTAATACTCTTTTTAAAAATTTAAAACCCGAGGAGCAAA
>Ga0209777_10006470_pt1 | contig 13183 bp, 10 predicted proteins | sample FrelakmetHBP12HB_FD_187147 | JGI IMG/M metagenome (GOLD analysis project Ga0209777, IMG submission 187147) | Freshwater lake sediment microbial communities from the University of Notre Dame, USA, for methane emissions studies -HBP12 HB (SPAdes)... | ecosystem: Environmental > Aquatic >...
GGCGGTTTTCGGCCCGATGCCCGGCAGCCACTTGTTCGGGAGGGCATGCAGAAACTGCTTCTCCTGTCCCCCCGGCACGTTTTGGAAGGCGGCGGGCTTGTGCAGCTTGGAGGCAATCTGACTGACCAGCTTGTTGGAGGCAATGCCTTCGCTGACGCTGATCTTGAGCGATTGGCCGATCGCCTTGCGGATCGTCAGCGCGATTTCGACGGCGGGCTTCTTGTGGTTGGCCGTCAGGTCGAAATAGCCTTCGTCAATCGAGGTCTGCTCCACGTCCGGCGTGAAATCGTAGGCGTAGCCGAACATCCAGTTGGAAAACTGCTCGTAGCGTTCGTAGTCGCCCGGCAGGACGATGAGCCTGGGGCAAAGCTTCCGCGCCCGGGCCGTCGGCATCGGCGTGTAGATGCCGAACTTCCGGGCCTCATACGAAGCCGAGGCGATGATGCCCCGGCTTTCGCCGCCGACGGCCATGGGTTTGCCCCGCAGCCGCGTATCGGCCGCCTGCTCAACGGACGCGAAGAAAGCATCTGCGTCGAGATGAACAATGGTTCGGGCCATACGTTGGTCATTTGGGTTTCCAACGGCTTAGTTCGCGGAGGGCATCACTGGCGATCCACCGCGCGGCGCGTGAATCCTGCCGCTGGATCTTTTTGGCTACCCGGATGGCCTCCCGGTTCAGGCCTCGGTTCCGCTTTCCGATTTGGCGCAACGCCCAATTCACCCCTTTTTTGACATTGTGCCGTTCATCATTCGACTCGTCTCTAACCCGGATGAGATAACCACGAAACACCTCATCGCCGGCCTTTTTGTCATGCACGGCAAGCGTGGCCATCATCGTAAACCCGGCGCGCTTGACCAACTCCTCACGCCGCCGACTCCAAGCCAGCGCCAGCTCGTGAGCAAACGGCGTTTTGCGGAACAGATGGATGCACAATCCATCGCAATCGGCCCAGCACTCAAAGTTCTTGGCCCACGCGGCAGCCTGCCGCCGGGTTACCTTGGCCGGTTCAGCGACAAACGCAGCGAGAAGGCGCGCTTCGAAAATGCCCGAAGACCACAATCCCTCGGCCACGCCATGATTATGTCTGACCCGCCTGGCGAGCGCCCGCAACTGGCCCACCGAGATGCCCAGCACTCTCTTGCCGACAATGCCGAACCTGGCCATCCCCGCCACGTTGTCAGGATCGGCAAGGCCCTGAAGTTCGGCGAGGATGCTGGCAATATTCGGAACCATAATTCACTCCCTGGCTTTTCGGATCAGCGCTTTGAACACGCCTTGAATCATCAACTCCTGCGCGGGGATGAGATCGGGATACTTCGGGTTCTCGGCTCGCAAATAGGGCTTGCCGCCTTTCAAGACAAACGTCTTGAGCGTGCTTTCACCGTCGATGAGCGCGGCGACGACCTGGCCATTGCGCGGCTCGGGGCCGTGCTCCAGGACGACCACATCGCCGACGAGAATATGCCGGCCAATCATTGAATCGCCCGCCACGCGCAAGGCAAACGAATTGCGCGTCGGCTTGAAACCGAGGCTTTCGATGTCCACCGATACGCAACCCTCGGCCTCCTGTTCCCGGGTCTGCGGCAAGCCGGCTGTAATCGAACCGAACAGGGGAATGTCCGCGATGCGGCCCCGTAACTTTGCCAGCGGGGAAGTGACTCGGAACGACCGCGCTTTGCCGGGTGCGGTGGCCAGGACACCCTTCTGTCGCAAAAGTCTGATGTGCTCCGTCACGGAGTTGAGGCTGCGGAATCCAAACTGTTCGGCTATTTCCCGAAAGGACGGGGTGGCGCCCTCCGTGCGTTGCCATTTCTGGATGAAATCGAGAATTTGCTGTTGTTTGCGCGTCAATCTATTCATACTGTATATCCATACAGTATCATGCGTATCCTGGCTGTCAAACGTGAAGATGGCGGCGGGGGCCGCACCTCAGTTTTTGTAGAGCCGGGAGGGACCGCCCATACACCGGATGCACTACAGTGTGTCTCCCAGGTGGAGCCGGTAACTCTCCGAGATGACGGCACTGGCAGAGCCCCTTCGGCTGATCGCGTAACCTGTTGCAGTTGCGTCACTTCCCCTGCCTCCTCCAGTCTCCGCCCCTGCTACGATCTGCCCGTGCCGATGGTGTTTTGCCGGTGGCACGCCGGAGGAGCCCCGGTGTGTACCCCAGGTGGGTCGTGTAACCTATTGCGGTTTAGGCACTTGTGGGCCAAATTTTGTACTTTACGGCTTGACTATAAAGATGTGTGTGAACTGCTTGTCCATGCCGCTTCCTGATGGCTTGAGGCGTCTTGCGGGCTGGTTTTCGGCAGACCGGGCTTTCCTGACGAAGCTCTTGGGCGGTGTCACTATTCTACTCCCTGGTTGGGCTGGTGTTGCAGGACGACCTGCATTAAAAATATGGCCGGCATGGGCCAGTTGCTCCTCATCTCCGATCCGCGACCGCTTGACCGGCGGCTGGGCCGGAAATTCTTCCAGCAGGCACCGCGACGCCCCGGCGTGTATCTGATGAAGGACGCCCGGAACAACGTTCTCTACGTCGGGAAGGCCAAAGACCTCAGGCAACGCCTCAATAATTATCGTGTGGCTAACCCGGATCGGATGCCGCGCCGCCATCTGCGAATGGTTACTGAAGTCCAACGGATTGAACTTGAGTTCTGCGTGACTGAATCCGCCGCGCTGGAACGGGAGGCCAAACTGTTGCGCGCCCTGAAACCTAAATTCAATCGCGCGGGCGTCTGGCCCGGCAAAACCAGATTCATCGCTTGGCGGATTCGGGAGGACCAGCTTGACCTGACGGTGGTCGAAACTCCGGGAGCGGACTGGCGACGCTTTGGGCCGATGGGAAGCAGCGCCTTTCATTTGCAGCGCACGCTTTCCCGGCTCCTGTGGCTGGCTTTGAATCCAACCCGTTCGTTTGCCGAGCTTCCGGCGGGTTGGGTGCAGGGCGATTTCATGGAAAAGACTTCGATCAAATGCGGAGAGTCGGCTGGGGAAGTGGTCGCGGTCTTGGAATCTTTCTTCTGGAATGAGGCGGATCCATTTCTTCTTTGGCTGGAATCGAGATTCACGGCGAGAACCCATCCGTTCGACTGCCAGGCGGTCGAGGCGGAATTGGAGGGCCTCAAAGAGTTTGGGGCGAAGCAGAGGCTAAAGGAGGAAGACCGGCGGCAGTTGGCCTTGCTGTGAGGCGCGGCTTCAATCCTCCGCAGCGCAGAGAAGGATGTCATATATGGCCTCTTCTTGCGCTTTCTGCGCTATTTCGCGGCTATTCCTGACTTTTGGCTGACGTAGGGCGTCGGTGAAGCTGGTCAGGTGTAGCAGGGCAAGGTGAAGGAGCAGAACCCGGACGCACGGGCGGCGGGCTTTCGAGCAGCGCGCTGATTGTTTCGAGCGTGTTACCTTTGTGTGCACCTTGGCGCCGCGCAGGACCCCGCGTCGGAGTCGGCATTGCCCGCTGACGAATACGCTTATCTGGAATTCTACTGTGAGGACCTCAAGTGTGATTGCCGGCGCGTCTTTTTGCTGGTGATCGCCAGGGGCCAACCCGGCAGGGTCTTCGCCAGCATCATCTACGGGTGGGAAAAGGAGTCGTTCTACCGGAAGCGGATGCCGTGGGGTCCAGATGAGGCCAGAGGAACGGTCCGCGGTGAGCTGGACCCGCTCAACGAGCAATCCGAGTTCGCAGAGGACTTTCTGGACCTGTTCAGGTGCGTTGTCCTGGACGAGCCGTACCGCCTCCGTCTGCGCCGGCATTACCAGCTTTTCCGGGAGGAATTGGCGCGGCGCCAGGTTGCCGAGTGACGGTCCCCGCGGAGGGCCGTGGCGACCGCGTCCTCACGGCGCTGGGTTGAACGGAGTATTCCTCGAATGCCAAAGGCACCAACACCTTCATTGGATTCGGCTTCGGCCCCCGACCGGGGACAGGCGGGACGCCTGCCATAGGCCGCGTGCCCTCGCGCGGCGCCCCATGTATCCTTTCCTATAGCCGGGCGCTAAAATCCTTTCGTGGCCGGCTCCCCGGCTGCGTGTCCAGGGCCGCTCAGGTATTTTGCGGCGGCCTCGGTCCGGCAATGGACATGGAGTTTGTCGTAGATGTGTTCCACATGCTTCCGCACGGTAGCGACGCTGGTGTCGATCTGCGAGGCAATCTCCTTGTTCAACAGGCCTTTGGCGAGTAATTGCAGGATCTCGTTCTCGCGTGCCGTGAGCTGCGCCTCTTCCAATCCCTTGGGCGATGGTTTGCGAAAGACCTCGATAACCCGCCGGGCGATTTGACCCGTCATGGGCGCGCCTCCTTCCATGACATCAATGATGGAGCGGGTCACCTCCTCCGACGATTTGCTCTTCAGCAGATACCCGCTGGCGCCCGCCTTGAGAGACTCAAAAATGTATTCGTTATTGGAAAAGGCGGTCACCATTAGAATCTGGGTATCAGGCAAGCGCTCTTTGAGCAGGGCGGCGCATTTGATGCCCGACATGCCCGGCAGATTGATGTCCATCAGGGTCACGTCCGGGGGGCATGCGGGCAATAACTTGAGCGCCTCTTCGCCGGTGGCGCAGGCGGCCACGCACGCTAGTTTCGGGTGGGCATTAAGAATCTTGACCCAGTGCTCGCGCGCTTTGGGGTCGTCTTCGACGATGGCGACTTTGATGCTCATGAGGTGATCCTTACCTGATTTTTTGATCGCCGCTCCCAGGCAGCGGCATCGTAAACGTTACTGTTGTCCCCTGGCCGGGTTGGCTTCGGATTTCGGCACGCCCAGAAATGAGTTCCATCCGGGTTCTGATATTCGAGAGACCATTTCCGCCCGCTCGGGCCTTCGCCAGATCGAATCCCCGCCCGTCATCAGCAATCTCCACGACCAGACAGCCGGCTTCGATCCGGATCTTGAGCCAGATCGTGTGCGCCTGGGCGTGGCGGACGCTGTTGTTGAGCGCTTCCTTGGCCGCCAGCAGCAGGTTGTGGCGAGTCTGCGCGGTCAGGGCCATGTCCGGCAGCTCCGAGGGGACGGGTGCTTCCACGCGCCTCTTGACGGCGGTGGGCGATAAGAAACCTTCGGCAAAGTCGCATAGATAGCTAACGACGTTCGCAAGCGAATCATTTGCGGGATTGGTTGCCCAGACCACTTCATCCAGCATGCCGATCAACTGCCGAACGCGGCGGCTCATGGAAACGACTTCCGAATGTGCAGGGGCCGGGATATTCCCGGTCTGCGCGGCAGCCTCACCTTGTAACGCGATGCCGGTCAGACAGGACCCGAACTCATCATGCAGGTCGCGCGCGATGCGGCGTCGCTCACTTTCCATGGCATGCTGCATCCGTAATCGCTCCAGGCGGAGCCGGTATTTGCGCCGTTGGCTCCAGGCAAAGCTGCCACCCACGATGCCAACGACCAGCCCGCTGGCCAGCACCTGCAGCCAGCGCAACTCCCAGAGGCGCGGCACAATGCGGAGCTGGATCACCCTGTCGGCGGCATGCCACTGGTTGTCGCCAGCACCGACCATCACGTGAAATTGATATTGCCCGGGTGGCAACTGGCTGTAGTAGGCGACGCGCCGAGTGCCGGCGTCCACCCAGTTATGGTCCATGCCCTCCAGCCTGTACCGGAAGCGCATATTCTGCGGGGAGGCAAGGTTCGGAGCGGTGTAATCGAATTCAAACCGGCGCACGCCCGAAGAGGCGTTCCATTCGCCGGTCGTGGCGGGCATCAGCTCCTTCCCGTCGGCGAGCACCGCTTCCACCAACACTTTTGGGTCTGGGAGCCGGAGCGTGACATTTCGCGGGTCAACCACGGCGACGCCCTCGTAGTTGGGGAACCAAAGCCGCCCGTCCGCCGTGCGCGTGGAGACGGGATGTCCTGAGCCGGAGCAACCGCCATTGGCCAACCCCTCCGCCAGGGAAAGGTGCTGGCACAGGAGAGGTGGGCTTTCTCCGCGCTGGTAATTTTGAGTCTCCCGCGGCGAGAGCCCAAACACTCCATTGTCCGAGCTTATCCACAAACGTCCGTCGCTATCGCTGAGAAGAGATTGGAGTCGATCGCTGGGCAATCCGTCGTCGGTTGTAAACCTCGCGAACCGGTCGTTGTCCCTGGTTAACGGTGCGAAGCGGCTGCTGGGCATCCGGAAAAGGCCGCTGCCCCACCCCCCGATCCAGAGGGTGCCGGCGGGATCGCGATACAGGGCGCGCGCGTCGGTGGCAGGAAACTCTTCCACGCGCTGCAGTTTGTCGGCCTGGCCGCCGGGAAGGCGGAACAAACCCTGGCCGATGGTGCCAACCCAAAGATCGCCCGGAGGGGTCTCGGCCATGCTGCGGATGTCGCAACGACGCCGGTCCGGGCGCAGGTAATGCACCGTGAACTGCCCTTTCTCGCAGCAGATCAACCCTTCGAGGGTGCCGATCCAGAGTCGCCCTGCCCGGTCTTCAAAGAGGGCTTTCACCCAGACGGACATCTCCGGCGGCCCCGCAGCGCCCACAAATCGGCCGGCCTCCCACCGAAACAAGCCGCCGGAGGTTCCCGCCCAGAGGTTGGTTCGCGAGTCCTCGAAAAGCGCGCAGACATGCAGGTTGCTCAGGCCCTCCGCTGCGCCATAGGCTGCAAAGCGGGTGCCGTCATACCGAAATGCCCCGCTCCCGCCCGTTCCGATCCAGACCGAGCCGTCCCGCGTCGCGCAAGTCGTGTTGATTTCCGAGTTGTCGAAGGGCGGCGGCAGTTTGAGCATGGTGACCGGTTGACGGGTAACGCGATAGAGCCCATCACCCACCGTGCCGACCCAGATGCTTCCCTGACGATCTTCAAAGAGGCAAGAGATGTAACCCTGCGAGAACGAACTCTGGGGGCGCAACCGCTGCCATTGGCCTTGGGCGTTGAGGAAGAACACGCCTCCCGATGCGGTCCCATACCAGATTCGCCCCGCCCGGTCTTCCAACAAACAGGTTATAACGGAGCTGGCCGCCCGTGGCGCCCGCGGGGTTGGGGCCAGATCATCGTGCCACCTTCCGTCCGCGAGCCGCCGCACGCGCCCACCCTCTTGCAGCCATGAACTGCGCGGTTCGGCGACCCAGAATCCTCCTTGGCTGGCGGTGGTCAGCACGGACCACTGGCCGTTCAGGGTCACCGCCGTCCGGGGGGAATTGGAGTGACCGCTCGGAAAGAGGTGCAATTGGCCGTCGGCCTCGAACCAGACTTGGCCCTGGTGGTCACAGGCCACCTGCCGAATTGCGCCCGAGGGCAGGCCATTGGTGGCCGTGAAAACCGTCCATTGCCCGCTCTTGAACCGCATGAGATCCAGGCCGGAGACGTGCCACCAGATGGCGCCTTCGCCATCCCTCGTCAAGTGGGCCCGGCGGTTCGAAGGCTCCTCCTGATCGCTGCGTGGAGTACCTTCAGCCTCCTCGACCATCGCCGTGCGCCGGTCCCATAACCAGGTATCGGGAATGCGCTTCCTCTCCGGGCTGAGCGTCAACGGCACCGGCGGATGCATCTCAGTAAATCCACCTTCCCGTCGCCAGGCCAAATTCCCATCCAGCATCCCCACCCATAGCGTGCCCTGACGATCCGTCGTCAGACTGGAAATCCGCGAGTCAGTGAAGCTCGCGGCGTCTCCGGCTTTGAACACCTTAAACCGCACGCCATCAAAGCGAGCCAATCCGTTTGCTGTTCCTATCCACAAGTAGCCGTCGGGTGTCTGTTCGATGGCCGTGATTTGCCCGTCCGGCAACCCATCCTCCCGACGCCAGTTCTGGACGTGGTACTCGTCAGCCTGTGCCGGAAGACGGCCACCGAAAACCAAGACCATCACGCTGCAAGCCATCCCGGCCCCACCGAAACGAACACGCGTACGGTTGGAATTGGGCCAGCGGCCACCATCAATCATGAGCGCCAGCATAACGGCTTCTGCAAGCTCGAGCAAGACCTAGCATCTGACTCGGCGGTGCCGCAGCGGCTATTAGTCACTTGGCGAATGGCCAGGCTTCAACACATGTGGCCTTCGATTCGCAGCGGTGACCACCGGGAGGCGTTTCCCAGCAAGTGGCGTCCAGTATGAAGCATGCGCATCCCGGTTCGTGGCGCATCGCCCCGAGGAGAGTTTCCAGCCATCGCTGCGTTTCGGGATGAGCCCCATCCAGCGGATACCAAGGGCCGAGCCGCCAGCCTCCGACCCCGATCCGAACGCAGAAGCTTGCCCTGAACATGCATCACAAACCACTCCGACCGCTCGCGGAAAAGCCGCGATTGTTCATTGGCGCTGAAGGGCGCGACCCAGATCACCGGTTCGAAACCCGCATCCATCGGGCATCTCCACCGGATAGAATAGCTGCATAATGGCCAGACGGATGGTTTCTGTTTGCCCGCATCCTACTTTTGAATCGCTTCCGGAGCCATGATTGTCTTAACGATAAACCTGACTTTCAACTCGTCTCCACCAGGAAAAGCGCAATCGAACTTAACGGTGTGCTTGCCCACGGTTGCACGAGGAGGCGCCTGTTTCAGTATAATTTCCTTATCGTAACTTCCTTTGTCGTTATATAATCTCGCTTTCTTTCCGTCGCAAACAATTGAAAAGCCTGCCTTAACCTCGCCGGGCAGTTCAAGCCTATTATAACCATCCAATTCGATCCATGGATTCTCTATGGCCCCTTCTTTTCCGAGAACAATCAGAGTAAAGGCAAGTGGTTGCTCGGCATTCCTATTTTCAAAGTTCCATCCGGACAAGGCAGGCTCTCCGGGTTGCAGCGTTTTCTTTATATGTTCAAATACGCATTTCTCAAAAGGAAAGAGCTTCCATTCCTGTCTATCCTTTTCGAGGTGAAAATCGTTCCCCGGGTTTTTCAGTCTTGCTAGCTGATCGGCCGAGAATATCTTGTTTTTATAAGCCTCCTGCCAAAGTTTTATCAGTGCGAGCAATTGAGCAGTATTCGGGTTGGCTTGCAGGCTTTGGTACGGCGCCACCAATGCAAAACCGGCATTATATCCCGCTGCCCGTGCCATCAACCATTCAATATCCTCTTGAGTCGTCGTTGCCGAGAAACTGAACCATCCCAGCATATGCGGCATGTAGTTCCTTTCAAGAAAGGGTTGAGTTTCCATGCGAACATCGCTTTGTGATTCGCGGAATCCTCCATACCACGGTTCGCCCCAGTTCCAGTAACTGCACATATGCCAATAGTAATGACTTGAATTGCTGGTGCCGTTTACAAGCGTGTGACTGGTGCCCCGGATCACCTTGTCGGCAAAGGCCTCCATACCATAATCGCCTTCTCCCGACGACCAGCACCCTTCATGGCCATCAAAGTCCAATTGGGAAACCCCGGTTTCGTTGAAGAAGCGAGCCAGATTTCCGGCAATTTCCTGTTGTAAATCGAAATTTGGGAAGAGAGTCTTATAGGGATAATCCATCAGCATGCCGGCGGTTTCCCCCTTTTCGTGTTTGGAGGCTACTGTTCCATAAGCACCGCGCTGGCAATCGAGCAATTTATAGGGTGGTTGTGAAGTGACTTCGCGAAAGCGAATGATTTCTTCTCCAATACGTACCGCATGTTCGGTGCTTTTGCTCAAATTCTTAAAATATTCATCGGATTGGACCGATATTTCCTTGGTCGAGGCGAGTATGCTTTCCGAGAGTGTTGATGATCCCGTCAGCGCTAGACGCTTGTCGGGAACCGGAGTAACGTAGGGATCGTCGGTCGTAATGAACGTGGTAAGCGTATGCGTGCCTAAACGCAGGCCCAACTTCGCGGCTTTGTCGACACAGGCTTTCATTCCGGTGTTTCCGTGTGGGAACTTTTTGGCATCGAGGATGAAATGCCCCCACGTTTTGAACGGGCCTGGGTGATAGAGCGACATCAGGCCTGCCTCCTGGGTATACGCCAGCAGGGCATCGATGTTTGTTTCGTCAAAATCCGATATAAGGTATGCCCGGCCGGTTTCAGGCGATTGTTTCAACCAGACGCCATTGATCAACGGATGTGGAAGGCCTTCGGTAACCTCAATTTCCCCGATGCGCTGTAACACCTGATTTTCGGCACAACCAAAAAGGGCGATTTTGGAACCGATGGTGGTTTCGTTGGCAATCGGAGCAACAGGCATATTGGTATAATACGAGGCATGCCACACGGTAACACTTCGGGGTTTGGACCGGTCCAGGCTGAATGCTTGCAGGCTACTGCCATAGGATTGTTTTATTGCAACCGAACCTCGGCCTTCATCAGCTCCTTCAGCATTCTTCAAAACACCTCCAAGGGTTTTTGTGTTTAATGACTGAAGCCCGACAGCATATTCGCCATCGCGAACTACGCCAATAACTTCACCGATAGTTTTGTTGATGCTAGTTGGATACGGACCCCAGCATACGGCGCTTACGCGATTGTCGGCGTTGAGACTAATCAACTCGAACACCAAGTGGGTTTTCGATTGGATGACTTTCACCTCCGCAGTGACTTTTGAAACCGGAAAAGTAAGCGTAACAACACTTTTCCCGGCATTGAAAACAGCTTGGGCTGGTTCTTCCCAGTCACTACCAACAACCCGGACTTTTAACAGGGGCGCCTTTTGCCCGATCGCCAGAACATTCGTGCCTGTTAAAGGATTCGACATCTCTGTTAGCCGACCGGTTTCAGAAATGGAAAGACTGAAATCGCCGGTGTGAAGTCTTACGTCTTGTGCCGAGGCAAGCGATGCCATCAGAAACGGAATTGCTACAAGGGGAATGAAGTGTTTCATGGAAAGGGTATTTGTCGCAGTTCCGATATGTTGCGGCAGTTCACGGGCCTCAGAAGCATGCTGGGACATTGTCCCGGACGGTGCAAACTACGGGGGCATTGAAGCCCGTTCGCCGGGGATGTTTCTTCTCGATGCGTTTGCCGAGGTCGCGCTACTAGGCCTCGCGCACCGGTGCGGCGCGCGAGGCCCTCAGAGTTTGAAGACACTAAGATAGTCTCTTGATCTACTGGGTGTTGGGCACGGAGTCCAAATCCTGCGCTGTCAGTGACGGGTTGGTAGAGAGGACCACCCGGTCAATGGTCATGCCGGCTTCCCGGGTGCCAAACGTGAGCGTCGGGGGTGATGCGATTTCCGCTGCGCCAACGACGTACTTCAGGGTGCCTACGTCCTGCAGCCAGGCGTAGGTACTATTGGCCGGGGCGGTGTAACCGTTGCTGGCGCTGAGAACGAAGTCGGTTTGGACACCGGGAGTGGAAAACGCTCCGAACCGATTGCCGATCCAGAAGCTGTTAGCGTCTGTGGATGAGGTTGGGTTATCCGCCCTCCAGCGATAATAGATGTAATAACTGCCAGGCTTCGTAAAGTTGATCTGGTATTGCGCGAAACTGTGCGGTGAATCGCCACTGGAGGTCACTCCATCCGCCCTCAGGGCACTGCCGCCACTCGCCAAGGCATCCGGCGTGACCACCCAGTTTTCCGGAGTGCCCGCCAGCAGGTTCGTCGCGCTTTCGGCCTCGAATGCGACAGTGGCGCCGATCTCCCACCCCGCGAGTTTCCGCAAGCGGTAGAACAAATTGCTCCCGGATTTCGCATTGATCACCAACGGGCTGATGTTTCCGCCCGGCAGGTCACCCCAACCGGCGGAATTGGCCAGGTTCGCGTTCGTCTGGAGAATATATCCGCTGATGGGCCAGTTCAAATTCAAGCCGCTGCCGGAACCGCCAATATGAAGGTTTTGTCCCCCGACACTATGCGTGGGCGGTGACAACACTTGCACTTCAGTCGTCGTGACAAACTCGGCCATCCCTGGCGGATGTTCGATGCGCACGAACTGGCCCTGGACCGCGGGGGCCACCACCATGTTGGTCATTCGAGGATCCAGGCTGGGCAAGGGAGAGCCGATGTAGCCGGTCCACTGTGGGGTACGGGCTGCGTCCATGATGGTGATCACGTAGTCGTGATCTCGCTGCTGAGAGCCGTCATTCCGGAACCAAAGGACGAGGGCGCCGATGTTCACAGGTGAGCCAAGGTTCAATTCCCACCACTCGTCCGTGCTACCACCGCCTGGACCGCCGGGGCCACCGCCAGTCCCCGCTCTGGTGAAGATGTTGCCATCCCTCGCCTGCCAGGGGTGGTCACCCCATGGATCGGTGGATTGGGTGGCTGTCCCCCCGAGGTAAGCATAGGGCATAGCCGGCACGGTCCCGGTCAGGTTTGTCGCCACGAGGATATTATCAGCGAGATCCTGCACGCCACTCACGTTCAGGATATAATCGTCGGACACGGGGCCGGACACAACGAACGTCACGTTTGCACCATCCGTTACCCCGCTGCCCAAGACCGCACTCGTGCCCAGGAACTTATAGTTGGCCGGGTTCGTGGCTGTCAGGGGATTCAATGGCTCGCTGAAGTTGACGGTCAATGTCACCTGATTCTTGAACGTATCCTGGCTCCAGGAATGACCGGTCACAATGGGAGGAACCGTGTCTATAACCACGCTCAGCGTCGCCGGGACACTGGTGCGTTGACGGCCTGTGGCATCCTTCACCACGACAACGTAGCTGCCGACATCGGCCAGTTTCGCGCTGGCAATCGACAGGGTCGCGTTCGTTCCGCCTGGAACGTTCGTGCCTTCGTGCTTCCATAGGTAGGTGATCGGGGCAGTGCCCTCTACCCCAATAGTGAAACTGGCTGGCTTGTTCTGCGGCACAGACAGGCTGGCGGGCTGGCCCCCGATTACGAGGCCGGTGGAAGGCCCTAGCAACCGTACCTCGCCAAAGTGAATGAAATCCTGGTTCGCCACCCCCGGGGGATGCTCGATCCGCACATACCGGGCCATCACCGGCGTGCCCATGGTGAAGTAACTCACGTATGGCAAACTAAAAGGCGGATACGGGTGAACGAAAGTGGTCCACAGCGGGGCACGGTTGGCGTCCATTAGGGTGTAAAGGAAGTCGTGGTTACGCAACTCGAGGCCGCCGGCTGCCTGCCGAAAATAGACGGCGAGTCCGGCAATCGGCCCTTGAGCAGACCCAAGGTCCAGTTCCCACCACTCGTTGTCAGCATTGAGCGTGTGATTGAAGGTGTTGATATCCCCATCGCGCGCAAGTCCGGGCGCGCCGTAGCCAGCATCCTTTTGGGTGGCTGTCCCAACCCCCTCCAGGATGGCGAGACGCAAGCCGGGAACCGTACCAGCCAGGTTCGTCGTGACGGTGTTGGCCTGTGCCACGTCCTTCAC
>Ga0209777_10006471_pt1 | contig 13183 bp, 11 predicted proteins | sample FrelakmetHBP12HB_FD_187147 | JGI IMG/M metagenome (GOLD analysis project Ga0209777, IMG submission 187147) | Freshwater lake sediment microbial communities from the University of Notre Dame, USA, for methane emissions studies -HBP12 HB (SPAdes)... | ecosystem: Environmental > Aquatic >...
AATGGTTTTTTTCATTTCTTTTTTCGTTAAGGCGACCATTCGTTGAAGCTTCATCTATACCTCCTCCCGAATCTTCCGTCCAGTAAGTTTGATGAAGACGTCTTCTAAATCCTTGACTCCGTTTCTTAAAATCAATTCTTTTGGAGAACCTAATGAAATCAGTTTCCCATAATCGATGATACCTACTCGGTCGCACAACTCCTCAGCTTCTTCCATGTAATGGGTGGTGAGGATGATGGTTTTTCCCTTCTTTTTTAAATCTTTTATGAAATCCCAGACCGCATGGCGAGATTGCGGATCCATTGCCACCGTAGGTTCATCTAAGAAGGCGATTTGTGGGTCGTGGATTAATGAGATGATGAGGCTGAGGCGTCGCTTCATGCCACCACTATATTTCTGTGCTCGCCTGTTCGCTTCAGCAGTAAGTGCCATCGTTTCAAACAACATAGCGCGTCTCGCTTCGAGCATTTGTTTGTTCATGCTATAGAGGTTCCCGAAGAGGTCTACATTCTCTAAGCCTTTTAAGTAAGGATAGACTGCGGTCTCTTGGGGGCAGACACCTATTAAATCCTTCACTTTCATTATGTCTTCTTGAACGTCATAGCCTCCAACCTTACATGATCCTTTTGTAGGTTTTATCAAGCCACAAAGTATGTTTATGATTGTGGTTTTACCTGCACCATTAGGTCCTAAAAGCCCAAACAACTCTCCTTCCTCGATTTGTAAGCTGACGTCATCTACGGCTGTTACATCTTCAAACTTCTTCACGAGATTTTCGATAAATATTGCCGAGGTCTTCATGTCAGGAATGGCGTCTTTTTCAATGTTCATCGTTTGTCCCCATGATTAATTTGGATTCTTCTCAAGCGTTGATATCGGTAATTGTGTTCAAATTCCTTCCCCTGCACTTATTTGTACATTTATTTTTCTAACGTGAAATGTAATTATTTATGTGTAAAGATGCCGACAAGGTCTTTCTTCTGTTTTTCAAGTCGTACAAATCCAACGCGTTCAAACTGCACGATCTCTCCAATGGGTACACCTGAAACCGCTTTCTCTGCGTACCCCTGCAGCTCATGGAGACTATCAGGGTTGTAGGTCTCGCCTTTGAAAACAAGCCCAGGAACAATAATCCTGAGTGGGATATGATCGTCAGTGGTCCATTGAATCTTAGCGGTCTCTGGAATGAGTTTTTCTCCAGCGTAGGTTCCCGTTAGTGTGTCACCGGTTTTTATGATCCTCACATTGTATAATCCTTTCAACCGGAAGATGTCTCCAGTCTTCATCTTCTGTGCATCGTCTTTTGGTACGAAAAATGTTGAACCTGTATGAATGGTTCTCTCACCCATAGTTGCATCAGGGTGCAATGAAAGTTCCACGGTTTTTTTCGGTGCGCCATCAACTGATAGTTGAACGGGAGTAGGAACAAAGTAGTACCGTTTCACCCTTGAATCAAGGAACTTCCGATTCACAGATTCAACTAAGCTAAAATCAACAACGGATTCCACCTTTGAAAAACCTTGCTGAAGCACGAATTGTTTAATCGCCTCAGGGACTATCCCTCGCCGCTTCAATCCTCGCAAAGTCGGTAATCGGACGTCATCAAACCCGGTCACCAAACCTTGTTCGATGAGTGGTTTTATCTTTCGTTTGGACACCGGCATCCCCTCAATCGAAAGCCTGGAAAACTCCATCAGATGAGGCGCCCGCAGATTCAACAAACTCAGAATACTGAAATACACCGGGTCCCGCAACTCGTACTCCTTGGTCCGGAACGGATGCGTCACCCCACTGATACTATCCTCAACAGCGCCTGCGAAATCATACGTGGGCCACACATGATATTTATCACCGGTCAACGGATGCTCCGCCGCAATAACACGGAACAAGGTCGGATCACGCATCGCGGTGTTATCATTCCCCATCTCACCATGCAGACGAAGAATCCCGCTCACCTCAGGTGCAGCAAGCATGTCCTTCCACAGATCAAGTGCTTCCTCACCGGTGCGGTCCTCACGACAACTACAGGCCTTTGCATTAAACCTGCCTTGTTTGATCGTCTCTGATGTACATTTGCACAGATACGCATCCCCTTGTTTGATTAACTGCTCTGCAAGTTTGTAATGGGTTTCTAGATGATCAGAGGTGTGATACTCACTGTCCCATTCGACTCCAAGCCAGCGTAAATCCTCTTTCTGTGCATCATAAAACTCAAGGTGAGCGTTCTCCGGGTTCGTATCATCAAAACGTAAAATGAATTTCCCGTCATACATACGTGCGTACTCATAATCGATGATCGCTGCCTTCGCATGACCTATATGCAGATAGCCGTTTGGTTCGGGGGGAAAACGAGTCACAACTTTTCCTTTCTCAGCAAAGGGTAATGGAGGAAGCGAAAAATTCCGCTCTTTCTTCTCTCGCTGTAATAGCTCAGGAGCAAGTGATGTAAGCTCCGTGAGCTGATCATGTGCTGACATGCTATTTACTTGGGCAACCATCTTTGCGACAACCGGGATAATCTCTGCTGGTGTCACTCCATCTTTCTTCAATGCAGCGATAACCTTCCCGGCAACCGCTTTTTCGTTTGCTTTTCCGTTGAACAAAATCGCGTTCTGCAATGCGAACTTCCGTGTCTCTGTCAGTATTTTCTGCGCTGACATAGTTACTTTTCTCGTTGAATAGTATAATCGATAAGCTGATACAAGAGTTCTTTTGCATCGGATTGCTTCAATATATTTATTGCATCTTTTGCTTGGTTGGTATAGTATAACGCGCGCTGCTGTGCATACTCCACAGATCCAAGCTCTCTGAAGAGATCGTAGACTGTCGTGACATCGTGTTCTGACGCCTTGCGGTTTCCAAAAATATCATCCAACAGTTTCTTATGTTTCCCGGTAGCATGAGATAGGCTGTGTACTGCAATCAGCGTCTTTTTTCCATTTCTGATGTCATTGCCGATATCCTTTCCTAACGTAGTTGTTTTACTGCTTATATCAAGGTAATCATCCCAGATCTGAAACGCTAAACCCAGTGCCATCCCATACGTCTTTAGCGCAGCAACCTCTTGCAGGTTTCCACCACCGATCAACCCCCCACCTTTCCCAGACAGTTCAAACAATGCACCGGTTTTTTTTCTGATCATATCTAGATACTCCTGCTCAATCACTGTTTTTCGTTGTTCAAACTCTATGTCCAGTTGTTGACCCTCGCAGATAGCGATGACACAGTTAATAAAATCCTGCTGCAGTTGTTTAAATGTTGGAAAATCAACGGAGGTACCCAGGATTGCTTCAAACGATTTCGCAAACAGTAAATCACCGGCGAGAATAGCGGCAGGTTCGCCGAACTTGACGTGTACGGCTGGAATGTTCCGTCGAAGCATAGAATGATCCATGATGTCATCATGAACCAACGTGAAATTATGCATCAATTCAAGGCCGGCGGCAAATGGGAGAGCCTTCTGTAACTCACCAGAGACGCTTTCACAGGAAACCATGGTAAGAAACGGTCTAATCCGTTTTCCACCAGCAAAGGGCAGATGTTGTGATGCCTCATACAGCATCGCAGGTTTTTTTATCTGCAGGTACCGTTGCCAATAGGTATTGAACATCGAAGTCCGTTTTACCAGTTCATTCTTTAAGTCCATATTTCACTTCCACCGTCGATAACTTTTCAACAGTATCAGCGCCAACAAGAAACATGGCGATCCGCAATTCCCTAGTAATGACATCAAGTTCCAGTTCCGTAGATTTTTTATCCTTCAGCGCTGGTTTCAGGAGTGTGTGTGCTATTCCGGCCGCGTTCGCACCAAGAACCAATGCTTTTGCGACATCAAGTCCATGGCGAATCCCACCGGTTGCAATAATAGGGAGCTCCCAGTTGGTTGTTTTTCCGACCTCAAGGATACATGTTGGTGTCGGGATTCCCCAGTCCCAGAACGTCTGGCCGGCACGTATGTTGGACGAATCACCTTTGATTTTCGCACGATAGTATTCCACCGCGGAAAACGAGGTACCACCAGCTCCTCCGACATCAATCCCGCAGATCTTTGTTTTCTTCAGTTGGTGTGCAACCTTCCCGCAGATACCTGCTCCGCTCTCCTTAATAATGATCGGACGACCGAATTCCCGTGAGAGCATATCAATCGTAGCAAGGCAACCCTTCGCACGCGCTTCACCTTCGGGTTGTATCGCCTCCTGCAAAAAGTTCAAACACACCGCAAGCACATCCGCATCAATCATCTCTATTATCTTTTCTGCGTTCTCAAGAATCTGTTTTTTATCCCAAAGGACCATCTGAGACGCACCGATATTTGCGATCTTCAGGGGAATATCATATTCTTTGATGACACTGTAGGTTTCCGCGAGTTTCTGATTTTCTAACGCAGCACGTTGCGAGCCCACGCCCATGCCGATTTGGTGTGTTGACGCAGCAGCAGCAAGATGTTCATTGATCTTTTTACCCTCAGAATAACCACCTGTCATCCCGGAGATAATCAGTGGCGCATTCAGTTTCTTTCCAAATAATTGAATCGAGAGATCAATCTCGTTTTCATTAATCTCCGGTAGCGCATTATGAAAAAGATGGATATCATCCCAATAATTATGATGAGCAGAAACATTTTCTTTTAACGAGATTTGCACGTGTTCGCGCTTCCTTTCCTCAGTTTGGTTCATGCTCTTTCTCCCTGAACAATGGTGTGCCTTACTTTCTTCCCTTTCAAGGTATCGTATAACCGGTTATGTACATTCCCATTCAATAAAATAGTGTCAACACCAACCCGAGCGATCTGTTTAATGGTGTATAGCTTTCCGATCATCCCTTTCGTTACATCAGCATGCGCATTCAAATGGGTTGTCAAGTTTTTCAGATCCTTTACTGTAGCTTGCTCAATGAAGGTTGCATTCCTATCGTCCTTTGGATTTGCTGAATACAACCCATCTTCATCAAGGACAAAAATAACTTTTTCTGGTTTGAACTCTGTTGCAAGCAACTGTACAAGCAGATCACCAGAGCATATCGAAAAACCTAGTTTCTTGTCGAGGGCAACATCACCAAAGCTCACCGGCATGAACCCCAATTCAAGATATTTTTTGAAAATCGAATAATTCACTCGCGATAGTTTATGATTCGATAGAGACAGAACTGCATGCGGAGGAATAGATACCGCAGGAAGATCATGGTTGTGCAGGGAAGCAAGAACCAAGTTGTTTAACCGCTGAACCATCGCCTGCGTGAGCGCAAACCCTTCAACCTGCTTTTTTTGTCTGTACCCACCATTTAACTTATATTTTTTCGCGAGAATATGGCCAAACGAACCTGCTCCATGAATTAAAATTACTTCTTTGTTTGCATGTTTTAATTCTGCAGCAAGTCGGTCCACAACCTCTTGTTTGAAACAACATTCTTTTGCTTTATCGGTAATAACGCTTCCACCAAATTTAATAATAAACATACTCTACCAGCATGAGACTAGCTATAAAAAAGGATTTTGATAGAGTTCTGCTTGGGAATTCCTTATAATAATTAGTTATTCGTTTCGTTTTGAGAACAGTGGTTTATTCTTGTTTTGCTCTTGGATCAACCAGAGAGAGATCGGCATCGCAGAGGTGGATCGACGCATCGTACTTTGTGACCACTCCATTATATCCTGTTCTGGTGTGTTCGTACGGCAGTCCTCACAGATGAAAAATTTGTCATCAAACACCAACCCACATTGGTGCTCCTGGAGATGGAATTTATGCTTACACATCTCACATATTTTTTCTGGAATACGTACTTCTCCTAAACCACTTCCTATTTTTGGTTGTGATCACATATGTTTATTAGGTTTATATATAAAACACTTTTGGATGAAAAGAAAAAAAGGAGAGAGGGAGGGGATGCAACCAAAGAGAGAAAGTGGCAGAAATGCCAGTTCGACTGGACTGGCATGTCCTCCGTATTTCAAGATCAATTAATATTGTAAGGGCCGTTCTTGGTTATATATCTATAAGGAAGGTGAATGAAAGTATTTCGCTGGCTTTGTCTCTAAAGTATTTTCTTGGTAGGGAATGGATTTTATTAATCAGATGTCGATGTTGGACCGTATCAGTGGAAGGAATGTTCCCATGACGATTCCCCCAAGAGATATTCTTCATGAACTCTCACCAGAGATTTTTAAAACGATACGTGTGATTTTTTGGGAGAATGTGTACGCAACGAAAGCGATACAAGTCACGCTCAGGCTACATCCTGAGTGGGAGGAGAACAAACGAGCGTTGTTTTCTGATACAGTATACAATCTCATCCGATGGTGGAGACTTCTCTGGTTCATTCTTGATAGAGACCCGTCATCGGAAGAAAAAGACCTCCAGAAACTTATCAGCATTTATCTCTTATCCAAACAGAGAGACCTTACCGCACTCCAAAAGAAAAGAGGATTGGATGTAAACCAGGTGATACAAAGAATTGCTACCACAAAGAACATAAGAGTTCTCCGCGAATCAATCCCTAACTGGCTTGACAAACAAGGAAAACAAGAACTTGGCTCACGATGGGATGTTGTTATTGGTTCTTTGAATCAGCAACCTGATCTCGTCATTCGAGTTAATACACTAAAAACAACAGTAAAGGAGTTGTCGGTTTTTCTCCAGAAAGAAGGAGTTGCATCTGAACCAATCGACTGGAGTCCTGATGCTCTCCACATCATAGAAAAAAGAAACGTCTTCAAACTCTCTGGTTTCAGAGTAGGACTTTTCGAAGTCCAGGACGCTGCATCCCAAATGGTTTCCCGCATTCTGAACCCACGACCAGGGATGCGCGTGGTTGACGCCTGCGCCGGGGAAGGAAGTAAAACCTTGCATCTTGCAGCCTTGATGAAAAACAAAGGGAAAATCATTGCCTTAGATACCCAGGAATGGAGACTGAAAGAACTTCGAAAACGAGCGACGAAAGCAGGTGCTGATACCATTGAAACACGAATGATTACATCCTCTAAAGTATACAAAAGAATGGATGGAACAGCAGATCGATTGCTCCTCGATGTCCCATGTTCAGGGCTCGGGACTTTGCGGAGAAACCCGGATATCAAATGGAAGTTTATTGCTGAGGATTTGGAACGACTCAAGATTCTGCAACAAAAACTCCTAGAAAAATATTGCATGATAGCTAAACCAAACGGCCGCTTGGCTTATTCGGTCTGCAGTATTCTCCCATCAGAAGCAGAAGAGCAAGTCGTACGATTCCTCAAAAAACATACTGATTTTCATCTGTTGAATGAAAAACGATACTGGCCTGAGACTGATGGTACTGATGGATTCTACGTGGCGCTTATAGAGCGAAAAGAATAGACACCACAAATTTGCATAACATATAAATTGTGGGAGGAAATAGCTGATACATTCTCGTAATAAGAGGAAGGCGTGGATATGAAAATCCTATCATGGAACGTCAACGGCATAAGAGCAGCAGATAAAAAAGGGTTCTTTACCTGGTTTCAGAAAGAATCACCAGACATTCTCTGCATCCAAGAGATAAAAGCAACACAAGACCAACTTCCACCCTACATTAGGAATATGCCAGGGTACTATACGTTCTGGAACCCGGCAGAACGAAAAGGTTACAGTGGGGTTGCAACCTTCACGAAACAAAAACCAATTGAGGTGAAAACAGGATTCGGAAGAGACGAGTTTGACAGCGAAGGAAGAATCCTTATCAACACATTCCCATCATTTACCTTATTTAACATCTACTTTCCAAACGGGAAGAAAAACCAAGAGCGACTTCAGTATAAGCTTGATTTCTACAATGAGTTCCTTAGCTACGCTGATAACTTAAAAGTAAAAAAACGCAATATTATCGTTTGTGGTGATTTTAACACGGCTCACAAAGAAATTGATTTATCCCGACCAAAAGAAAACGAGCACATCTCAGGTTTTCTCCCAGTAGAACGAGCATGGCTAGACACTTTGATTGATCATGGGTATGTGGACACATTCAGGCATTACAATAAAGAACCGAATCAGTTCACTTGGTGGGACTTGAAAACCGGCGCGCGCGCACGAAACGTCGGCTGGAGGATCGATTATTTCTTTGTCAACAAAGAATTCTTACCACGAGTGAAAAATGCGTTCATCTTACAACACCTCACTGGCTCTGATCACTGCCCTGTCGGTATCGAAATCAAAATATAAACAAGGAGAGAAAAAAATGAAAGAATCACTCGATTTCATCTACAAAGAACAAAAAGAATTGTCCCATTTTGGGGGAATAGCTGCACTCCTCGGTTGGGACCAGATGACCTACATGCCACAGAAAGGAAGCGGAGAACGAGCAGAACAACTCTCTATGATCTCACGCTTAGCCCATGAGCGCGTGATCTCAGATGAATTCTATATTCATCTAAAAAAACTTGATGAAATGTTAAACACGCTCACCGAAAAAGATCGAATCATTGTCGCCAAATTAAAAGAAGATGTAGAAAAAGCACGAAAAGTTCCCTTAGCTTTTGTCGAAAAAATGTCAAAGACCACATCGCTTGCGTACACCGCTTGGGAAGAAGCACGTGAAAAAAACAAATTCTCCTTGTTCGCCCCACATCTTGAAAAAATCATAGAATTAGAAAAACAATATTGCGACTACGTCAAACTACCAGGTCATCTGTACAACAGCTTGCTTGATGACTATGAAGAAGGAATGACCGTTGATACATTACGAAAAGAATTTGGTGTTCTCAGACCACAACTTGTCGAAATATTTAAAAAAATTACTTCAAGCGCTGTCTATCAAAAACAACAACCAGTGAAGGTGAAACTAGGAGTTGGTCAACAACAAGAACTCTGCTCCATCCTATTGATGCAAATGAAGGTCCCAGCAGATCGATCACGGCTTGACGTCTCCACACATCCCTTTACCACAACTATGGCTGATGATGACGTGAGAATCACAACAAACTACGAACGTGAAGGGCTGCTATCTTCGTTTTTCTCAACGGTTCATGAGGCGGGTCATGCACTTTATGAACTTGGACTTCTTAAAGGAGAATACAAAGACACGGTGATTTCAGATGCCCCCTCACGGGGGATCCATGAATCACAATCCAGGTTCTGGGAAAATATGATAGCTAGGAGTAACCCATTCTGGACTTACTTCGCACCCATATTTAACAAAATCGCACCAGATACCTGCAAAGGTATGAACACAGAGGCCTGGTATCACGCAGTCAACCAAGTCAGACCCTCGTTCATCAGGGTGGAAGCAGATGAACTGACGTACTGTCTCCACGTAATCCTCCGATTCGAATTAGAGTTGGATCTTATTGAAGAGAATATCACGATTGCAGAGCTACCACAGTGTTGGAACGAAAAAATTACTGATTTTTTAGGTATCACACCGAAAACCGATAAAGAAGGAGTATTGCAGGATATGCATTGGAGCGGGGGTGAGTTTGGATATTTCCCCACCTATGCCATCGGAACAATCTACGCAGCACAGTTATTCAAACAATTCTTAAAAGAACACACAACGATGAGGGAAGACATCGCTCAGGGTAATTTTACCGTCATATTGAATTGGCTTTCCGAGCATATTTATCAATATGGACGTTTGTTGACCGCTGATGAGATTATCAAGAAAACCTGTGGCGAAGGGTTAAATTCTAAAGTCTTCGTTACATATCTAAAAGAGAAATACTATCTACTCTACGAGGTATAAGGAGTTGAAGAGCCTGGCAACAATGGTATTAGTCAGACATGGACAATCACAATGGAATTTAGAAAACAGGTTTACCGGTTGGGTGGACGTTCCGCTCTCTGTAAAAGGAAGAGATGAAGCAATCTCTGCTGGAAAGAAACTCAAAAACATGCGATTTGACACGATGTTTATTTCTCATCTCATGAGAGCGATTCAAACAATGCATTACATCTTGCTTGAATTAGCCGATAAACGAATCCCGATTATCTATCATGAGGAAAAACGCATTCATAATTGGGAACATTATTGCGGTGATCGGAACAATGAGATTCCTATCTACCAATCTGTTGATTTAGCAGAGCGATATTATGGTGATCTTCAGGGTTTAAACAAGGCAGATACCATGAAAAAATATGGCGAGCAACAAGTCCGTATCTGGCGACGTAGCTACGATGTCAACCCACCAAAAGGAGAAAGTCTCAAAGACACCTGTGAACGAACCATCCCATATTATAAAAGCCATATTTTACCGGAACTACAGGCCGGGAAAAACGTGCTCATTATCGCGCATGGAAACAGCCTTCGATCCATCACCAAATATGTAGAAAATATCTCTGATCAAGAGATCCCAAACGTAGAGATACCAACCGGTGTCCCGATCGTTTATACCTTTGATGCCCAGATGAAACTCCAGAAAAAGACGTTGTTAGGGTAGGATAAAGCCTAAATACCTGTTTTTTATAATTGTTTGTTAATTAATTTCGCGAGAGAGTATATGATCGAGCAACGATTCAAATGCCCGAACTGTGGGGAAATCGCTTCCTTCTCCGGAGATCTCGGGGAACAGATGGTCGTCTCCTGCGCAGCGTGTAACTCAAAAGGTCGTATTACCATCTCTACTGGTAGAGAGAACAATAACTATGCTATCGAGGTTTCTCATCTGAAAAAAGACTATGCCGATCTTACCGCTGTTAACGATATCTCCTTTTCCGTGAAAACTGGAGAAATCTTCGCGTTCCTTGGGCCAAACGGGGCAGGGAAAACAACCACCGTGGAAATGATTGAATCAATCAGACAGCCGACCGCGGGATCGATTAAATTACTTGGAAAGGACATCAAAACCCAGTTTAACGACGTCAAAGAAAAAATCGGAATCCTTCCACAAGAGTTCCATTCCTTTGAAAGATTGACGGTTCGAGAGACATTGGTGTATTTCTCAAATCTCTATAAGAAAAAAGCTAATGTTGATGAGATTATAAAATCTTTAGATTTAATTTCTTATAAAAATATGTTGTACAAGAATCTTTCTGGTGGATTGAAGCAGCGGGTTGGTGTGGCAATCTCATTGGTTAATGACCCCGAGATCATTTTCCTTGATGAACCGACAACAGGGTTGGACCCTAAGGCCCGACGAGAGGTTTGGGACGTCATCGCAGGGTTACGTAAGAAAGGAAAAACCGTGTTTCTCACCACTCACTATATGGAGGAGGCTGAGTTCTTGGCTGACCATATAGCGGTTATTTTCAAGGGGAAGATCATCGCGGAGGGCACCCTTGAGAATTTAATCCGTAACTATGGAAAAAGTAGTATTCTGCATATTAAGAAGTGTAAAAATGCCACTGATGTAATTGAAATGCTGAAACAAGAAGGATACGATGAAGTAACCTCAGATGGTAATGGCGATATTGCAATCAAGATTGACTATAAAGAACGAGTATTGGAAATATTATCGCATCTTCGGCATGACTGTATTGAATATGAGAGTCTCGACATCAGACGATCAAATCTCGAAGAGGTTTTTTTACACCTTACTGGTTTAAAACTGACGGAGGACAAACAATGAACTTCAAAATCGTGTGGATGGATTTCATCTATAGTGTAAAGGGATGGTATCGCAGCAGAGGCGGCATGTTTTGGAGTCTTGCGTTTCCTGTTATTCTTATTTTATTGTTCGGTGCGATTTTCTCAGGTGTTGGCAGTTCAAAATACACCTTGTATATACAGGACCAGGATCAGACTGAGATGTCCAAAGTGTTAAATGTAGCACTGAATGCGACGAAACTCTTTAACATCAACACTGTAAAAACTGATGTGAACGTTACCTCCTTTATCAAAGAGAAGAACATTAAAGGTTTGATCGTGATACCAAAGGGATTCGAACAGACGATCAAGAACTCATTTGTAAATCCGTCGGCACGGGTAAATCTCTCATTTTATTTTGATCCCAGTGACCAGACAACAACCCAGGTCATACGAAGTGTCATCTCCGGTATTCTACAAGAGATGAACAAAAATCTTTCTCAAGGGAGAACAATCATTGGGGTAAGCGAGATAAGCACGATTACTGAAAACTTCAATTACATTGATTTCTTTCTGCCAGGGATGATTGGCTTTACCATCATGCAAGGCGCTATTTACGGTAGCATAGAACGGAACACGAAATACCGGAAAGACGGCATCCTTCGAAAATTACTCACAACACCGATCACGAGAACCGAATGGATCCTTGCGAAGATGTTGTTTATGATGTTCCTTGCTGCTCTCACGACCGCATTGATTACAATCATTGGTATTTTAGTATTTGGCATGACCGTGAATTTTTCTCCTCTGGTAATTATTATCCTTATTGCGACCAGTTTCTTGTTTTCTGGTATGGGGATGCTTATTGGTAGGTTTGTTAAAGAAGAAGAAACCGCAGATACAGCTGCGGGAGCAATCAGCTTCCCTATGATGTTTCTCGCAGGAACATTCTTCCCTTTAGAACAAATGCCGCAATTCCTTCAAACAATCGCACATGTACTCCCTCTTTATTATGTGAATGAAGGGCTACGGAATTCGATGATCTACATGAACCAAACAGAATCAATGATCAATGGTGCGGTTGTGATTATCTTCGCAGCTGTCTTCTTCATCACAGGGGTACTGTTGACCAAGTGGAAGGAAGATTAACTGGCCGGGTAACTAAAATTCGTGTTTTTGAAAAATGAGAAATCAAGGTTGCCCCAGTCGTTAAAATCTCCTCGTCCATGAGAACCATCGGAAAAATCCATTATTGCAAAGGTGTATAGATAATTCAAGAGGCTCCTATAAGTAATATAGAACCAGAATTCTTTGTAGATTGGTTTCATCGTCATATGGTTATCAATACCGTTAAATTTAGTTACGATGAGACCAAAGGTATGTCCTGTTTCATGCATCGCTGAGGTCATCGCGAGCCAATCGCGATGATAATGCGGATATTTTTCTGCTAAGAATTGCGCACCAATGACAAATGAGTTCAGGTTATCCCAACCGACCACTGCGAATCCTGGTCCTTCAGTGTAGTCGCAAATTAATCCATAATGGAAGATGCGTTGTCGTGGGTTGTTCAAATCATTGTGAAGAAAATAATTCCAATAGAGGTTTATGAGGTCTGCGTAGGAGACAAATGATTGAGAAGGTATTTCTTCTCCACCACCGAGGTTTCCTGTGTCAATATGAAGAGTGATATTATGTTCTGCAAAGGCATCTA
>Ga0209777_10006472_pt1 | contig 13183 bp, 12 predicted proteins | sample FrelakmetHBP12HB_FD_187147 | JGI IMG/M metagenome (GOLD analysis project Ga0209777, IMG submission 187147) | Freshwater lake sediment microbial communities from the University of Notre Dame, USA, for methane emissions studies -HBP12 HB (SPAdes)... | ecosystem: Environmental > Aquatic >...
TGAAATACTCGCCGTAACCTGTTCCCACAGGCGCTATCCCAACCTTCTCAACTACTTCCCTTTTCACCGCGATAAACCCACTGGTCCAATCAAGGGACGGATACCCCAGCACGACGTTAGCCAAGATGTTAACTAGTCTAGCTGTCCATACCCGAAGGGGTGAAGCCCGTGAACCTCCTCCCTTGGTATAGCGGGAGGCTAGAGCTATAGAGCAATGTTCGAGTGCTTTGACCAATTGTGGGATAAGAGCGGGTGGGTGGGAGAAATCGCTATCCATCCAGACGATTACATCGCCGCGTGAGTTGGCAATCCCTTCGGCTACGGCCGTAGCCAGACCCCTTTTCCCCGTTCTCCTCAGTAGCCTGACGTTGGGGTGCTCAGCCTGTATCTTGGTGACGATCTGCCAAGTCCCATCTGGTGAATCGTCATCTACCACAATAATCTCCGGTGCTGGCTCCATACAATTCAGAATAGCTGATATCAGCTCCTGTACATTTTGGCTTTCATCATAAGTTGGTAGTATCACTGAAACTTCAGGCCCTATTTCCAAGACCTTACTCCTTTAATTCAAGCGTCCTGTCCCACTTCCCTTTTTCAACCGTATTTCGGTAGCTATTTCTACGATTTTGTGAATTAGCTTGTCCGCTTCTAAGAACGATACTTTACCTTTTTCAGCGAGCAAGAGCAAGCCCCCAACTGTTCCATTTTTGCAAACGATTCACACTCCGAAGCTCTAGAATTCAAAATAATGTGCCTCAATTTCGCAAACCATATCCAAAAACATACACAAGCGATGTAAATACAAATCTTTGTTATCGTTTACTTTTGGTTGCCCCTTTAGGGCACTTGCAGTAGAATATCCGGCATGTGGAAGGATATTGCCATATTTGGCATTCCTGGTTATTGTGCCCTCGCAATCTCTGCGCTATTGTATTGGCAAGACAGGCGCCGTTATCATGTGAAGCTTCGCTTTATAGTTTCCCATTGGGATGTGGTTTGGTATAAAGACAATCAGTCTTTGGTTCTATTTCGGATGATTTTTGTGAATCATTCTCTGAGAGGGCAGATTGTTGCAACGACCTCAATAAAACCGCCATCGGATATAACCTGTAAGACTTTCCCCTATCATTATGGCGAGAGTTTTTCCGAGGCAGTCTTTCCATTTCCAGATGAGGAACGTGGTGTTTGTGTTCCAGCAGAAGAGATGCTAGTAGATGTGCTTGATATACCTCCTCAACAATCTCGGCACGTATGGAATGGTATTCTGCTGAATTGGGGTTCACGGGAACCCACCTTGAAAGATTTGCCATTTCCCGTCTGGTTTTACGCTCACGATATAAACGCTGAGGAACTTGCAAGATGCCGAATAGCGATGACATTAAGTGAGTTAAAAAACCCCAAGATATATGAACCCCTCAGATACGTTCGAGTGGAAAAATAGTTTTTTGCATGGTGTCCTGTTTATAGTATCCGCCCTCTATGCACCCTTGAACCTGAAATATGAGTTTCAACCAAAAGTAAACGACGCCACCGGATTTTTGAGCTATTGATATTCCCTTGCTTGTGATAAAATATGGTGAAACAATCAGGAGAATACGAAATGGTCCTATCTGATAAAAATTCAGGGAAGAAACAATTGAATCTAAAGACGGTTACCTGGGGGGACTTAACCTGGGTTGACATTATCCAACCGACAAAAGATGCGACAGCATATCTGGCGGAGCATTATAATTTTCATCCTCTGGACCTCGAGGATTGCCTCAGCCCGAGACAGCTCGCCAAAATAGAAGAATATCCACAGTATCTGTTCGTAATCTTTCATATCTCGGTATATGACAAAGCGACGCGAATAAGTACAAGGAGGCAGTGGTCAGCATTCATTGGTGAGAAATTCCTTGTTACGCTCCGTCCTTCGGAGCTCAAGGCCCCGGACGAATTGTTTCGCGAGTGCGAGGTTAGTGAGGAAGCCCGGCAAGAGAATTTAAGCCATGGCTCTGGATACCTGCTGTATCAAATACTTGACCGAACAGTGGACTCTTACTTCCCGGTCCTGGACAAGATAATGGGCTTGATGGATGATATTGAAGATAATGTCTTCAAAGAGGAAATCGAAACAGGTGAGGAGCTGAGTATTCTGCGGCGGGACATTATTACCCAGAGGGGGGTCATGTTCCCGATGCGCACACTCCTAGTGGAACTGGAAAACAAGCTGAAGCGATTTACCAAAATTGATTTGACCATCTATTACAGTGACCTCATGGACCACGTGAACAAGATATGTCAGGCCTTGGATGAATATGAAGAGATTATCGAAGTATTTAAAGACGCGGATTTTCTTCAAAGTAGTTATCGTGCCAACCGGACCATACGCGCCCTGGCAGTCCTATTTGCCGTTGGTTTGCCCTTTTTGGTCGTCACCGGTATTTACGTCATGCTACCCGGAAGTGTGGAGAAAGGCAGTCTTTGGATCTTCTTGTTGCTACTGTTGGTTATTTTTATTATTATGGGGGCGACGCTATATTTTTTCCGCCGCAGACGTTTAATATAACCACACTTGAGAAACTCCAAACAAACTCAACCAACTATCGCCTCGTAGAGTCGCCTATGGTCGTATATCGTCGATAGAACCATACCTTCATAAGTTCCACCAGCCCCAGATAAGCGACGATGAATCCTACCAGTATGAGTAGAAAAGTCGTTGGCAGTGGCACGAAGCCAAAAAAGGTACCAACACGGGTAAATGGAAGCACTATGGCCAAGATAAGAATGATTGTAATGTTCAATACAAGGAATTTGTTTGGTTTGCTCCTGTAGAAAGGTATCATCCTAGTTCTTATAACAAATATGACCAGTGATTGAGTGAATAATGATTCAACGAACCAGGCTGTCTGAAACAATGGTGCTGTTGCCTTGAAGACATAGATCATGACAGCGAAGGTTAGGAAGTCGAAGATTGAACTGACGGGCCCAAAGAAGAACATGAAGTCCCGGATAAAGGACATTTGCAGTCGCTGTGGCTGCTGGACGTATGTCTGGTCAACATCGTCCACCGGTAGAGCCAGTTGACCAAAGGAATACAAGAGATTGTTCAACAGTATCTGCACTGGCAACATAGGGAGGAATCGCAAGAACAGAGAAGCCCCAGCCGCACTGAACATATTGCCGAAATTTGAACTCATTGCCATCTGAATATACTTCATGGTATTGCCGAAGGTTTTCCTGCCTTCGACCACACCCTCACTGATTACTTTCAGGTCATTACGCAAGAGTATGATATCCGCAGATTCCTTGGCAATGTCCACAGCATTGGTAACGGAAATACTGACATCGGCCACCTTCATTGAAGGAGTGTCATTAATGCCATCGCCAAGAAAACCAACAACATGATCGTTGGCCTTTAGAGCATTCATAATACGGTTCTTTTGTGCCGGAGTTACCCGGGTGAAGATATCGGCTCTCTCCACAACCCTAGCAAGGGCGTCATCATCCATAGCTTCAATTTCACTACCGCGCATAATATTGAATGGTTCAGTTTCAACAGTGCGCACAATCTGCCCAGTTTTCTCGTCGTATTTTCTACCGCGACGGAATTGGTATACCTGAAAGCCCAGTTGCTGACAGATTTTTCCAGCGACAATTTCGTTATCGCCGGTCAAAATCTTAAGCTTTACGCCAGTGTGTCTCAATAACTCAAGGGATTCTCCGGCGCTTTCCTTAAGTGGATCCGAAAATGCAATAAAACCCAGGAAAACCATGTTATTTTCGTCGGCTACAGAATAGGTTGGTTTGCTCTCTTCCATTTTTCGGTAGGAGACCCCAAGGACCCGGAATCCCTGAGAACTTAAATCACGATATTCTCGTTCAATCTTGCTTCTGGTCTCATCTTTCAGATCATGTATCTCACCATCGAGTTCGTAGTGTGAAATAACCCTGACGATTTCTTCCGGAGCTCCCTTGGTAATGAGAAGTGTCTCCTGATTCTCAGCGACCACTACAGAAAGTCGCTTTCGAATGAAGTCAAAGGGTATTTCATCAATTCTCTGGTAACGGTCGATATTGACTTCCTCGTGTTTGAGTATAGCTTCATCAAGCGGGCTTCGAAGCCCGGTCTGATGTCGGCTGTTTAGAAGCGAGTAAAGGAATACTTTCCCCGACTCTTTACCTTCCATATCCACATGCAATATGACAGTGACTCTATTCTCAGTTAATGTCCCGGTCTTGTCAGCGCACAAAACATCCATACTACCAAAATTTTGTATTGAGGCCAGACGCTTTACGATGACGCCTTTCTTGGACATGGCAGTCGCACCGCGGGCCAGGTTTATCGAAAGAATCATTGGCAGTAGGCCAGGTGTTAGTCCGACAGCCAGGGCAACCGAAAACAGCAGGGATTCCAGGACATCGCGCTTAAACAGGGCATTAATGAAAAAAACGCATATAACGAGGGCAAATGTCACTTGCATAATAAGGTAACCGAATCTTCTCAGACCCCCTTCAAACTCAGTCTCTGGCTTCCTCTCCGCGCTTTTTCTAACAATTTCTCCGTATTGAGTAGAATCCCCAGTCCTGGTAATGACCGCCGTAGCCGTGCCGTTGGTCACCGATGTACCCATAAACAGGTAATTATTCCACTTAGTTGAATCGGTGATATTATCTTGAGTGACACATCCGGCAGTCTTTTCCACGGGAAACGATTCTCCGGTTAAAGAGGACTGGTCAACAAAGAAGTCCCTGGCGCTGATTATCCTAGCATCAGCCGGGGCGATGTCTCCAGCCGAAAGGGCGATTGCATCACCGGGGACAAGTTGAGAAACCTCGATATCCTGCTTAGTACCATCTCTAAGAGTAGTGGCAGTTGTAGCTACCCTCCTTCGCAATGCCTCAGCAGCCCGTTCCGCTCGGTATTCCTGGGTAAAGTCAAGAATTACACTCACCAAAACTATAGAAACTATGATTATGGCATCTAAAGGGTCACCCAAAACACCCGATACAACAGCCGCGATCATCAGTATTATGATCACCGGGCTCCTAAAATGGGAAAGAAATTCGATGGGTACAGATCTTTTCCCCTTCTTGGCAACCTCATTGGAACCAAAGTTCTCTAAACGCTTTTCCGCCTCTTCAGAAGTAAGTCCCGTTGACGAAGTACTCAGTCGGCTCAGAAGTTCATCCGAGGGCAGGGATAAAATCTTTTCGGTGCTCATGAGATTCGTGTCGATCGGTAGCCTTTTAGTATCTTTTTTACTTAGCATTAGCGCAAGCTTCTTTGAAGTCAAAAATCGCCTCAAATATTCCTAGCTTTTTCATATTCTACTCGCTTGATTGTAGTGGGACAACTTCTTCCACGACGTCGAGTAGGCGACGAGATGTAGGCTTGGGTTAGATTATTGGCGCGTTGCGAGGAGCGACCCCACTAACTTTTAATGAGGGTGTCGTGGGTTCGAGTCCCACACCGCTCACTCTCGTTTTGCGGAGCAGTTGCTAACATTTTGCTAACATTGGCCTTAGACTTTTCGCTAACATCCGGCTCAAAAAGCTTGGCGAATTTCTCCGCCGCCCCCGCTTGCATCCCTGGCAACACGTGGCTATAGATATCAAGAGTAATGCCGATATTAGCGTGTCCTAATCGCTCTGAAACCACTTTAGGGTTAACGTCCGCCTTGAGCATCAAAGTTGCGTGGGTATGCCTCAAATCATGTACCCTGATGTCTTTCAGCCCAGCCTTTTTGATAATCCGCCGGAAGGCCAGCGTTACCGCATTAGGATTGATAGGGCTCCCATCTGGCCGGATGAAAACGAAATCGTCAGCTTTGAGACTAACGCCAAGCTGTATTCTCAATAGCTCTTGGTCAATTCGGTAGACCTTAAATAGACCCACAAGAGGAAGCGGCAGGTCTATCGTACGCCGGCTCTGTGCTGTCTTCGGCTCTTTGATAATGTAACGACCATCGCCGAGTTTGTAAGCCGTTTCAACCACCGTCAACGTAGCTTTCACTAAATCCAGATTGCGCCACCGTAACGCCAGCGCTTCACCACGCCGCAACCCAGTGTAAACCAGAGTAGCGAAGTAGACGTAGTAATCCGTTTCCTTTGCGGCTTCCAGAAACCTTTCCACTTCTTCCACCGATAGCGTGTTCATCGTGACTTTTTTCACCCTGGGGGGCTTAACAAAATCTGCCACGTTACGCACCACCACGCCCATCTTGACTGCATAATCAAGGGCTTCGGATAGTATGCGGTGATGATACACTACGCTTCTTGCCGAGAGGCCACCCTTTCCGTCAGCCCGTCCTTTGCTCAACTTCTCTGCGTAGTAACCCTTGATGTGCTGAGGCTGTAAATCAGCGAGGATGACCTTGCCGAGAGACGGTATAAGGTGACACTTGACGGCTGATGAATAGTTTTCCTGTGTCCTGTCTGTTGTATTCATTGAGGCGTAATCCTTCAGCCATTGACTGAGCCATTCACCAACAGTAATCTTGTTAGGCTTAACGTATGACCCTTTATCAAGAGATAGCAGAACTTCTCGAAGTATGCGTTGCGCGTCTCTCTTTGTACCCTTGACAGTCTGCGACTTCTGCCGCCGTTTTCCGCTTACCGCGTCACGTCCCACGTCATAGAAGATTTCCCAACTTCCCTTTGGCCTTTCCCGCATATAACCTTTCATTTTCCCGCCTCGTTTTCCGGTGATTCGCCGAGCATTTTATGAAATGCCGCTTTGGGCACTAACATCCGCTTACCAAAACGTACAATCGGTATCTGTTTAGTTCGTGCAAGCTCATATCCAAAATTTCGGGAGAAGCCCAACAACTCCGCAGCTTCCGGCACAGTATAGCAAAGCTTATTATCATAAGCTCGGCGAGCGGGAACAATGCCACGCCCACCACCTCCACCCGCAACGCTCCCCTCTTTTATCCTTCCCATCCTTAACCCCTTCAGCCTCGCCGTGCTCGACCTTGACTAACTCTCACCTCAGGCGCACCTTCCAAATATTCCTCTAGATTCTCTATATTCGGTATTGCCCGAATAAGCTTGCTCAAGTTACCTTTTATCTCTCGCCTTGTGGTGTTTGTTAAGTACCTCCATTCACTCGGCTCCTTTTCCTCTGCTGGCAGCTTATAACACCGCGAATAGCTGTAAAGCCGTATCTTGTGCCTCCAGATAAAGGCCAGAGCCTCATCAGACCAGCCGCCCATCTTCGTGATGTACTTGCTAACATATCCCCCCAAATTTACGCTTCCGGCATGTTCCACTCTAGTGCTACCAACACCCCACAGACCTTGCAAGTCTTCCTTTTCCAGCAGCCAGCGCAACAGGGGATAGAAGAAATGCACATGCGGATATCCGGTTTGCTCCTGTTCCTCAATTACGCAGAGATATTTAGGTGAACGACGACCTTGCCTTTTATATCTCATGGTTATATCATGCTTAAATCTGCTAAGGTCTTCTGCTAATCTCCCCCACGCTTCCCATCGGGAATACTTCTCATGGTCATAGGTGAGAGTGAGAAATGTCCCTGGTACTTTATAGTATCTCCCAAAGCGTTTCCTGATATTCCGCTTTGCCCTACGCTTCCCGCCAGGGAAATACCTTGAGCGGTTACAAGGCTTTACTATTAGACCCCTTATACCCTTTTCCGGGTCACTCCAATCCCCAAGCAGTATTGCTTTCTCTTCAAGCATGTCTAGATACTCAGCAAAATCCTCTGCCTCACACACCATAATTTCTTCTGATGTTAGCAATTCTCCAGTCTCACCACAGCTTTGTGACGACTTATTCGTATAGTGGACAAGCCCAGTAGGAGTGCTGCTCATTCCTTTTGCTTTTCCTCTCTATCTTCAAGTTTGTCAACATCAATTCCGTGAGAAAGCAGCTGCGCGTTTATCGCCCTGTTGCCTTTCTCAGTCACACCCTGCCCCCAAGTCTTTCCATCAAGCATGTCTTTGAATCCTCTAAGGAAAGAACCCGAATTCATCTCCACAGCTAAATCACCGCCTTTAATCGTCCACTTAATCAGATTCATCGCCAACGCCATCACCGCCGCCTGTTTACCATTCATCACGTTTAGCTTCTGCATAAACCTGTACATGTGGTTCTTGACAGACTGATACTCTATGTGCAGAATCTCTGCAACCTGTTTGTTGTCATAACCTTCAATCACCAGCGCCAAAACTTCAAGCTCACGATGAGACACCCCTAACTCTCGCGCATCTCCTTTCCATTCCCAGCTAGGATTGATTTCAACCTTGTATCTTATCGTTACTGGCTTCTTGAGCCTATCGCGCAACTCCATCGCTCGCTTTTCGCGCAGCCTTATCGCTCGCCTTTCGCGCGGACTTTTATCGCGCAGACTTTCCGGCTCTATCTCCACTGCTCACCTCACGCAGTACCTATATTGAGTACCGTGGTAATAATTTAGTATATTTATCACCATTTGTCAAGACCACCTCTAGATAGCTTCTAATATGCCTAGGCGCCACAACCAACACAGAAAACCACCCAACATAAAAACCACCTAACATCCCAAACTAGTGAATCAGGCTCATGCTGAAGCTGTTTTGTCGCTCCGCGCCAAAACAACACTTCACCAACAACATGCCCCTGAAAATCACTAGAATTGGCTACACCCCAGCCAAACAACATCCAGGGGGCTCTGCCCCCAATCCCCGAAGTTTGTCTAACCAGCAACCCCAGGCGAAGGTGTGACTGAGCTTCGAGGGCAGAAGGCCACTGTAGCGGCCTGTACGGGCACAGGAGAGCCAAGAACGACCTGGGTGATAGAGAGGGGGAAGCTGACGGACGACCTGGCAGGCCACCAGGGTTGCTACAGCCGAAAGTGTTAACACTTTGGCCTGATTACATAGCAAAAGACCGGAGTCTAAGCTCCAGCCTTCGCGATACGGCCTTGGGTTGCCGGGCTCCGAGCTACCTCTTCAGGCGTCTCGGCAAGCAATTACAATTATAAACATGATTTTGAGAGAATGTCAACCAAATATGCAAAGTCTGGTTACCATTTTATCGAAGGAAAATATAGTGTACTACACGGCTACTGCTATGCTGTCCTTCAGGGAAAATCAGTCTACTAATACACTTTCACCGAGAAGATTTTCCAAAGTTGAGAGGGAGTTGAATTAAAGTAAGCATTTAACTCGTCTTCCGATGCAGGGAAGTACACATTTTCCGAACCACCTACATTTATCTCTGGCTGATTAAAACTCACGTATGTATGGGCTCTAAAGCTACCCTTCTCATAGAGGTCTACAGTATATTGCCAGTTTGCCCGTGCCGAACTGGTAGGTTTTAATTCTACCCTGATACAATACGGATAAGGACAGACGCCCTCAACCGATATTGTGCCAGCAGTAGCTATTTTCCCACCACCCGCGCTGTTCGTGCTGCAACTCGAAAGACCTAAAACACCGACAGAAATTAGTATTAGTAAGAGAATCAAAAGCAAAGAAAATCTTATAGTTCGTGATTTTGACATTTTGTCCCCCTTCCTGACAGCTCAATTCTTGCCACATTGTACAGCGAAAGATATAATGGTGCAAAAAGAAAAGGGGGTAAATTATGGGGGAACTAAACGAGGAAAAGTTGAAGCAAGTATTAGACTGTTACTCGAAGACGATTGAAGATAAGATTGATACGACTGCAAGTGACAAGCTAAAGGCACTAAAAATATATCTTGATGCGCAACAAAATTATGCGTTGCTATTCTCGTTCTTTGGCTTCGGTCTGGCAGTCCTAGCACTTGGAATGACTTTGTTTATGTATGGCATTGACAAAGAAAATTCCAACTTTAGGGACGGCGGCTTGTGGATGGTGGGAATAAGTTTTTGTCTATTCATATTCGGTTCTATAGTGTTTAGGGTTTCACGAAGAAAACGTTAAACGTCAACGCTTGCTTCCACTATTTCCAAAATGAATTGTTTTGTAGCCTTCTGTTTCCACTCTTTTTGCTAACATTTTTGCTAACGAACTTTTCGTCACCATAATAAACAAGGTAGTACTAATGAGTATCACCTGAACCTGATTCTGGAATAATAACGTATCAAGGACTATTGGTGATTACTCTTAGGGACAAATCTTTTGTATCTTTTAATCAAGGTGTCAATTGAGGCTTCATCCCTCTTCATTAAGATTAAGTTGCTGAACCTCTCGATTGGCATTATATTATTGGTTGGAGTAACCCAACGGGTGAAAAGATTTGGGATGCACTGAAGCTTCGATTCGACAAGCGGCGGAGGCTGGAGAGATTCTTGAAGGATCCTTGACATGGAAAATGACGTGAGTCTTGAGTTTATCATTACCAACGGCATCAAGTTACATACAGCCATGAGCGGTCCCGAAGACGGAGAACCTGTCATATTACTTCATGGCTACCCGGATGCATGGTTCGGCTGGATGGCACAGATTATTGCCTTATCCAAAGCTGGTTTCAGAGTGGTAGCCCCCGATCAGCGCGGTTACAATCTGAGTGACAAACCTGAAGGGGTGAACAGCTACGCTATGGACACTCTAGTTAAGGATATCATAGGGCTCGCAGATTCATTGGGCTTTGAGCGTTTTCATCTGGCCGGTCATGATTTTGGGGGACTGGTTAGTTGGCGACTTGTCACAATGCATCCAGAACGCGTAAAGAGCCTGGCTATTCTCAATGTACCTCACCCTGAAGTGATGAACCAATACTTGCGCAAACATATCTCGCAGATCATTAAGAGTTGGTATGCATTTTTCTGTCAACTCCCGGCTTTGCCTGAATACTTAATGCGCGCAAACAACTGGCGTTTTCTGATCTCAGCTATGCCAGAGGGACTTTCAGAAGCTCAGAGAAATAGGTATCGAGAAGCTTGGGCGCAACCTGGAGCAATCAACAGGATGATCAACTGGTACCGGGCACTTTTTCGCAGAATGGGTTCCAAGAAAGAGAAGGCATCCACCATAGAAGTACCCACGCTAATGCTATGGGGCAAACAGGACCCGTATATCAGTTATGCGATGGTACAACCAAGCCTCGATCGCTGTTCAAATAGCCGACTGGTCACTTTTGAAAATGCCAGCCATTGGGTCATGGCTAATGAGCCGGACAAAGTCAGCCAGTGTTTGATCGAACATTTCCGAAACGAAGCAGGAGTGTAATTATGGGATATGAATTATGGATCATCCTGGGCTTTTATGTTCTTGTTTACATCGGTTTTCTTATATGGTATGGCGGCCGAGGTAAGCCGTTGTCGCAGGCAGAACTTGACAACTTGATCCTACGGATGGAGAAGAATGTAGCTGCGCGCCAGGGGCAACCCAATCCAGCGCTAAAGAATGATTTCCGCACCCTGGCAAGCTCGGACGATGGCAATGAATTCATCATGGTAAACCTGATCAAGTATCGAGAAAAAGCAAGCTACCCCGCCGGATACACATATGATGACGACCCGCTTGCCGCGGATGCGCGTTATAACGCAGCGGTTGCGCTGCCACTATTGAAGCGTGCCGGAATACCGATATTTATATCCAAAAAGATGGGACCTTTTATTGATCCGGATGGTAGTGATCAATGGGATAGAGTAGCTTTAGTGCGCTACCGCAGCCGCCGCGATCTTTTACAAATGGCCGCGGAACTTGCGACGAAGGATGCGGATGTACACAAGTGGGCCTCGATTGAAAAAACCCATGTATTTCCGGTTAAGCCATTGTTCGGCATTCCTGCAATAAGGTTGCTGGTTGCTGTAATCGTGGCATTGTTGGCAGCGTTGACATCTTTGATCATAGTAGTTTTGTAACTGCTGCCTGGTTAGTACACTCTAAAATATCCCGTAGGAATATAATACAATAGTCAAGATAAGGTGCGAGGAGGAGCGAATGAGCCAGTCAGCAAGAGCGAAGGAACGATTGCGAACCCACCAGGCCCGGTTCATTGAGCAGGAAATCAAAGAGTTTGTGCGCACCAGTCCGGATAATCACCTGTCATTTATGAACGGCTACGCTATGTGGGATGAGCCGCTGGTGAAATTCACTGATGGTCATGACCCAATCTTCACTGAATACAAGAGCATCATTGCGCCTGACTATCTTACTCCTCGCGAAGCACTGGCTAAAGCCTATAACAAAGATCCAGAAGATATGCCTGCGCGCCTTTCGGTGATAAGCTGGATTTTGCCTGCTGCAGAGGAAACTCGTAAATCTAACCGGGCCGAGACTCGTGTTCCCAGCCGTCTTTGGTCTCACACGCGCTGGTATGGCGAGAAATTCAACGAGAAATTGAGGGTATATGTGGTAGAACTTCTCACCGGCATGGGGTATCTGGCAGTAGCGCCAGCCCTAAAGCGCTATTTCAGGATAGATGCCAATGAGAGGGGCCCGTACTCGAATTGGTCAGAACGACATGTTGCTTATGCCGCTGGTCATGGCACTTTCAGCCTTTCCGATGGTCTCATCACCGAGTGCGGCATTGCTCACCGTTGCGGCAGCGTGGTCACGAGCCTGATAATACCGATAAGCCGCAGGACAGCCAAAAGTCCGTATTCGAACTGTCTTTTCTACGCGGGGGTCAAGTGTAGAGCATGCATAGAACGCTGCCCAGCCGGGGCCATAACGGATAAGGGTCACGATAAGTTTAAGTGCTGGCAGTATTTGGATGATATAGGTTACGCTTCGACGCTCTCGGGCGATAACTATGATAATGATGTGAGCGTAGCTGGTTGTGGCTTATGCCAGACTAGGGTCCCCTGTGAATTCCAAAATCCCACGAAGAGAATGAAAGGAAAACCTGAATAACTCGATATTACAACGATTGCAGGAAAGGCCATTTTGTTTAATCATGCCAAGGTAGGATAGCCCAGCCTCCACATTAACCCTGCATCTAAGCCGCTAGTGTAGTGTCTCTAACACTTGTTAGCTCCCCGAATGTTGGAAAGGATGGTTTCCGCCGGAGCTGGCTGGTCGAAAATTCAGGGCTAGTATCATCGGCCTGAAGATAACGATATTTAGGAAGCACTACACTAGCAATGTCTATTGAGCCTTACGCCTCTGGTTGTCTCTTAGAACTACATCCAGCACCTTGAAAACGAGCCTTACCTTCGCTGGTATCCATTCCTCCAGAGATTTGACCTTCTCAGGCATCGGCAAGTCCCACTTCGGGTTTATCTCAAACTCCACGATAATTCTTGTACCCTTGGCCTTTACACTG
>Ga0209777_10006473_pt1 | contig 13182 bp, 14 predicted proteins | sample FrelakmetHBP12HB_FD_187147 | JGI IMG/M metagenome (GOLD analysis project Ga0209777, IMG submission 187147) | Freshwater lake sediment microbial communities from the University of Notre Dame, USA, for methane emissions studies -HBP12 HB (SPAdes)... | ecosystem: Environmental > Aquatic >...
GTTCGATGCGCAGTGTGTCACACTACGCAGCATGTAGAGCCCCCGCGTCGTCCCGCAGCCCTCAAGCTAAGAGTCGTCGTGAGCTACTATGATCAATCTCATGTGGGCTGGTTTGAGTTGGGAGTTCGCGAACGGCTGCACGTAGGTGATGACGTCATCGTAGAGAATTCGTCGATTGATGCCGTTCGGATAACTGCTATCGAACTTAGCGACGGAGTCCGAACAGCGGAAGCAGAAGCAGAATCGATTCGAGTCCTTTGGGCTCAAAAAATCGACAAGGTAGTCGTTAAGATAGCCGTTCACACAGGCAAGACCACGAGATCACATAAAGTTCCGTTTGATGGCGAAAAGAAATTTGTCATCGGAACCGAAGAACGGCTGGGAAAGATCACTCGCATCAAGGTAAAGCAAGGGCCTGTTCTTGATCATGCCGGGCAGTGCGTACAAGCAAAGGACGTCGGGAGAGTATACATCGAAGGCACAGCCAGAAGAAGTGCCGATCGAAATCAGATATCATTGGTCGGGCGTAAGCCGGCTCGTGGGGGGTAACCACGGCACCTTTGGAGCTTGACAGGGCGTCACTTCTAAAAGGCTTGAGACATCGAGGTGTAAGCGAGCGAGTAGTCTGTGCAATGGGTGCGGTGAGGCGCGAAGATTTCGTGCCACAGAACTTGCGTGATCACTCGTACCGCGATGAGCCGCTGCCAATTGGCAAAGAACAGACGATTTCTGCTCCGCATATGGTAGCTATTATGTGTGAACTCTTATGCGTTGAGCCCCACTCTAACGTGCTCGAGATAGGCACAGGTTCGGGTTATCAAGCGGCCGTGCTGGCGAGCTTGCGGGAGAAGGAACCGTCTATACCATTGAGCGATTTGAGGGATTAGCGGAGCACGCGAGCAAGCTCTTGCCCGCAAACGTAGTGGTCACCACCGGAGACGGATCTTTAGGACTCCCGGAAAAAGCTCCTTTCGATAGGATTCTTGTGACTTGTTCGGCTCCCGAAATTCCACCCCCATTGCTTGCCCAGTTGAAGGCGGAGGGTCGGATGGTAATACCTTTGGGAAAAGAGTTCCAGGAACTGTACTTGGTTCGCAAAAACAGCGAGATAGCTAAAGAAGCACACGGCTCCGTCGCCTTTGTTTTGCTCGTTGGAAAATATGGGTTCCCGGAAGTGCACCACGATCAGGCTGCAAATCGCTTCCGCCTCTAGGGTTACAGACTAGCTTTACAGCCACTGGACTAGTGACTTCTGATCTGCTTCGTTTTGAACAGCAGTGATCCTCTGCAAAGTGTTTTCAACCCTCTCTCTCGAGAAATCGTGCGCGTCACACAGGAAACCAATTAGCTCTTCTTCTTTTACTGGCGCCCACTTTAGATCATACTCGTGCGTAACATCAGGGTCGAGGAAGAATTGCTTAATGCGCTCGTAGTCAATGTTCTCTCCGAGATTATCCAGTACTCGTTGAATGCCAAAGCTCTTAATCATCCTCAAGGCTTTTTTTGGTCCTATCCCTTTCACCCCTCTGTTGTAATCAGTTCCAACCAGGATGCTTATCTCGATTAGCTGCTCGCGATTAATCTCTAAAGAGGAGAGAATGTCGTCAAGCTCGAATAATTCAGGGCTTATGCTCACGTACACGTTTTTACCGGGGAGTTTGCGCCGCCCCGTTATAGTCAAGTTTCTCACTAGTCGGGGCGCTCCAAAGAGCAGCGCGTCAGCATCTTGAGATGCTGTAAACGACACATCTCCTTTGCTTGTCATATACGCCGCCTGTGCTTCCCCCTCACTTGACGCATTGACCACAGGGATTCCTAAGTAACTCAACATAGTCTTCGAGCTTTCGAGAATCTGCTCGTCAAGTCGAGCTGACGCTTGGGCGTATTTAAAAGTGTCAACCCTCCCCTCTGCCCGTGCATGTAACCACTCTCGCGTAGAACGCTCTCGCGTTTCTTTGCGCTTGATCACGGTGTCCTTCTTCAATTCTGGTGGTTCGCCATCAAAAACGTAGACGGGCTTCACTCCTGCTTCTATGATATGCGCGGTTCGATAAAACAGCCCCGAGAGGTGAGAGGTAATTCTCCCTGCGTTATCCATCAACGGCGTTCCGTCCCGTTGGCGGATGATGCTCAAGAACTGATATAAAGCATTGAAAGCGTCAATGGCGACGCTGTCGATTTGTTCTAGTTTTATCTTGGTCCGCGGAAGCAGATCTCCGATTGGAACTCCCATGCTATCAACTCTGCACCGTTGGGGGTATGTGAGCAGCTGAATTAAATCTATGCACAGATAATACCTTGTGAGCTCTGAGGAGGTAGCGAGACCGTGCATGGCACTGACCCGCCACCTTCTTTAAGTAACGTTTGTTCGGCTTCTAGCCGCCTTTCTAGGGATCTTGCAGTTGGGCTCTCTAAAAAAATAGCAAGGCGTGTATGTGTCCGCAACTCTATATACCAGAAGCGCGCATACGGCCAAGGTAGTTATAGGGCTCGAATTTAGCTGCTTTTAGTCTTGTGCTTATGGTTTTCGGTTGGAGGGTGAGATATCTAAGTGAATGAGATACTAAAGCGTGTTTCGCCATTTGCGATGGCGCTATTTATTATTGCCATACAGTCGGTCGCGCTTCTATTGGCTCACCCGTTTCAAGCATCTGACATTAAAGCATTCAGCAACCCGGAATCTATATTTAATCCACTATACTATATTCTGCTTGTTTTGGCTTTTACTGCCTTTTTGCTCCTTATAATCAAGTTGGGGAAACGTTGGATGATACAGCTCATTATGGGCCTTGTTATCATTTCAACCCTTTACTTTGTCTACTCGTCCGTCTTAGTCAGTCTAGTAGAAACAGGGTGGCTCATAGCGATAGCGGCGACAGCAGTGACTGCTTTTTTTCTGTTTTATTATCCAGAATGGTGGGTGATAGACGTTGTCGGGATCTTGATTGGTGCTGGCGCAGCCGCAATATTTGGCATCTCTCTTGCCGTTGTGCCTGCATTAGTGCTATTGATTGCGCTCGGCGTCTACGACTTCGTATCAGTATACCAGACTAAGCATATGATTAGCCTCGCAGAGGGCGTTATCGACCTCAAGTTGCCAGTATTGTTCGTACTCCCCCGAAATAGGGGGTATTCTCACGTCAAATGGGCACGGGAAGCTTCGCAAGTGACAGGCGAAGAAAAGTTTGAGAAACGCGAAGCTTTCTTTATGGGGCTTGGCGATGCTGTTATTCCAACTGTTTTGGTGGTATCTGCAAACTCTTTCTTGAGTGCACCAGCAATTGGGTTTGTAAATGTGCCTGCTTTTGGCGCAGCAGTTGGTACAATCGTGGGCTATGCGGCCCTTATGTGGTTAGTACTCAAAGGAAAACCTCAAGCAGGCTTGCCCTTCTTGAATTCAGGTGCGATCGTCGGCTTTCTGATCGCTAGCTACGTTGTAGGAATCAATCCATTCTAAACCTCAGTTAGCTTTTTCACCCTCGAACGTTTTGGAGGCCCGGTGTACGTGAATAGCGAGATTAATTGAGGCCTTAAGGACCTGTGCGATTCCTTCACCGGATTTTGTTGAGATCCTAAACGACTCTTCTACTGGTTCTGTCGTTCCGAGGTCGGTCTTGTTTGCCGCAACTATGAAGGGGAGAGCAACATGTGATCTTAATTCGTTCAAAAGATTAAGTTGATCTGCTACTGCATACCCAGACGTGTCTGACGGGTCAACAATAAACAATATGACGTCTCCAAGGTGCTTGAGAGCCGAAATGGCCTGAAGTTCAATGGGGTTCCTCTTGAAGAGGGGGCGATCAAGCAGCCCAGGCAAATCGACGATTTGATAACGCTCGTCACGGTACGTTATGTGCCCTACAACAATCCCCTTCGTTGTAAAAGGGTAGAGTGCAATCTCGGGCGTGGCGCTGGTTACAAATGCGACAAAACTCGATTTGCCCACATTAGGGTATCCAGCGACCAGTATAGTCGGTTCGTCCCCCAAGCTAGGAAATGCGTTGATTGTGTTTCGAGCGTGATTTAGGAAATCGAGATCCGACCGTATCTCTCTCATAATAGACGCTGCTCGTCCAAACAGCTGCTTCCGGACCGCTTTTGCGTCAGGCACTCTAGGCATTTTAGCGATCGCAGCCCTCGATAGCTGATGGATTTTTGTCGCTGCCCAACTGACAGAAGCAAGTGACATCTTGAGTTGGGCCAGTCCGACAACTATATCGATTGTCTCTGCATAGAATGGGTCGATCTCGTCAAGGTTCGGAAATCGTCTTACAACAGCTCGAAGATTGTCCGCGAGGATATTTGACGCGGTCAGTATCATTGCCCTCTCTGCAGTTCGCCCATGCGATTTTCCTGCTCTCGCACGGACACTTTTTCTGAATGCTTTATCCAACAACTCTTGTGAAGTTGGAACGGTCGGAATGTTGAACATTTCTTATTCCTAAACGTCTCAAGCTAATAAACCTTATATCTCATAATTAATCATATTAATTGAAGCTATGGAACTAACTTCCGTTCAAAAGGAGATTTTAAGCGCTCTTGTATACCTATATCGACGAAATTCGCGCTCAATTAGGGGAGAAGAGATAGCTCAGATGCTTGGTCGCAATCCAGGCACGATACGGAATCAAATGCAATCGCTGAAAGCACTTCAACTTGTGGAAGGTGTTCCGGGGCCTAAAGGTGGGTATAAGGCAACAAGTGCAGCATATCGGGAACTGGAACTGGACACGATGGCGGAAGAGGCTCACGTTGTTCTAGTCAAGAACGGCGCTGAGATGAGCGATGTCTTGATAGAAGAAATCGATTTTATGACGGTTGCTCATCCAGACGTGTGCAGTGCGGCGATCAAGGTAGTTGGAAACGTTCGGGAGTTCGATGTAGGCGACACGCTTAAGCTCGGGCCAACCCCTGTGAATAAGCTCACCCTAAAAGGCACCGTTTGTGGCAGAAACGACGCAGAAAACAAGGTCATTATTTTGGTCTCTGAGATGATATCTCTTCCAAAAGCGCCGGTCAGCGATTATACCTCAAACGCTTTGGTCACAATCGATGTTAACACACCTCTTCAACAAGTTGCCAAGATCTTGATTGACACTAATATTAGCGGGGCGCCAGTGAAGCTGGGCGACCGACTCGTTGGGGTGGTCACGCTGAAGGACCTAGGAAAGGCCGTCGCAGCCGGAAACTTCGGTTCAGCCGGGGATATTATGAGCCGAAGCTTGTTCTCAGTTGAAGAAGATAGACCTGTTTACGAGGCCATGCGTTTGTTCCAGAAGCACGACGTTGGCAGTTTAATAGTGACGGCCAATGGTTCTCCTAAAGGAGTTATTACGCAAGCAGATGTGTTGCGAAAAATAACAACTCTGTAAGTAGCGGCAAGATCATACATTTCGAGAGCCGCTTCTTCGCGTAATTTCGATGAGCGGGTGACTACTACTCTCGAGTATTTTAATGTCAGTCAATGATCTAAGGCCGATGTTCTCAGCCGTTCGCTCCATACCCAAAGGCACGTCTCGCTCCATCGTAATGATATATGCGTCGACCTCTTTAAGGTTAAGGCCTTGAGCTGCGACTGCCCGGTGATGTCCATCTACCAGCAGGGTTTTGTGGCGCTTTTGAATGACTATCAAAGGTTCTGCAAGACCTTTTTCAAGTTCATATCTCCTACCTTCGAGTTCGTCGGCGAATATCTTTGACTGCGTCGGTACCAAATCGAGGACCCTCACTTGGCCGAAGTGCTCCTCAACCTGGACTTTGTGGATCGTTCGTAGCGTTCGCATCAGCTTCCATACTTTGTCAGGTGTGGCGCGTTCGATCTGCGATCGAATAACATCAGTAGTTGATATGATACCGATTACCGTGCCGTTATCGTCAATAACGGGAAGTTTCTTGCTGTCCGATCTAAACAGTACACGTGCTGCGTCAAACAAGTCCATGTCAGAACGGGCAACGACTAATTTTACAGACATAATATCGGCTACTTTGACCGAGGGGTCGCATAGCAAGACGTCGAGTGCTGATACGTACCCAATTATCTTCTCGTCTTTTACTACAGGGAACCCATCGTGTCTTGTGCTTTTTATGAGGCTTATTACGTCTTTAACTGTATCCGTAGCCGTAATGTTAATTACCTCGCGTGTCATGTAGTCTTCGACTTTGAGAGAACTCATTTTCCATTAATAAATGCGGTTTACAAGTAAATTAACCTAACTCCGGACTAGTTGAACGCTTCGTCGACTTCTGCGAGAGTCCTAAAGCGAACGTTAATAATCTTGACCAGTCATCTCACTTTTATGACGGCTGGCGAGATCGTCTACGATTCTGCTTACAAGGACCACGATACGGGCGACCATATCGAATCTAGAAGTAGAATGGATGCGATCATAGGACGCATACAGGAAGATGAACACGCGCGACGTATTCCGATAGTCAAACCGATTAAAGCCACCCCAGATCAAGTGCGGGCTAACCACGATCCTAGCTATGTCGCCAGCGTGAGGCAGTTCGCAAAAGCCGGCGGAGGCTGGCTCGATTTGGATACGTACTGCTCATCCAAAAGCTATGACGTGGCGCTGCTGGCTGTAGGGGGTGCTATTTGCGCAGTCGACGCTGTTACAGCAGACGCGAGTAACGTGTTGGCGGTCATTAGGCCGCCTGGCCATCACGCAGTTCGCGGCAAAGCTATGGGTTTTTGCATCTTTAACAATGTTGCTTGCGCGGCAAAGTACGCACTCTCTGGTCACGACATCGACCGGGTCCTAGTAGTCGATTGGGACGTGCATCACGGCAACGGAACGCAAGCGTCTTTTTATGATGATCCACATGTCTTGTATGCTTCGACGCACCGACGGCCTTTTTATCCGGGAACGGGCGATTTTGATGAGGTTGGATCAGGGGAAGGAGAGGGTTTCACAGTGAACTTACCGCTATCTCCTGGCGTCAACGACGATAGCTTGTTCTACGCGTATGATCAGCTTCTCATTCCAATTGCTAAGCAGTTTAAACCTGAGCTTACAATTATATCTGCCGGGCAGGACATACACTATGCAGATCCAATCGGAGGTATGCTTGTCACTTCTGATGGATTCAGAGGATTGACCGAGCGGATAAAATCAGTAACCCCACAAGGAAAAGTTGTTGCCTGTTTAGAAGGCGGTTACAATCTTCAGGCGCTTGCAGAGTCTGTGCTCGCAATATGCGGATCGATGTTCAATTTCCCGACTAGAATCGACGATGATCCAATTAATCAGGGCGTATTAAAGAACGTCCGCGACCCGGTCGAAAAAGCGATCACGATACAATCAGAATACTGGCAGCTGTGATTCTAATCGCAATTGTTGAGCTTTCTGTTAAAATAGCAGGCTAAAAGGAGCCGCATTCCATCGCTTTCTAGGAGCTCTTCGTCTTTAACAATCTGAAAGCCCTTTTCCATAGCTTGCACTATCGCTTTGCTCGTTCTGATATTTCTAAACTCTGCAGTTATGTATTCTGGGAGGCTGAGATATTTACGAGGCAGCTCAACGATGTAGCGACCATCTTCAATGAACGGTCCTGTAAGCACAGAGGGCTCTTTGACGTATTTCTTCTTGAACTTGCTCGCGTGTCGCTTTTTATCCACTGGCGGACCTACGTGCCTCTCTACTGAGGGGAGTTGCCAAATGAGCATTTCAAATAGTAGGAGGGCATCGCCTCGATCGAAGTAGATATCGCCTCGCAGCGCTGAAAAGCCATGTCGCAGCAGAGCAATCAACATTCCTTTATGCGCTCGCTCTAGTTGCGGATAAGCTATATCATCAACGAGGTTTGGCAAGTTAAACTTCACGCCGAATAGCGTCGTATTTCGTTTCGCTGCAATTGCACGGAAGGCGCTAGCGTCGAGGGGAACGATCTCGGGGGGAAAAAAACACTTTTTGCGCGGCCGTTCCAGGAAGCTTCTTGCAGAATCAATGAACGTAGAGAAACTACCTAAGGAGACCGCAGCAGCTACATTTCGCTTTGTATCTACAGGGTCGATAACCGCAAGAGGGCTCCCGAAGAAGCTCCGATCGTGTTCGCTGGTTAAGCTGATACACGTTCCTACTTTCCAATCTCGCGCATTTGATAATACGTCCATAAAGGAGCCGTACTTGATGACGAGTAGCTCACAGAGGTACCCAGAAAATCCTTTAACGCGCAGTTCTGCGCCGTATATCCCCGCTCCCTTCAGAAATTGTTTTAACAGCCTGACATCATCGTGTCGTGCGCCGAGATGCTCACTCACGTATCGCTGATGAAAAGGAGTTCTGTCGACTGCAGAGAGTAATTGGTTTGTATTTTCGATAATATAGTGAGGTACGACATCGATAGCGAAATCGCCGCAGCGTGCTTTTACGTAGGGATGCTCTGCAAAGCCTATGACGTAGCCCTGGACTGCAACCTCTTTCCCTATTTCTAGTCCGTGGCGTTCAAGGTCTTCGCGTGAGGTGCTAACGTCAAATCCAATAAATATGTCGATATCTCGATCTCCTGAGATCCACGTATCTCGCGCAGCGGAGCCAATTACTTGTACAGTCGCTTTTAAGCTCCGGATTTTAATAGCGTTTTGTGCCGCTGAAATCACCTGTTGTGTAACTCGATGTAGACGGTCACGCTCATCACGTGACGGTATTACTCTTTTCAGTACCTCCATTTGTACTCGGGCGAACTCACTCTTCATAGTCGAAATTCCTTGAGCGTATCATATATAGGGCCCTTGGGAGTCAAGGTACTTCTTTTTAGTTGAAAAGAGGAAACATAGAGAGAGCCGACGAAGGACGTAGAAAGAGGGGCTATTCTGGCAGCCAACAGCTTCAACTCTGTAGGAATGGTCCGCTTGACTCTTCCTAAAGTGATATGCGGATCAAATTTTTTATCTGTTCTATGCGTTCCCTTCAGTGCTTCAACGACTAGTTCATGTAACATTTTCATGTCTTTAGAATCGCTCAATCCAACGTGTATGACTCTTATTTTTTTCAAGCTCGGAAAAACGCCAATACCGCTAAGTGTTGCCCAAAACGGATGAAATGAGATGGAGCTCAGTGCTTCAGCAATGGTCGAAAGCTCAGAAGACGTAATGTTCCCCAGGAAGCTTAAGGTTATGTGGGCTATTCGTGGATCGACCGCCTTCACTGATGAGAACTGGTCTATTTTTAGTCTATCGCGCTGAATTGCGAGGAGTTTCTCTCGCGTCTCGTTATCGGGGTCAATTCCAATAAAGGCTCTAATACTTTGCATGGGCATCATAAATAATTTAATCCTTGACTTATAATGATTCACTCAAGAGAGAAAAAATGAGCGACTCAACTATCAAAGCTTCCATAACTTCTGCCAAATTCATCGTATTAAAGCCTGCGGGGTACCCGATGAAGAGTGATTTCGAGCACCCAGAGGTAAGCGAACCCCGTGTATTTGATTATTACGCGAAGGAGCAATGGTTTGGTACTTCGGTAAAGAAAGGTGACTACTTGTTCGATCGGAGGATGTATCCGGATTTTGCTTTTGAGATCATGAATGTCGAACCTAAACACGCGACGATCGGCAAATCAACGGTAATCGTTGTACAGGAAGCGGATAATAATATCCCCCAAATTGCTAAAGGTGTAACACTCGAGGACATCGTCGGACAACAAGGTGCCAAGAAGAAATGTAAACTTATCGAAAGATACTTGAAAGATCCTGAAAGCTTCGGCGTGTGGGCCCCGAAGAACATTCTGTTTTTTGGCCCGTCTGGAACTGGAAAAACAATGATGGCGAAGGCATTGTCGAGTGTGACAGACGCTCCTATACTGACTGTCAAATCGACTCAGTTAATCGGCGAGCACGTTGGGGAAGGAGCTGCGAGAATTCATCTTCTCTATGCGCGGGCAAAAGATCTGGCTCCGTGTATCTTATTTTTTGATGAGCTTGACGCGATAGGACTCGATCGAAGTTATCAAGAGCTCAGAGGAGACGTCCTCGAAATAGTAAATGCGCTTCTAACAGAGATGGACGGCATTGACGATAGATCAGGAATCTGCACCATAGGGGCCACGAACCGACACAACGCGCTTGATCATTCCGTTAGAAGCAGATTTGAAGAGGAAATAGAGTTCTCTCTTCCTAAACAAGATGAACGGCTGCAGATACTTATGAACTACTCGCGAACATTCCCTGTAAAGATGCACGAAACAGTCGATCTTGCAAAAATAGCTCGTCGAACCCAGGGTTTTTCCGGTAGGGATCTTGTCGAGAAGGTTTTGAAGATTGCGCTGCACCAGGCGATAATTGATGAAACAGTAGTCAAGGCGGAGTATTTCGACTATGCGCTTAGCAAGATTAAAGTGGACGCTCCTCCGAGCATACTATTTAGCTGATACTGGGTAATTGATATTCAGTGTGTTCCCGCTGAAGTTGGTATTCCGTGCAACTGAACTTAGACAATTTCGATAAATCAATCGTCGTACCGTTCTCGACTATTGACTGGCCTGGCAAAGCTTCAATGGTGGTGTTTCTGCGCGGGTGCAACTTCAAATGCTACTACTGTCAAAACTACAAAATTTGGGGCGCAGCGCTGCCAATTAATTCTGATGCGTTACTGCGTGAAATTCAACGTAACAAGGACTATGTCAGCGCACTGGTTTTTTCGGGTGGCGAACCAACACTGCGTCTGAACTTGCTTCAGTTACTAGCTCGAGAAGCGAAAAACGAAGGACTTCTTGTAGGAATCGAGACTAATGGATCATCTCCTGAGGTGTTGGATAAGTTGATCAACGCTCAGCTACTTGACGGGCTTTTTGTTGATCTCAAAGCGCCTCTCTCCAATCCGCAGAAATATGCACGAATCATTGGAATCGCCAACGCTCGTACTTATATAGATAAGATCAAACGAGCAATTGATTTCGGCTGCGAAGCCCTAGCTACAAACAGACTTCTGGAGTTTGAGTTAAGAACGACGCTTTTTAAAGGGTTGCTTAGCCAAGATGAGATCATTGAAATGGTTAATGAGTACAAGACCATCCCTTATGCGCTCCAGCAGGGCAGAGCTGAAATGTGTGCGCGAACAGATCTGATCACGTTAACACGCAACGAGATCGCTAAGTTCGCGGTCCAATGTCGCCGCCCGCTAAGAATACGAACGCTTGAGAAAGGCGACGAAGATATTGCTTAAGACTATATTCTCTATCAGAGGAGACGATTTGTTAGTCATCGGGTTTGTAGGATTTCCGGGGTCGGGTAAATCTGAAGCGACAGCCATCGCTCAAGCTGAAGGGTTTTTCCCGGTAGCTATGGGCGATGCGGTACGATCCTATATGCGCGAGCGAGGTAAAGAGCTAAGTGAAAAGAACGTTGGAACAATTGCTAACAAATTACGTGCTGAGCACGGGATGGATGCAATAGCTAAAACGTGCATTCCAGTGGTGCGCTCTCTCACATCTAAAAAAGTCGTTATAGATGGTATTAGGGGAATAGCTGAGGTAAGTGCTTATAGAAGAGAGTTTAAGCGAGATTTTAGACTCATCGCAATATCTACAAGCCCTGAGGTTCGGTTTGAAAGGGTCAAAGGTAGAAGCCGTCCCGACGATGCATGCAGTTTTCAACGCTTTAAAGAAAAAGATGAACGTGAGTTAGCGTGGGGCCTTGAAGAAGCACTAGGTGTAGCTGAATATTCTATTCAAAACGAAGGAACTCTTGAAGAACTTAAAGCCTCAGTATCCCGCCTGCTCGAGCAACTTGTTCAGCCGGCGCCGAGGGATAATATCAAGATTAGCATAAAAGCGCCGATTTATGAAACAGAGACTCAAGAAAAGGTAGAACGCGCTATTCGGAATATATTTCCAGACGCCGCTTTGGAGCGCGCAAACGACTATATAAAAGGAAGTAGCAGCACACTTGAAGCATTTGCCACCCTTCTTAAAGTGCAGCGAATTCGGGCGACCGCAAAAACGGAGCTTTTGAAGGGGCTCTCATTTGATTCTTTTGAATTCACGTTAAATAAGCAAGTAGCGCTAGTAGGGAAAGTCAACTTCTCGCAGGATCCGATGGGGCCCATTTTTGTCCGCGTCGTGACGCCTATTCCTGAAAAGCTTATAGACGCAATCACAAACGAGAGCTTGAAATGAATGTCTTCTTATCGTCCGCTTCAATAAAGGTAGGGCAGCTCGAGGATCTCGCGAGTGTTGGATTTCAGGGCTGGGAAGTAATCGCGGAAGGCCGTCAGAAGCTAGATAATGACCTTATTTCATTGATTGAGTATGCAGTGTCCTCTTATGATCTTCAGATTAGCGTTCACACCCCATTTTCTGACTTGAATATTGCTAGCCTCAATACACCGATCTGGCGAGAAACCCTAAGGCAGATCAAGGCAACTATAAAGGGGTTAGCAAATCACGCGCGTGTTTTCGTGGTCCACCCAGGTTATGTTTCGCCCCTAGCTGCGTTATGCCCGGAGAATGCGCTGCATAAGAACAAGCAAGCATTGGCAAAACTAGCGCAGTGTGCTAGAGAGTATGACGTAACAGCGACTGTTGAAAATATGGTTAACGTAGACTTTTTGCTAGGTCGGTTTCCTGATGAAATTGAAGATATGCGTCTAGACGACTTAGGTTTTACGTTCGACGTAGGTCATGCAAATACAGCCAATGCAATAGACTCCTTCTTGGGAATGCAGATCGATCATATTCATCTGCACGACAATAACGGTCAAACCGATGAACATTTGGCTCTTGGTTCAGGGAACATCGATTGGGAGCGAGTAATGCGGGCACTTCGGCGATACAAAGGCATTTTCGTTTTAGAATCAAGAACACTCGATGAAGGCGCTCAAAGCTTGAAATACTTAAAGCACATCACAGGTTAGACATACGTCCAGTGCGTTTAATTTTCGCATGTTCAAGCCGGTCTTTATAATGCACTTCCAATTCAAGGAGATCTTCCGCCACAAATGTGTTGGGAAATATCAGTCGTGCCTCTTCTAACAACTGTGTTGTATTTGCGTAACGAGAACTTATGTGAGTAAGGAATAGTGTAAGTACACCAGCTCTTTGCGCTACTTGAGCCGCATCAGCTGCTGTCGAATGGCCGACAGTCTTCGCGTATTCTTTTAGATCCGTCGCGAGCGTTGCTTCGTGAACTAACAGGTCGGCGTTTTCAGCAGCTCGCACGACGTGATCTGAGGGACGTGTA
>Ga0209777_10006474_pt1 | contig 13182 bp, 12 predicted proteins | sample FrelakmetHBP12HB_FD_187147 | JGI IMG/M metagenome (GOLD analysis project Ga0209777, IMG submission 187147) | Freshwater lake sediment microbial communities from the University of Notre Dame, USA, for methane emissions studies -HBP12 HB (SPAdes)... | ecosystem: Environmental > Aquatic >...
GTCCCCAGTCGCGACTCAATAAATTGAGTCGCTCTTAGTGGACTTGGTAAGGAACCAGTGGAACGAAATATTGCGAGAATTGGCCGAATGGAATCAGCTCAAGATCGCTCACGAAGCACTGCTTGCTACCAGATAATGACAGTTTAGCCCATTTCTACGAGTTTGTGAATGGAACTAACCGGACCCGAACTTAACTCACCGATTTTCGCCCACTGTTTGCCCTTGTGACGAGCTTTGTATCGAGAGTAGACGTTTGATACCATCCTCGACCATAGCCCACCGGTTTGACCAAAATTGAGAGCCTAAAACGATTTGCTTAACTTAAGCAAATAGGACTACTTACCATACTTCTGACCCTCGACCATTTTCTTTTTATAATCCTCGGCCCACTTAGCCACCTGTAGGTCATAATCTTCAAGCTCGCTCATCGGGGCATCTTTATCAATTTTAAGGAATTTATAATTATCCTCTCGAGTAAATACAGTAAAGTGCGGTTTGCCGGCATTATTTAAAATAACCCTGACCTTAAGCTCTCCTTTTCTGATAAGCGACCGAGCCGTAGCTGAATGAATTCCAAATTTCTCCTTGAGAGTTTCGAACGAAAACCATTCTTCTTTGTTTCTGCAGATTGATCCAGGAATCACGCCTTCATTTACCGCTCTTTGGCAAGATTTACACTTAAAGCCAAACCTATCAAACCAAAATCCCTTTACAGACATGTAGTAACCACAAAATCCGCATGTGCCATATTCGTCGTTTATTGCCCATCCATTGGGCTCTTTTTCGAGGCGTAAATAATCATCAATATCTCTAGTGGCCATTTTTGCCAATGTGCCATAAAAACCGGTTAGATTAAAAGCGGCGTCGTGTAATTCCTGATCAGTTAGATCAGCCTTAAAATCATCTTTAAAAATTTTCCTCAATTCTTCAAGTCTTTCTTGGGAGATTTTCATAATTATTTATCTTTTTTAGCCTCCGCCTCCTCTTTGGCTTTCATTTTTTGTTCGTGTTGGTGATCTAAAAGCATAACAATAAGATTCGCCAAGCGGTCGGTAAAAGCCTCCTCCATCTGCTCTAGGGTCATTCCTTTTGGAAGTGTTCTTGGTTTTATTTCTTTTTTAACTCCTTTTACCATATTAATCACTGTGCTTAAGTATTTGCTCAGCCGGAGAAATACCACCAAGGACTTTGTGCGGAAAGTAATTCCAAGCGTCAGTTACAAGCTCAAGAACATTACTCAATTCCGAAGCGTTTCCGCCACGATCAAACATTGCCACAACTTTCATCATGTCGTCGTTATCCTCTTCGTGAAAAATAACATCTCGGATATGATCCAGAGTAAAATCACTCTCGGTCTCTTTTAGCATATCCACGAGTTCCTGTTCAATCTCTTTTCGACGTTCCAAAATTTGTTGTTTTGATTCGGTTTGCATAACTATTTTACTGAAAATGGATATGTTGTGGTTTTGGCTATTGTGCTTTTTGCAAATTTTTCAAGGATTACAGAACTCGGATGATCTGCAAGAGAAACCAGCTTATTGGCAAGTGCGACTGGGAAAAGAGAGTTATCATACATATCACAACGTAGTTTTTGAATGTTGTTCAAGATCACATCTAAATTCTTAAAATCACTTTTTTTAGGAGCCAAAACTACGTCAGCATTTTTTGTTGGCACTGTAACAACATATATTTTTTCATCTATTGATTTAAAAATCATCTTGCTCCCGTAATAAGAACTTCTTGCATAAGGTGCGTTAGGATCAGCCTTGCCGGGTAAGATATATTTATAGATATAAGCATTATCTAAAAGCAAAACCGTCCCAAATTTTAATTTTTTAGCTATTTCATCCGCGTGCTCGACAAAAGGTCCGCTCTTTTCTAAACCAGCCAAAAAGAGATTGTGTTTTTCAGAAAGGAAAGTCGTCAAATATCGTAGAGGTTTTTGCATGTTGGCGGTTTGTCCAAAGAATGCGAGAGGTCCGTCTTTTATAAAAAGTGTCTCACCCAGAATTGCTGGTTTTGTTTCAAGAATAGCCTTAATTAGATGAACGAGAATAATTTGTTCAATTAACACTGTGACATACCCCAGGACACCTCCAGCCCCAAGCTCATCGTCAATAGCTTCGTGTAATCTAAATATATCAGTGAGATATATTTCTCCTTTACAATTTGTGCACTGAAAAGTAAAATCTGTCTTTTTTGTTTTTATACCAAGGGAAATATCCTTTTGACCGCAATGAGGACAACTGGCTAGAGTATATTCGGTGATAGGTGAATCAAACTCTTGAAAAACAAGCCAACGCAGTGTTTCGGCGAAAGTCTCGCCACCTGATCCTTTAACAAAAAAATCAAACAGCGTTTTTCGAAATGATTCCTTAAAAGACGATGCTTCCTTTAAAAGGATATTTTTTGTTGGTAGGCTCAGTTTGTAGCGTTGGATATTATTAAGCTTCGCCATATCTTCCGGATCAATGAAAGCCTTCCTCGATATTGTCTCAAGGTCTTCAGTCTTGAAAATTAATGCACCAAACTGAAAAAATGTGAGCGTAGAAGATGGAAAATCTTTTCTCACGAATATTTCAGATCGGCCACCGTCAATAGCAACAATATTCTTTATCGGATTATTTTCTACGGCTTCTAAACTGAACTGGAGATTTGCTGGTACTTCAACATCCTCTGCCATTTTAGGCAGATCGCATTTATCTAGGAATTCAGAAACCTCCGGATCTCGAATAATATATCCATGGGATGATTTGCTGGCATATTCATTCGGTCTTCGACCATTTTTGCTAGTGTAAGACATAAATTATTTTTTTGCTGTGAACCGGTCGATTTGAACTGGTACAACGAACGGATTAGAGTATGTTTTCATTCTTACAAAGCCCTTGTCCTTAGCTGGGCTGAATCGGGTCAAACCTGTCGTGAAGTCGGTGAAATCGTAGTACTTCCTTAATTCCTTAAGCTCATCCTCGTTGTTAAGGTGAGCGATGAACCAGTTTTGCGTGTTTTTAAGGATATTGGAACTAATCGAGCTTACTTCTTGGGTAGCATATATTAATCCTAAGTTTAGTTTTGCACCCTCCTTTGCTAATCGATTATAGATCTGTTTCAGATCTTTACTGTCGGCTTTCGGGAAAAGGTTATGTGCTTCTTCAAAGTAGAATTGAATAAAGTTGTTAGCTTTCATAGCTGTAAAGTTTTTCATCGCATCCTCAAAAATCTTTACGCAGATTCTATCCGAGAATAATTCCTGCACCTTAGGATCTCCTTGCGAAAGATCAACAATAACAATTTTTCCACTTCGCAATGATTCGATAATATCGGTGTCGAATGGTTTATCGATCGTATCCGTATGGAGGTTAGTAATGTCACGCAACTTAATGTAACCGCTAACGTTCGCCGATCCTCCCGGAGTCTTTTTCCTTGTAAGAAAAACAAGCAACGCTTTTAAATCCTCGTCTGCCCATTCATGGCCTTTTTCATTCTTGTATTTGGTAAAATACGCATCATTATATTTGTCCCAAATGGTAGCGAACCAGTTAGAGGCTTCTTCAAGGGTTATACCAACAGAAGGGTCAAGGGTTCCATCTTCCTTAACCATTTTATTCAGTTCTTTGTTGCCACTAAATTTGACCTTAAACCCGGCCGGAGCTTTAAAACCAGCTTTATGCAGACAGCAGAAGTACGCTGCTTTCTTACGCTCAAAGCGAGTCGTCGCACTTGCATCAGACATGTCTGTTGGTTCAGCAAAATCGACTGCTCGGAAACTTGCTACATAGTCACCAGCCTCTTCGTTTAAGGAGGATGTGGCGAGAGCAAATCCAGAATAGATGTCATTATAAAAGTTAACTTTCATAACCTTAAATCCATCCTTCGGCATTACACTGTATCTGATCACGTCATCCTTGAATAGATCAAAGATTGCGGTTCCTTCATCCTGCAAGTTTGGGTTTGCGTACTCTCCATTGATGTCGAAAATAATTTGACCTACCGGATCCTTCGTTAAACCTGTTTTTGTGAACGGATCAAGACTATCATTTTTTGTAGTCGTTTCTTTTTTCGCTTTCTCGCTAATTTCTACAGTTGCTTCAATAATCTTTTTAACCGTGTTTGATTTTCCCGTACGAGTCATACCGAATAATGCTGTTCGTTTACCAATAAAGTCTTTAGGGCTGATATAAACAGGCACTTTTTCAATTTCGTCTTGGAAGCGCAAGCTTGAACTGTATCGGACGTTTCCAATTTTTACATCACTCACACCTCCAGCAACTTCATTCAAATCTTTATAGTTTACAATTTGCTCGAGAACTTTTCCTGACGGCTTATAAACCGTATAATTATGAGCACTATAAAAGTTTTCCAGATCCGCTCCAAAGATTATATTTCCAGTGTTGTCTTTGTAAAATGTCCCGAGGATTCGGCACTCCAATCTGGAAAAGCTGAACTGATATCGAGTAAAATCATCAAGTTTATTGCCCTTGCCAGCTGTTTGTAAGTTATCTTTGTAGTATTCGATCATCGAACTAGTTACATCATTATCCGTAGGCAAACCCTTGGGTCCAAGTGCTCGCAAAAGCAGTGCTTCGGAAACACCTTCTTCGTTTTCGTAAAAAGCCATAAGGAATGTCCCTTGAGGTATTCCGCCGACTTTCATCTTCCAAGCGTCTGGCACCAGAACGCAAGCTTTTTCATAGTCCAAATAGAAAGGTCGCCCAATAAGAGCACTTTGATCTTTCGCTGAAGTGAGAATGTCGACAGAAGCTAGATTTTTGATAACATCTTTAGTGCTCATATTTTTTTAATAGTTAATTTTTTAGTAAGTTTCGGCTCTTTAAATCTAATAATTGACTGCTTTCCATACTTCTTCTCAACCTCCACCGCTAACCATTTCCGCCTTAACTTTTCGGCGCAGTAGCCGGTAGTATTCGTCCCGGCAAAGGGGTCAAAGACTATGTCGTCAGGATCGGTTAGAAATTCAATAAAAAATGATGCGAGCGAGATCGGCATTCTCGCTGGATGTATTGGTATCTTTTTTTTGCGACATTCATTTGAAAAAAAATCATTCGAGTTGGTGTTCGCAAAACTAAACATATTCTCGGGGAGTCTCAACTCTCTTTTTTCGTCCATCTGTTCTAGCTCAAGCACATTGTGCATGATGCTACCTTTGTTATTCGTGAGAAAACCCTTCTCGCTGATGCTGTGTTGAGACGGTCTCATGCCAGAGTTGTATTTTTTATTCTTTAGAAGCTGGAGCATGCTCTTGCTATAAGGTCTAAGAACTTTGCGATTGTCTGCTTTTGGAAAATCTGATTTAGCCATCCACCAAACATGCGTATAGCTATCAATTGTGCGTATTCGATTAATAGTAACCCATTGAGCTGGGGATGGGAGGCGTGAAGGGTTATAACAAATAAACTCCTGGCACAAACGTAAATCTGCCTTAGGATTATTTAAAAATGCGATCAGAGACTCCATAGAGAGAAGAGCTTGCACTGGACGCTTAGGTTCCCATGCATTACCCATCTCCACCACGATAGAACCATCTTTCTTGAGCAGTTTTGTAAATAGTGGGGCAAGGTCAGAAAGCCATTTCTTATATTCTTCACCGAGCTTGTTTCCATATTTCTTTTTAGCATTCAAAGGAAACGGTGGTGAAAATAAAATCAACTGAACTTTATTCTTGTATTCATCAAGAGAACCATTCTCAATGAGTTTTTGAGAATCGCCTATAAGATATTTGCCAAGATTAGTTTGATATAAAGTATTCTTCATATTATTTGGTTAGATTTTTTGCATCATCTAGCCTACGAAACAATAAACTGATTAGGGACAGATATTCAAGTGCTTTGTAGGAATCTTTAAGATTAATAATTTCATGGCCTTTCGGATTTCGAATGCCATGCATTACTCCGGCAAAAATATGCATGAAGCCTTCCTGCTCGTCTTTATCTGATTGATCGGCTAAAGCATTTAATTTTAATTTGGGATCACTTGCACTATTAAAAGCCTCAAACATTAGAGCTTTACCGTCTGCCGTAGAGCCAGAAAGCTCCTGTACGCGTTTATTTATAAGCTTACATGCCTCAAAAATAGCTTGGGAATAATGTCCGTCACAAAATAATCGTTTGCTTGCAAAAGCAACGGACGCATGAAATTTCCTCTCCATAAAAAGTTTGGTATTTTTCTTTTTTGGCAAAATCAATTCTTTCCCCAATTTCTTTTTTAGATTTGCCAAAGCTTCTCGTGGAAATTTGTATCCTTTTTCACCCACCTTAAAATATATCTGGTCTTTTTTGGTAATTTTTTCAACTATAAAATCAAGTATATCCGTACGTCCTTGTTCGGCAATTTTTACAAATTCATCAAAGAGGTAATCTTCTTTAGATTTTTTAGCCAACTGCCATTCTTGTGAAGCGGTGGATTCTGCTGTCCAACCAGCATCTTTGAGTAGTTTGGTAAATAAACTACCAGAAGTAGCATTCGAGATTATGAATGCTACTAGTCGGAAATTTTCTTTGTTATATTCTAATTTTTTCATATTCATTCTCATTTTTCCACATCACTTTGCAGTAAGTTAGAACTTAAACTCTTTCCACTCACTCCACTCTCCATGTTCGCATTTCTCCCAATCAAAAGACTTGCTGTCATTGATCAGCCAAGCTCGATTACGCTCCACAACAATACCGCCGAATAGTTTCTTGTTGCCTGAGTTAGCAATGTATTTCTGTAAAGCTTCAGCTTTAGCTTTGGTGTAAGTTTTTCCATCACGATCACCGGTATCCTTAACTTCAAGCAAACCAAGACCACCGTCGGACAGCTTAACTAAATAGTCAGGATAGAAAGTACTTATACTTCCGGCATACTCATATTTAATACCAAAATAGTCTTGCTTATTTTCTCCGTTCTTCCACCACCAATCAATTTTTGAAGCGTTGGTGTTTAAGAATGTTTCAAATTCTCGTTCCGGATTGGATCGGTCTGTATTCAGATAGCACGGCTCAAAGGCATAATTTTTAACCTTAACAATCTCATCCGTATGCTCGTTGTAGAATGACTCGATTGGGAGTTCAAAAGCATATCTCCGTTCGCTTTCCTCAACACGCTCACGGACTTCTTGCTCTTTGACGAAAACATACTGTCCAATAGCCTTGGCCAAGACATGCTCAAATACAACTCTGTTCTTGGTATGCAAGAATATCTGTTGCGTTAAAAGCGATGGATCAGACCAGTCTTCGGCACCAAGCGTTTTATTAAACCAAATATAAATAGCCGTCTTAACCGCCGGAACAGAACGCTTAATGTTTTTGAACGGTCCGAGATTGTTTTTGATGACTTGCTCAAAGAAAATCTGTAATTCGTCAACGGCCACGTTCAACTTTGCCATAGCATCAGCATCAATCTTGCCCTCAAGTTCATCAAAGCTTTTTACATCAACAGCAGTATCTGCGATTAGTTCTTGCTGGTATTTTTTAATATCCAAATTAATACCCTTGGCTTCAACGGTCTTTATGTTATCTTTGGTTTTGTCGCCTTTCTTAATACCAAAATAATCATTGGCCATTTTCTCAAATACCGAGCCAAAACTGGAAGTAACATCGCCATAATCGGCACGGGATTTATAATACGATTCAATCTTAATCGGTTTGTATTCCTTAATGCGTGTAGCTTTAAGGTGTTTAATGATGTTTGGATTGTATTCTTCCTTTTTAACCGAAATAGACTGGAGATTGGTATAAATATACCCTCGATTCAAAGCTTCGTTGCCATAATGCTTTTGCTCGGGCATACGCAAAATACGACCAACAGTCTGTATTTCAAAAACAATATTGTGAGTCTCGCGGAATTTAACCAAGATGTGGGCTCGAGGACAATCCCAGCCGGTATCAATGGCTTGTTTGAAAATTAGAAACTCAATCTCGTTATTCGGTTCGGAAATCCAATCAATCGTGTCAGACTTCTGCTCGGCCAGCCAGATAGCTAGCTTACCATTTTTCTCGGTAATGCCTTTAGCGGATAAAAACTTTCTAACCGCATCAATTTTCTGTTCACCAGCTTCGGCTGTTGGAATCTGCACTAAAACCAAAGGATTAATATTCGTCCTTTCTTTTTCAAAAGCTTTCTTGAGCAGAAGGCGTTTTTGATAAGACGCTTCAAGCACGGCCGTCTGGGAGTCCTCTTCAGACTTGGCAATTTTTTCTATATCCTCGTTGATGATTAGTTCTTTTTTGATCATTCCTTCCTCGATAACATCCTTAGAGTTAACCTTTACGAACCCGGCCTTAGTTTCAAACAGATCAGCTACGGTCGGCATTAACTTTGGTGTAGCACTCATTTCCATAACAAGATCAGCTGAAATAATCTGCCGTAATTCCTGGGCTCTTTCGCTGGTAGCGTTGGTGTGACTTTCGTCAATAATCAAGACGATCTTTCTTTGCTCTCTGGTCTTTTCTAAGACATCCCGAAAATTCAATTTTTCGCCATCTTTCATCAAAAGCACTTTCCATTCACCAGTCTTGCCATCCTTACTTCGTAGTTTTTCCCAGTTAGCCACCGCAACTTCATTTTGAACGATTCGTTCTCGTCCACCGAGAAACTCTTCCTCGGCTAAAGTAACCCGAGGGAAACCGCCAAAAACTTTTTCCAAAGAATGTTTGCTCTGCAAATGCAATTCGCCTTTGCCTATACTCATCCAAACAAAGCAAATATCGTCATTGGGGAGTTCTTTGATAAGCCCCTCAATGAATTTAGCGGTCATAATCGTCTTGCCAGAACCTGTGGGAGCCTGAAAGACCAAGGCTTCGCCCGGTCCGTCAAAATCTAAAAGCTTAACAGCTGTTTCAATTAGCTGATTAACGGCTTTTTCTTGATATGGTTTGAGATTAATATTCATAAATTTGTTTATAGACATCTAATATTTTTTGCGGAATAGGTTCTAAGGAAACATTATTCCAGCCGATAAAGTCGCTTTTATCTACGCCGAGCGGATCAAGCGTGAAGCAATAAAATATCTTGTCGCCGTTAATTTTGTTAAGCTCTTTTTTAAGATCAGACAAAGCTTTGCGGTCCAAAGAATAATATACTGCTAAAGTTTGGTCACCTTGCTGAAAAATACGATAGTCATCGGTCTTTTTTATTTCATCAAAAATACCTTCACGCAAACAAAGCATCTCGGTGCATTCTTTGGTTATGCGAATTTTGAAGTCATCTTTGTTAGAAGCGTCTTTGACGAATTTTGTTTTAAAATATTTTAGATTACCACCCAATCCCGATACTTTTTCACCTTTCGGTAAGTTATAACCAGCAATAGCCTTTTGGAGTCTTGGATAACAAACCTCTTCGGCAATACCGTTCTCATTATTAGTTGTCATTATAAATGATCGAGAGCCATTGTCCCACTTATTAATATCTAAAACTGCATGACCTGTGGTACCAGAACCAGCAAAAAAATCCAAAACTATTGAATCTTTTTTTGTTGTTAATTTTAGTATATCAATAAGCAAATAAAGTGACTTTGGGTAATCAAAAATATTCTTTCCTAACATTTTTTTTAGTAAATTCGTACCATGAAACTCTGACTGATATTTTTGATCTAACCAAACATTTTTTAAAACTTGCTGTTCGCGATACTTGTGATAAATTCTGACTTTATCACCATCTTTCTGGGCAGTAAAATAATCGCCATCATTTAATTGATCAAAAGTTTCTTTAATATTCTTCCATGCCATTTCTTTGCCATCATTTGTTATTGGATAAATTTCATAGTATCCAGACTTTTTTTGTGAAGTTATATCTTTTAAATCCTTACTAACATAAATTGGATACCAATTTAATGGACGATTTTCTCTTGACCAAACGGTTCTTGCTCTCATGAATGATTCCAATCTATATTTGCCGTCTTCATCTTCTAAGTCAAAAGATAGTTGCACATCCTCGCTGATTGCCACTTTATTAAAATTGACTTTGTTTATGTCTTTGGCATAAACAAGCATAAATTCACTATTTGCAGAGAAAAATTTTGCCTGATTCCTGCCTTTTGGATTGTGTAATACAGTAACGAACCCAAGTCTATTATTTTCTCCAAAAATTTCATCGAGCAACAAGCCGAGAGTAAAAATCTCATTATCGTCAATTGCACAAATAAGAAAGCCGTCGTCTGGTAACAAGTTATATGCAAGTCTTAATCGTTTATTCATAAATGATAGCCATTTACTATGGCGGTAAGAATCATCTTTTTCGACATAGTCGTTATTGTATCTCCATGTTTTTGCACCAGTGTTGTATGGCGGATCAATATAAATAACATCTATCTTGCCTTGATGTGTAAAATTCAAAACCGAGAGAGCGTGATAATTATCTCCCTCAATAAAAATATTTATCGGTCCGCCATTTTTGTCAGTAATTTCTTTACCCTTAACCTCCTTCAAAACAGGGAGAGCATTAACGGCATCTTTTTCAAACTGTTCTTTAACTTTTTCCTCGTCCCAAATTAGCCCGTATTTTTTACGAGATTCCAATTTCTCAACAATCTTAATAAGATCGTCCTTACTTAGCTGTGAGTAGTCTTTTCCATTTTTGGCGATTTCCTTTGGCATATATTTATTTTTCGTTATCTAACGCAAGCTTCATCAGGAATATTGTCTCTGTTCTGAGTTTCGACTTAACCCAAGCCTTCTGTTTTTCATCCAATAGTTCACCCATACCAGAAAGAATGTTGCGATCCGTAGCCTTTTCCAGCAACTCAATATTCTTCTGCAGAAATTCTTTATATGTCATGCCAGTGCGTTTCTCCACGATCTGCTTATTAACTGGCCAGTTATCCTTTAAAAAGAAGTAAACATCAAAAATATCTCGGTTGGTTTTACCGATTCTTTCATACATTGCACAAAGTTTATGAGCCACCATATCTTCCTTAATCATCACTTTCATCGGAATGCCGATATATGACTTAACTTCATACTTAGAACCGAAATCTCTGCGATTTATTTCCACTTTCACATTTTGAGCCCCGGCGACTTTCTCTTCATAAGAAAGCAAATAAAAAAGATTAAACCTTTTCATCTCCGCCTCCTTAAGTGTTCCGTAACTTTCTAAAATCTCTTTAACTCTATTGAAAACCAGCTCTTCTTTAGTTGCATCCAAGAGATCAAAGTCTAAGTCTACTGAGAAACGATTGAGATCGTAGAAAAGAAAAGCGGCCGTTCCTCCCTTGAAACCAAGAAAGGGTCCGACATTGGGATCGGTAAATATGTCCTTAAGGATTCTAATGAGAATATTTTTGTGTGTAGTTCTGTCTATTGTCATAAATTTATTGGCTTTGCTTAGATTTAAAATTTTTATAGTATTGATTGACCTTTTTGGTCATTCGCTTGTTTTCATACATAGGCAAAATTGAAAATACCTTGCCCCAATCTAGAGGCGACAAATTATCAAAGTGGTAATCTTTGTTTAAATAAACAATGTCCAAAAATGCTCTTTCTTTTGAAGCAATTGAATAGAACCCTTTATTTTCTATTCCAGAGTTATTATTGAGGATATTGGTTTTCAATTTCTTGAAAGAAAAAATCTGTCCATCGCAATCTATTTCTTTCGTCTGATAGGAAGCAACAAAAATTTGACTGTAGTGTTGGAATATAACTCCTGCTTCGGCCAAGACGGTTTCGAAACTTACATAAGCCGGAATAAATATCTTTGTTGCTAATTCAAATTTGTTATAATTTTTGTCTTTGGCATACAGACCCCTACGTATCCCGTACAACTGTCCATTTTTTATATAGGAATATATTCTGCGTCTCAAAAGAGCCGGGTTGCTCTCTCCGGAAGCTAACAATATCTCCTTAAAAGAAAAGACTGTATTATTGCTTTTTAGAATGCTTAAAATGTCGGCTTTTTCCATATATTTATGCTTTATAGGTTAAATGTTACCTGTGATGTTACCTTTGACTCTTATTATATGCTATAATAAAAACTAATACAAGGTGGATAATCAGAAATACCCGACTACATGCGATTATATCCGCAGGTATCCAAATATTAGTGAATGGGAGGCATAAAATGGGTTCAATTCACTAAAGCTTGGTGTTTCCAATATGAGACAAAAGTGTCTCATATTGGAAATGGCCATATTGTCCAGTTGGATTACTGTATTGGACAAAAAAGAGACTTTTTGCACACTGTACTATGTTAAAAAAGGAAAATAAGCATAGTACAAGATGAAAACTATGCTAAAAAGGCAAAAGTGAACTGTAAGTAAGCTTTAAGATAACTTCCAGTACAAAAATGAATATGAAAATGAAAAAGGCCTCTGTGGTCACCAAATACAAATTTAATATCCGAAAATCAGTGGACTTTATGCCGACCTACCGGCTATCTATTGCCATCACCGAAAAGATTTTGCGATCATCAATGAAATCGGCCGGCATTACAGACGGTGACCAAATCATAAAACATAATCAACCGGCGATCGGGCTTCTCACCAAAGAAATCATCGAGACAAAACTGGAAGTTAAAGGTATCCGGTCCCTATTGGAACGCCGAACCAGCAAATTTGAAGGACTAACCGAATATGACCAGCATTTTATAAATACATTTGCCAAAGTAGCTGCGATTTCTTTCGCCGAATATTTTGCACAAGGAAAAACTAAGCCAGTATTAAAACAAACAATCCTCCACTTGTCGGCCGAGGCAGATTTATATCGTGAGCCGAAAAGCAAATACTGCTATCCTATGGGTAAAGAGCAATCACGTCATCAAATAGTGAAATATTTAATCGGCAAAGGATACCAAGCCACATCTGATATTCGTATGGCAACCAGTGCTAAAAATGATTCTTCTGTTCGTTCGTCTATCATGAAAATAAATGCGAAAGCCAGACATGACTTAAAAATCGGAAAACTTATTGAGGGTCGTCGCACTGACGGCTACCGGATTAATCCAAAATACAAAATATTTTTGAAGTGACGCTCGTAGTCCTCAAGTAATGTTAATAACTTTTCCGAAACGCTCACAAAATGGGCGTTTTTTGTTTGCTGAAATTTCTTCACGGACTATTTAAGGCATAGTGGCTCGTTCGCTACGATGAATGCATATGTTAAGCGTCGAGCGAGTCAAACAATTAGCAAACGACCCAACCCTCTCTGATAAACAAATCGAGGAAATCAGAGACGGCTTTTATATGCTTTCTCA
>Ga0209777_10006475_pt1 | contig 13180 bp, 8 predicted proteins | sample FrelakmetHBP12HB_FD_187147 | JGI IMG/M metagenome (GOLD analysis project Ga0209777, IMG submission 187147) | Freshwater lake sediment microbial communities from the University of Notre Dame, USA, for methane emissions studies -HBP12 HB (SPAdes)... | ecosystem: Environmental > Aquatic >...
TAATTCCCATTCCGGGGCCATCCGCGGTAATTACGGCTTTGAGTGCATCCGGTTTTTGCGCGGATAGTTTTTTGTTTTGCGGATTTATGCCTGCCCGGGAAAATCAAAGACGAAAATTTATGGAATCACTGAAAGATGAGGAAAGAACAATTGTTTTTTATGAATCACCGATGAGATTTTTAGCCTCGTTGCAAACTTTAAAGGAAGTGCTGGGTGAAAGGGAAATAGTTGTAGCGCGCGAACTAACCAAAGTGTTTGAAGAAATTAAACGAGGGAAAATCTCCGAGATTATTGCCGCTAAAAGCAAAAGCAGAGCAAAAGGCGAGATTACAATAATTATCCAGGGTGGAAAAAAACCCTCGGTCACTTTAACTGATGAAGAAATAATAAACAAGCTAAAGTCATTTTCCAGAAATAAGCAATTATCGTTGCGCGATGTGGTGGCCGAAGTTGTAAGCAAAACAGGTATATCCAAAAAAAAGGTTTATGATCTTGCGCTTAGGCTTCGTTTAGGGGAAAAGAAACTAAAAGGGTAGGGTGATGTGTTTAAATGGAAAGTGCGGGAGAGGATACCCGCACTTTCCATTATTTTATTGCTTTCTTTTTCGGTGTTACACTTTTAGTGTATTTAGTTTAGACAGAGTCGCTTCCGCCTCACTGATAATGCGGCTCATAAGTTCTTTTGTAGTGGGTATATCCGTAATGCCGCCGCAACACTGGCCGGCAAAGAGGATGCCGCCTTCCACATCGCCTTCGTTAAGAGCTTTTAAATGTTTCATATTTCCCACAGCCTGACGGGCGAGCACCATAAGCGGATGTCCCTCTTCAACCCTTAACATTTCCATGCTGATACCCATAAATTTCAAAAAGGATAGATTCATCAAGCGTTTGACCAGAAGCGCTCCCTTGATGGCCTCAATGAGCGGAAATCCGCGCTTCATCATTGCTTCTGCTTCCTTTGTTTTCAGTACACGGCCGTCCATTCCGTCGAACACATTATCATAGAGGGTATCTTGTTCCGTTGCCTGGAGGCACAAGCGCTTGAAGTTTTCATGAACCATGCTTTCCTTGACTACCATGAAGCGGCTGCCCATGGAAATGCCGTCCGCCCCTAAAGCCAACGCCGCCGCTAATCCCCGGCCGTCGTAAAATCCTCCCGCCGCAATTATTGGCACCTTCACCATGCTGGCCACGAGAGGAATCAGAACCATGGAGGTAGCCGCCGCGCCGTGCGCCGCCGCTTCGTGACCCGTTACCACCAGAGCATCACAGCCCAACTGCACTGCCTTAGTGGCGTGTCTGGCGATGGCAATCGTTCCTACCACTTTGCCTCCATAGGCATGCACTTCGTTGACAAACCAGGGCTTACCCAGTGAATAATTGATGATGGGCACCTTTTCTTCAATTGCCACGGCAATATTTTCCTTTGCTCCGGGGCCGACCAAAATCTGGTTTATCCCGAAGGGTTTATCGGTCATATCTTTTAACTGGCGGATATTTTCCTTCGTTTCTTTCGGAGTGCATCGCGCTATAGCCAGTATGCCCAAGCCTCCGGCGTTGCATACCGCTGAAACCAGTTTCGGCTCTGTAATCCAATTCATTCCGGCGAGCATAATGGGATGCTCAATTCCGAACATCTGAGTCATTCTTGTTTTGAACATAATTTTCTCCTTAATGATTCTTGTAAGAACAACATAGAAGAATGGTTTGGGGATGTCAAAACAAATTTAAGACGAGACACAGCTCACGGGCCGCTTATCAATCAAACTACCTAAAAATTATTGAAAAATGGTGAGTAAAATAATTAGATAATATTATTATATGATTTATCGTATTTTGTAATTTTCTTATTAGAGAAAAGCTAAGAGGGGTAAAATGCTTTCATGAAAGTGGATAAAGTGGAATTGAATATCAATGTTAAAAAGGTGAGGGTATGCCATTTATCTGGGCGCATGGTTTTATCACTTTACTAATCTGTGCTAATTTTTATGTGCATTAGCGCGAACTTTCCAAGGTAAAACATCTCAACAAAAAAATCCCCCACCCTCTGCGAAATAGATTAAGCAAAGAGGGGGGAATGGCCATCAATATTGAAAAACCGTCAGCTTTTTATAACTGAGCTTTTGTCTCTTTCATTAAGAGAATAGCAATCATGGCAATGAAATAGAATACGGACACAGCGGCCATAACTGTCGTCAGACCGATTTTCATAGCTACTGCACCCATGGCGATAGGTACGAGCGTTACTAACAAACGGCCTGTCGAGTAGGCACTGGCAAAGCCCACGGCGCGGATATTGGTGGGAAATTGCTCAACAGTAAGGCCCATCGCTACCGCCCAGACGACCGATGCGCAGCCCCAGTTAAGGGTTCCCAGTATCCAGAAAATATTATCATCCCATTGGAGGCCCAACCAGGCGAATAATGTTAACGCAGATAAAAATGCGAAGACGGCCATCGTAACGCGTTTGCCGAATTTATCCGCGATAATGCCGCCGATAAAAAAGGCTATGACAGCTGCAAACTGCAGAAATATCAGGAATGAGGAAAATGCTTTCGGGCTCATGCCTCTTTCCTTGGCCAGAATGGTGGGAAGCCAGGTATTGACCGCCCAGTAGGTAGTCAGCATACATATAAAAAATAAGGAGACGGTGAGAAAGGCCGGCAGGTTAGCGCCCCGGAAAAGATCAGTTAATTTTGCCGAAGGTGGTCCGGCAACAACAATACCCTTCTTCTTATCTTGCTGTGCCTTCAGCCAGACGGGTGATTCGGGTACGAAAATCGCGATATAGATGGAAACTAAAACTGCCGCGGTGCCGAGGAGATAAAGAGAACGCCAACCCCAGATCGGCATCATGAAATACTGGGCAACGATAGCGGCGCCGAAACCGATGGGCCAACCATTCTGTACCCAGGAACTCAGCTTGCCGCGTTTCTCCGGCGGGAAGAACTCTGCTGCCATTGTTCCGCCCAGCGCGTATTCGGCGCCCAGTCCGAGTCCGGCCAGGAACCGCAGTGCGGCCAACTGGATATAATCCTGGGCAAAAGCGGTCAGACCGGTGGTAATACCGAAAAAGGCAATACACCAAATCAAACCTTTTCTACGGCCGAATTTGTCGGCAATCGGGCCAAAGATATAGCCGCCGAGGCTCATACCGATCAACATGGCGGTGGCGATGAAACCGACCTGCACCATGTTGAATCCTGCCCCCGCCCATTCTCTGAACAACACCGGCACTGTCAGGGCAAAAACCATGATATCAAAACCGTCAAAGGCGTATCCGGCAATGGCTGCCCCCAGCACTTTTCCCCTGTACTTTGTAGGGTCAACAATAGCTCCACTAGATACTTTAGACATGTAATACCCTCCTTAATCATTATAATTTTTTACAAATTTATAAATCATTTCATTACATCTGACACTTTGTCAGTATCAATATTGAAAAATGATTTTCTTTACGGGTCTGAAAGGGAAAGACTTTCAGACCCGTAAAGAGGAACCGTCAGTTTTTTATAACTGAGCTTTTGTCTCTTTCATTAAGAGAATGGCAAACATAGAGATGAGATATAAACCACAGACACCGGCCATAACCAGCGTCAGAGGAACTTTCATCGCTAGGGCAGCCATGGCGATCGGTACGATTGTTGCCACCAAACGGCCTGTGGAAAAGGCGCTGGCGAAACCCACGCCGCGGATGTTGGTGGGAAACTGCTCAACGGAGAGGCCTATCGCCACCGCCCAGACAACCGATGGGACCGACCAGGCAAGGAATCCCAATGCATAGAAAACATTATCGCTCCATACGAAACCCAGCCAGAGGACTCCCGTTACCGCAGAAATAAATGCGGCAATAGCCGTAACTCTGCGTTTGCCGAATTTATCCGCAAGAATTCCGCCGAGGAAATAAGCGATCACCGCCGTCAGCTGTAAAACGACCAGGAAACTGGCTAATGCCTTCGGGCTCATCCCTCTTTCTCTGGCCAGAACAGTAGGCAGCCACGTATTAACCGCCCAGTAGACGGTCAGCAGACAGATAAAGAATACGCTGACGATGAGAAATGACGGGAAATTGGCCTTTTTGAAAAGATCACGCGTATTCACCGCGGGCGCTCCGGCAGCAGTAACTCCTTTCTTCTTAGCTTCCTGTGCCTTCAGCCAGACGGGTGATTCGGGAACAAAGATTGCTATATAAATGGCGACCAAAACTGCCGATGTGCCGAGGAGATAAAGAGAACGCCAGCCCCAGATCGGCTGCATGAAATACTGGGCAACAATGGCGGCGCCAAAACCGATGGGCCAACCATTCTGTACCCAGGAGCTCAGCTTGCCGCGTTTCTCCGGCGGAAAGAACTCCGCTGCCATTGTTCCGCCCAGCGCGTATTCGGCGCCCAGTCCAAGTCCGGCCAGGAACCGCAGTGCGCCCAACTGGATATAATCCTGGGCAAAAGCGGTCAGACCGGTGGTAATACCGAAAAAGGCAAGATTCCAGATCATAGCTTTTCTACGGCCGAATTTGTCGGCAATCGGCCCAAAGATATAGCCGCCGAGGCTCATGCCGATCAACATGGCCGTGCCGATAGCGCCGGCCTGCACTATGTTGAATCCTTGTGCAAACCAGTCTTTGAACAACACCGGCACGGTCAGAGCATAAACCATGATATCAAAACCGTCAAAGGCGTATCCGGCAATGGCCGCCCCCAACACTTTTCCCCTGTATTTTGCAGGGTCAACAATAGTTCCATTCGTTACTTCAGACATGTAATCCCCTCCTTAATCATTATAATTTTTTGCAAATTTATAAATCATTTCATTACACCTGACGCACTATCACTACTGCAAACCTATTATCCCCTCCTTTTTGATTTTTTTACTGCTTATAAATATCATTCTGTCATAACCGGCAGAATGAAAACCAAATACTGAATTCGTAAAATAACTACTATCCATGAATAGCGCGTGATTATCGGCTCAACCATTATGAAAGCTTGCCTACACATACGCCCAGGTCATTATTTTTTGCTTTTGCTTTTGGCAATTTCCTCATCACGCAGGACTTTACGCAAAATCTTCCCCACCGCCGATTTAGGTATAGCATCTCTGAACTCGACAATTTTGGGCACCTTATAGGCAGCGAGTTTCTGTTTGCAGAATTCGATAATATCTTTGTCTGTTGCTTTTTCACCAGGCTTCAAAACTATAAATACTTTTACAGTTTCGCCCCGGTAGGCATCGGGTATGCCCACAGTAACGCCTTCTGCCACTTTCGGATGCTGATAGAGGACTTCATCCACTTCGCGCGGATAAATATTAAACCCGCCGGCAATGATCATGTCTTTTTTTCGGTCAACGATATAGATGTAACCGTCTTCATCCATCTGGCCTACGTCACCTGTATGGAGCCAGCCATCGGTAAGCTGATTGGCGGTTTCTGCCGGGTTGTTCCAGTAACCTCTCATTACCGTCGGCCCTTTGATGAGAATTTCACCCGGTTCACCCTGTTTCACTTCATCAACGCCGTTTTCCACGCTGACCAGCTTTACGTCATTATCCATAATCGGAATCCCGATAGCGCCAGTCTTGTGTTTCAGGCCAGGGTTGCTTATACCAAGAGAGGTCGTTTCACTCATCCCCCAACCTTCGGAAAAGAATATTCCCATATCCTTTACCTTCTGGATAAGTTCCACCGGCATAGGCGCTCCACCGGAATTGAAATAGCCGATCTTTTCAGCCAGTTTCAGCTCTCCGGCTTTGGGGTGATTAACCATGGCAGTGATCATCGTCGGCACTGTCGGGAAAAAAGTAAACCGCTCAATTCTGGCTATAGTGGCCATCAGTTCATCCATGTCGAATTTGGGCATCAGAATCTGAGTGGCCATGCTGATAAATCCCCAATTAAGACAACAAATGTTAGCATAGATATGGAAATAAGGTATGATCCCCATTACCGTTCGCCTCTCATAGGGAGTGTAAATAATCGTTGAATTACCCCAGAAACAGGCACTGAAAGCTGAGGCAACAACATTGGCGTGTGTGAGAACAGCGCCTTTGGGTAACCCGGTTGTCCCTCCTGTAAACTGGATGAGAGCATCATCACTGGGCGAGAAATCTATTCGTGGCAGGCGTGTATCTGTGGATTTTTCGAGCAAATCGGAGAAATGGTGCCAATCTTTGTCCAAAACCATATCTTTGGCCGTGCTGACACCAAAACCATTGATATAATCCGTTACCTTTGTTACGATCAGTTTAAACTTGAGATCTTTGGCCAGCTTACCCATAATCGGCAGCACCATGTCAAAGGTAACCATAATTTTCATTCCGGTGTTTTCCACCATGAATTTGAGTTCATCGTAGGTATAAAGAGGATTCATGTTCACGACAATAGCGCCTGCGGATAATATAGCATAATACGCAATAACATATTGAGGACAATTGGGCAGGGCGATGCCGACTCGATCACCTTTTTTAATACCGAGACCCACCAGGGCGTTAGCCATACGGAGCATTTGGTTACGAATCTGGCCGTTGGATAGTTCGGTGCCGTAGAAATCCACAGCCGCTTTATAGGGATACTGAGCGGCCGCGAGATGAACTAAATTTTGGATAGGAAATTTTGGATAACGAATTGAAGTAGGGACATTATAATCGTAGTTATTGTGCCAAAATCTTGATTCCAAGTGCAATTACCTCCTTAATTGAATTATTTCTGAAAATTGCGGCCAAAGTTACAGCCGTTGTCTCGAAATTTAGTACACGAATCTTTTGTTCCAAAGGTTAATAAAATAAAATTTAAAATTATGATTTCATATCATCTAGTATTAGTAATATCAAGCAGGAAATATCAAAAAATTTAAATTATCAGAGCCTGAATTTCGAGACAAAATATATTTAATCGAATAATTTTTTTTATAGATATTTCAATTAAATAAGCGCTCGAATAGCGCATGCTGTTTTGATCCAGTAACTAGGGATTGAATATTATAGTTTGAGCGAAAAATAATATTGCTGGTGACATTTTTCTGCATCTTTGTCTAAAGAAACTGTGGAATCTAGCAGCAGTTAGCCAATTTTTATTGGCTTTATATAAAATAAAAATAAAACTTGCCTAGTTTGACAGCCTACGATAAATAAAGCGGCCTTAAATTAGGATATAGAAGTATTTATTTGCCATTGGATAGCAAGGTCTTAATCGTTCATGCCAGCGGAAGCGGAATGGAATATAAATAAATTATGGACCATAGTGCCTTCAGGGGCGAACGTATGAGTAACTTGTTGAGGAAATTCATCTGAAGATAGGATGAACTAAAATAAAGATTTAAAAGAGAAAGGAATAATTATGAGAGAAGTAGTTATTGTCAGTGGTGCCAGAACAGCAATTGGAGATTACATGGGATCGCTTTCGGGTCTCAGTCCCGTTCAGTTAGGCGTCGCGGCCCTGAAAGGCGCAATTGCAAAGGCGGGAATCGATAAAAACATTATTCAGGAAGTCGTAGCCGGCCAATGTAATCAGGCCGGCGCACCGGGAAATACCGCCCGGCATATTGCTCTGGGAGCAGAGCTTCCTATTGAGTCATTTGCGTTTACCGTACATCAGCAGTGCGCTTCTTCCATGCGTGGTTCCGAATTACTCTCTCAGGAAATTATGCTGGGGAAAATTGATGTCGGTGCTATAGTCGGTGTCGAAAGCATGAGCAATGCACCTTATTTATTGTTTGGTGCCCGCAAAGGTTATCGTCTGGCTGATGGAGAAAAAATTCAAGATAGTTTGATGATCGGCGGTCTGGTGGATGCGCTACTGGGCTATCACATGGGTATCACGGCGGATAATATTGCCGATCAGTATAAAATTTCGCGCCAGGAACAGGATGAATGGGCGCTGATGAGCCATCAACGCGCCTGCGAGGCAATCAAAAAGGGATTGTTCAAAAATGAAATCATCCCGGTAGAAATCAAAACCAAAAAAGGCCCGGCTATGTTTGACACCGACGAACATCCGAGGGCTGACACCAATATGGAAGCACTGGGTAAATTAAAGCCTGCTTTCAAAAAAGACGGCACTGTCACTGCTGGCAATGCCTCCGGTTTGAATGATGCCGGCTCCTCCATGATTCTTATGGCCGCGGAAACCGCCAAGAAAATGGGCATCAAACCAATCGCCCGGGTTGTCGCTTCCGCCCCTGGCTCCGTCGAACCCCGTGTCATGGGCTTGGGTGTTGTTCCGGCTGTCAAAAATGCTTTGAAATTTGCCAATAAGAAGCTGGAAGAAATTGATTATTTTGAATTTAATGAAGCATTTGCGGCACAGGTCATCGGCTGTAATCGGGAATTGAAAATCAGTCTAGATAAAATTAACGCCGTTGGTTCCGGGATCAGCATGGGTCATCCGGTTGGAGCTACGGGAGCAAGACTGATCATCACCATGATCAACGAACTCAAACGTCGCGGCAAGAAATACGGCTGCGCGTCGCTGTGTGCCAGTGGTGGCCCCGCTCACGCCTTTATTGTGGAGTCCCTCTAATTATTAATAGGTAATTATCTCCTTAGATATGGCTTACTTTGTGTAATGGATAATCGCCTAAAATAAAATACAAGTCCGCGGGATTCAGAATTCCGGAAATCACCATATAAAATGGCAACATTTCTCAGTTTATTAACCGTCGTTTCTCGGCAGTCAAGGGGAGGCTGACTCTTTTGTTTTTTGCATAAAAATTATTGACAAATAGATATTTGTCTTAATTAGAAATATGCGTTTTGTTAGATGAAGAAGAAAAACAAAAAAATACAGCTATGGTTTGTATGGCCGGTTAGAATCGTTATTGTCTTTATTGCTATCGGGCTTTTGCTTGGCTCCCTTTACAGCAATTCCGAGCCCATGCAAAAAAGGATCGGAGCCATAATTACACAGCAGGTAGGTGATGTTGTTAAATTTGAGCGTGCCGGTCTTTCGATTTTCCCCCGTCTCGGCCTTGCCCTGAATCAAGTGAACATAAATATTTCCGCAGGGACATTTATCCGGGCGGAATCCGTAAACATTTATCCCCAAATATTGCCGCTGCTCATCGGAAAAGTAAAAATCGCAAAAGTAAAGTTTGAAGAGCCTGACATTATCGTGGACATTGCGGAAAAGCCCCCACAAGGGGCGATAAAAGACAAGACTTCAACTCCTGCAGAAATTCTGGAAAATGTTACCTCGGTTGTTTCGTCGGTACAGTCAGTTGCGCCCGGTCTGGTCGCAGTAGTGCATCGGGGAAAATTGATTGTGCGGGAAAATAATCGCAATGTGGCCTATGTGCGCAAAATTTATGCTCGTATTGCTCTGGAGCCGCAGGAAGCAGAAATTGCCTTCCAAGGCGATGTTGATAAATGGGGGGAATTTTCCGTGCGCGGAAATGTTCACGCGGAGAAAAACAGCACATTGATAAATGGTCTGTCCGGAAATACAATAACAATGAACAATATTCAGGCTTCCACTTTTGATTCCTCGTTTGCAGCCGCTGTTGTAATCTCCCAAACCGCGCAAGCTATTAATTCTGCCGATGTAACTATGAGCGGCAAGATTGGGCCTAAAACCATCCAGTGGATTTCCCAGATGTTTAGTTTGCCGCCTGAGCAAACCCTGCATGCCCCTGTATCTATTTCTAACAGTCATATTATATGGCAGGACGGAGCAAAATTAGCCGTTACGGCAACAGCAACTATTGAGGATGGCCCGACGATTTCCGTAGCTCTAAGCAAAAACGCTGTGGATTTGGCAGTAAGTGAATTAATGATTTATGATAATGAATCGCGGGCGAATACTGCTTTCCGGTGTACAAAGAATCTCATCGACGTCTCTTTTCAGGGAAGTTTGACGGAAAAAACCCTCAACAGTATATTCGCGCATAATTCCTTTCATCGCGGGTGGATAAAAGGAGATTTCCGTGCTCATGTGCGGTTAGATCAATATTGGAAATCCACGGCGCAAGGACATCTGGAGGGTGCCGATTTTATCGTTCCCCTGCCCATAAATATGCCGCTGAAAGTACGTCGCGTCATTCTTAGCGCGGAGGGCAAAACTCTGAAAGTAAAATCTGCCGCTTTAAATTGGGGAGAAAACAATCTGGACATGAAGGGTAATGTAAAGGCCGCACCGGATGGATTCCATCTCGATATGGATCTCTCTGCGGACGCGATAATAGTGGAAACCATCAAGAAAAATTTGATAAGTCCGGAGAAGGCGCCGGAAACAAAGTCTTCTGAGAAACATTCTAAAAAACCGGTCCTTCGGGGGATTATCCGGCTCGATACACCGTCGATGACCTGGGGTCGTTATACGGCCGGCCCTCTGCATGCCAATATCCTGCTGGATAATAAAGGCGTCAATGTTGACATTACAGAGGCCTTTCTCTGCGGCATTTCCATTCCGGGAAATTTAACCTTTGGCGAAAATGATATCCAGTTTGATTTTAAACCGGCTGCCGCGGGAAAACAGCTCAAATCCACGCTTGATTGTCTTTTTCATGAAGATTCGCACATTACCGGGATTTTAAATTTACAAGCAGCAGTTAATTCTCGGGGCAAATCAGACGCGCTGGTTTCCTCATTGCGGGGTAGGGTGGATTTTCTATCTCAAGCTGGAGTCATTTACCGGTTTCCGTTGCTCGCAAAAATTTTCTCATTTTTGAATGTGACGGAACTTTTGCGGGGAAAACTTCCCGACTTTACAAAGAACGGATTCAAATATAATACAATGACCATAAAAGGCGATATTCGTCAGGGCATATTTGTAATTAAGGAAGCTCTTCTTGATGGAACAACCATGCAACTGGCCGGACAGGGCGAAATTAATCTTACCAATAATAAAATTAATCTCACTATTCTGGTAGCGCCTTTCAAAACAGTTGATTATCTAGTCAGCAATATTCCCGTGGTGGGATATATTCTTAAAGGAACGCTCATTTCCATACCGCTAAAAGTTACCGGAGACATCTCCGATCCTTCCATTTTCGTTCTTGCGCCTTCTGCAGTTGGTGAAGGAGTGCTGGGTATGCTGAAAAGAACTCTGACTCTGCCGGTAAAAATAATTGAGCCGATCATTCCCAGCGATAGAAAGGCAGAGAAATGACAGGTAGGTTCGTTACCTAAAAACGCATAAAAATCATTGACAAATGTCTATTGTTCTAATTAGATTATTTCATTCCGTTCTTTACAATGCTTCGGGAGAAAGATGGTGGCTATGAAAAAAACATACAGCTTGATAGCATTTCTTGTGTTCGTGAATTTTATCTTTTCATCGTGTAGCAGTTCGGACAATTCCGCGCCTTTAACAGTATTCGTGACCTCGGCATCGGGAAAGGGTAACCTGAGTCAATGGCCAGACGCACTTGCCGTCAGCGCAACCGGGGTTGCGGCGGGCGATGCGGTTTGTCAGGCGCGGGCAACTGCCGCCGGCCTTTCGGGCACATTTATAGCCTGGCTTTCGGACAGCACCACCGATGCTTATTGCCATGTACAAGGATTTACCGGTACTGTTGCACTTAATTGCGAGCAGTCTTCGCTTCCGGTGGCTGCCGGCCCCTGGGTACGGACCGATGGCCATCCTTTTGCCCCTACTATAGATGAATTAATTAATAAAGGACAAGTTTACACTTCTGTCAGATACGACGAAACTGGAAAACTTGTGAGCAACTTCTTTTATTTTACCGGCACTGATTCCAGTGGGGCAGCAACTGCGAATACTTGCTCCGATTGGACCGACAGCACTAATTCTAATAATACTACCTTTGGTTCTTCGGATGGAACAACATATTTTTGGACCAGCTATGGCGATACCGGCTGTAGCACTACGTATCACTTACTCTGCTTTCAGACCGGCAGCGGCGGGTCGCTTCCCGGCCTGACCCCTCCGGCGGGAGCTAAAAAGGTATTTGTGACTTCGGTAACGGGAACCGGTAACCTTAATTCTTGGGCAGACTCAGGTGGGCTTACCGGAATTGCTGCAGGCGATCACATTTGTCAGACACGGGCAGCATTGATAGTGCCTGCTGTTGCCGATCCTACGAAGTTCAAAGCCTGGCTCTCTGATGGCTCTAATAATGCTATAGATCGACTTACCACCTCACCCGGTGGTCCTTGGTACAGGCTGGATGGCGTAAAAATAGCGGCTAACAAAGCAGCCCTTAATAATACGGCAATTACGCCTCTTTTTACTGCGATTACCAGAGATGAAACAGGCGCCTATAACAGCAATTCCGTTTGGACGGGGACAGACCCTACAGGCATTCATACTGCTAACCGTTGTCTTGATTGGGCAAGTAGTTCCGGTGGTGACAATGGCACCAGCGGAATTGAAGCAGAGTCTAATGCGGGGTGGACAACTTGGTCTAGTGTGGCCTGTAGTGGAAATGCCGCGCTCTATTGTTTTGAAGATGATTAAAAGGACGATAGCTGGTCGTATTTATACTTTATATGATTATACTTATATATTAAAGTTTTACGCTTATTTACTTTAAGCGTATTATAGGCAGTCTCCTGGTATAATATGGCCGGATTGACGCGTTTTTTTACATCAACATCGTGAGGTGTTTTATGATTCGCCTGTTTTCCTCCTTCCTAATTGCCGTTTTATGCCTAATGTTTTATTCCCATGTTCAAGCCCAGCAAAATGAGCAAATACTTGTTGTATCCAGCTTCTACGAAACAATATTAACCTTCAAAGACGGCGGCGTTCCTTCCCGGAAAAACATCGACCGCCTTTCATCTTTTATATCTGCAGATTTTCGCAATCTTCTACGGGCTGCCCGTACTGCTGAGGACAAGCATTTTCAAAGGACTAAAAATACCGAGCCGCCATTGGTCGAAGGCAGTCTGTTCTACTCGCTCTTCGAAGGCGCGGACAAATACACTGCCATTAAATTAGAGCCGGACAAAAAGCCTGTCTCCTATTTAGTCAATCTGCAATATCGCGATCCTTATGGAAAACATGAGATAGCACAATGGCAAGATCGGGCTGTCCTGATTCAAGAAAATAATAAGTGGGTTGTGCATGACCTGGAACTCTTGGGTAAATGGCAATTCGGCGCCAAAGGAAAGCTATCGGAGATACTGCAAGAAGTTATTAAAGAAGGCGAAAATGCAGGTCTATCAAAATAGAGACTTGCTTTAGTTTTATTAAACGAGCCGGAAGGAGTGCCAAATACCGTAA
>Ga0209777_10006476_pt1 | contig 13177 bp, 12 predicted proteins | sample FrelakmetHBP12HB_FD_187147 | JGI IMG/M metagenome (GOLD analysis project Ga0209777, IMG submission 187147) | Freshwater lake sediment microbial communities from the University of Notre Dame, USA, for methane emissions studies -HBP12 HB (SPAdes)... | ecosystem: Environmental > Aquatic >...
CGCGGGCAAGCTGTACTACATGCCGGCCCACCTTAAGCACGCCGTGGCAGCCGACGACACGCTGGTGTTCCTGCTCACCATGTTCCGGACCTGAGGCCGCAGGCCGAGAGGCCGCGGCGGCTCAGAGGGGCGGGAACGCGCGATCTAGAGGAGGCGCACTGTGTCGCCGTGCCGCTGGACCAGGCCGTCGCGCGCCATTGCGGCGACGATCACCGACACCTCTTGCTGGCTTAACTCAAGGTTCCGAGGCAAGTCGGCCGCCGCCTGCGGTCCTTGCGCGAGCAGAAGTCTGAGCAGTTGCGAGCGATACCAGCGCCGCGAGCCCCGGAAGGGTCCCTGGCTGGTCAGCGGCGCTATGCCGGTGGCGCGCCCGGTCAGTACGGCGGCGCCATAGTCCATGAGCGCGTTGTGCCAGTCGCGTGCCCGGCCGCGCGGGAGCGCGCGCTCGGCGACCTCTTGCAGGCTCGCCGGGCCGATGTCGGGTGGCAGTCTGAGCTCGTGGATGAGCACGCGGCGTACGTTGGCGTCGACGGCGGCGAGGTCGGTGTTGTGAGCGAAGGCAAGCACTGCCCGGGCGGTGTACGGCCCGAGGCCGGGCAGCGTCTCGAGGGCGCGCACGTCGCGCGGGAGCTCGGCGCGCTCGCCGGGCGGCGCGGCGGCAGCTACAACCTGGGCACAGGCCCGCAGGCGTACGGCCCGGTTGTTGTAGCCCAGGCCCGACCAAAGGGCGAGCACCTCGGCGAGCGGTGCCGAGGCCAAGCTCTCAAGATCGGGATAGCGGTGCAGAAACGCCGCGTACTTGGGTATGACGCGCGGCACCTGGGTCTGCTGCAGCATGACCTCGCTGACCAGTATGGCGTAGGGGTCGGCGGTGTGCCGCCAGGGCAGGTCGCGTCCGTGGCGCCCATACCAGGTCAGGATGCGACGCCGCAGACGGCGCAGGGCGGCGTCCTCGAGAAGCGGCTCACCGTGCTTGGCTGATGGCTGGCTGGCATCGCGGCTCATGGAGGTCAAGCGTACCATCCCGGCGCCGGCGACCGTGCCCGTTCGGGCGGGCGGCTACGGCTGCTGCTCGAGGAGCTCCTCCCACTGGCCGTAGAGCTCCTCGAGGCGGGTCTCGATGGCCGTGCGTTCGTCGACCAGGGCGGCGGCGCCGGCGCGGTCCTGGTAGGTCTGCGGCTGGGCGAGCTCATGGTCGATGTCGCCCAGCCGCTTCTCGGCTTTGAGCATCTCGGCCTCGACACCGCGCAGGCGCGCCCGTCGCCGGCGCTCCAGCTCGGGGTCGGGCCGGGCCTTGGTGACGGAGTCGTCGTCCCGGGCGTCCCGATTGCCGGCAGGTGTGCCTGCGGCGGCCTCGCGCGAGACGTCGACGAGGCCGCCGCGCGCCGCGCGTGCCTCCCAGTAGCGCTCGACCGAGAGGTGGTTGAGGAGCTGCTCGTCATGGATCTCGAGGACCCTGGCCGCCACCGAGTGGATCAGATGGCGGTCGTGCGTGATGAGCAGCATCGTGCCTGTGTACTCGCGGAGGGCCTCGGCAAGCGCCTCCACCGAGGCGACGTCGAGATGGTTGGTGGGCTCATCGAGGATCAAGAAGTTGGCCTGGCCTACGAGCAGCGTGAGCAGGCGCAGGCGGCTGCGCTCGCCGCCTGAGAGCTTCGCGATCGGCTTCACGACGTCGTCGGCCGTGAAGAGGAAACGGCCGAGCAGCCGGCGCGCCTGCTCCTCGTCGTGGCCCACGAGCGGCAGGACGCACTGCAGCATGGTGTGGGCCTCGTCGAGCTCTCGTCCCTGCTGGGAGAAGTACGCCAGGCGCACGTTGTGGCCTATGTGGACGGCGCCGTCCGCGAACGCGCGCAGGCCGACGATCGTCTCGGCGAGCGTGGTCTTGCCGCTGCCGTTGGGACCCAGCAGGGCGACCTTCTCGCCGCGTTCGATGACGGCATCGAGATCACGGATGAGCGTGCGTCCGCCGCCGGCTTCATCCGGCCCGCCGATCGTCAGTCGGGGCGCCTTCAGCTCCAGAACGACACGCGCCGACGGCTTGGGCTGTGGCAGGTTCAGGCGCAGACTGCGCTCGGCGCGCAGCGGCGCTCTCATCTGGCTCTTGATGCGCTCCATCTGGGTGAGCTTGGCCTTGGCCTGCTTGGCCTTGAGCTTCTTGGCGTGAAAGCGGTCGTAAAAGCGCTGCAGCTGCTCGATCTTCTCCTGGTCTTGATCGTAGCGTCTGGCAACCAAGGCTTGCCCCGCCTCGCGTTCGCGCACGTACGTGCTGAAGTCGCAGCTCATGGTCTCGACGTGCTCATGCTCGAGCGAGAGCACGCGCGAGCCCACGCGCTCGAGCAGCCGGCGGTCGTGGGTGACAAGCACGAAGGCGCGGGGGTAGCCGAGGAGGAACTCCTCGAGCCATTCCACCGAGTCGATGTCCAGGTGGTTGGTGGGCTCGTCGAGCAACAACAGGTCGGCATCGGCGAGTAGCGCCCTGGCCAGGGTCACGCGCGTCAGCTCACCGCCCGACAGCGAGAGCAGACGTCGCTCAAGCAGCGTTTCGGGGAACCCGAGGCCCTCGAGCACCGCCGCCAGCTCGCTGCGGTAGCGGTAGCCGCCGGCGGCTTCGAAACGGCGCTGGAGTTGCTGGTAGCTGTGCATGATGTCGTGCAGCTCGGGACTCTGCTCGTTCAAGCTGCTGAGGATCTCCTCGGTGCTGCGGATCTCGCTCTCCAGGCGCACGGTGTCGCCGAACGCCGTGAGCAGGTAGTCGCTGATCGCTTGGTCGCGGTTGAGCTCCGGCGTCTGCTCGTGCAACCAGATGCGTTTGCCTCGCGCTTGCGCGATGATGCCCGAATTCGCCGGCTCGGCGCCGGCGATGAGGCGCAGCAGGGTCGTCTTGCCGCTGCCGTTGCGGCCCACAAGCACGGCGTGATCGTGCCTGTCCAGGGCGAAGGACACGGTGGTGAACAGTCGCCTCTCGGCAAACGACTTCTCTACGTTGGTGAGACTGACGATGCTCATGGCCTGCTATCATGGTCTTCGATGGGGCGGGTAGGGCAACGCCGCCGCCACGCCTTCACTTCTTGGCCTTGGGAGACCTGGAGCCGGGTTTTGCTCTCGCTTGGGACTTCGCCGCGCGTCCGGCCGACGCCGGCGCGGGGTCGGGGACGATCCAGGTGCCGGAGGTCCCGTCCAGGGCGTGCAGGGCGTCGAGCAAGCTGGCGATGATCGACGTGCCGCCGGCACGCGCGAAGCGCAACGCCGCCTCGACCTTCGGCCCCATGCTCCCGGCCTTGAAATGGCCCTCGGCTTGATAGCGCTGCATCTCGCTGATGGTCGCGCGGTCGAGGGCCCTCTGGTCGGGCCGGCGATAGTTCACGTACACCTTGGCTACGTCGGTGAGGATCATGAGGATGTCGGCGCCCACGTCCAGAGCCAGGCGGGCGGCCGCGAGGTCCTTGTCGATGACGGCCGCCACGCCAGCCAGCGAGCCGTCCCTCTGGCGCATCACCGGGATGCCGCCACCGCCGCTACAGATCACGACCGCCCCGCTTTGGACGAGCAGGGCGATGGCCTCCTTCTGCAAGATGCTGATCGGCTCCGGCGAGGGTACGACGCGTCGCCAGCCACGGCCGGCATCCTCGCGCATGGCCAAGCCTTGTTCGATCATCAACTCTTTTGCCTTGCCCTCGGAGTAGAAGGGTCCCACCGGCTTGGACGGGTTAGCGAAGGCGGGGTCGTCGCCGTCGACGACGTTCTCGGTGAGCAGTGTCACCACGGGCACGCCGACCTTGAGGCGGCGCAGGTGGTTGTGCAGGCATTGCTCGAGCATGTAGCCGATCTGCCCTTGACTCTCGGCGCCGCAGACGTCCATGGGCATGGGCGCGACAAGCTTAGCGGCGGCGTCGTTCTGGATGAGGATGTTGCCCACCTGAGGGCCGTTGCCGTGCGTGAGGATCACGTGGTAGCCGTTGGCGACCATCCGCGCGATGCGGCGGGCGCTGTCGTCGCAGTTCACGAGCTGCTCCTCGAACGTGCCCACCTGGCTGGGCCGGAGGATCGCGTTCCCGCCGAGCGCTACGACGACCGTCTTGGCCGCTTCAGCCATCAAATATCACCTCGTCAGAGCGGCCGCGATGGCCGCTGCGCAGCAGAGCAAGAACAGTACAGGCGTGCGTGGAACGCGGCAAGCGCACCCGCGCCGTGCGCAGGCGCAGAGGATGTCGGCCGGCGCTAGACCTGGATCTTATCGATGGTGACCTTCTTCAGGTTCATCGTGCCCACACCCATGTCGGCCGCATAGGCGATGTAGGGGACCTGCGAGGGTGCGAGACCGAAGAATCCACAGGCGTAGGCGTCGGCCGAGACCACGTCCGGGCTGGCGACGACCGTGTCCAGCTTCTTCACGTCGGCCAGATCGCCGCCGGTGGGACCGTTGGCGGTGAGGATGCGCACGGCGTCGAGCACGGTAAGGTCGGGAACGCGCGCGCTGATCAGGTCGGCGATGCGCTGCATCAGGTTCTGATGGATGAGATTGGGGTTCGCAACGACGCCCATGTAGTTCTTGCACCCGAGCGTGAGGATGGCGGCGCCGTGGTTCTTGGCGATGGGCACGTTGATCACCACGTCGGCGTCGAGGATCCCGGAGTAGAAGGGCCACGACGTGATGTCGCGTCCCTTGGGGATGTTCGCGTCTCTGAAGTCGACCGGGCTCATGATGACCATGGTGCCCCCGGCCTGCTCGACGGCGGGCGCGATGCCGCTCACCTGGTAGGCGTTGGCGGCCGTGCCTCCAAAGGGCTGGTCCATGACGCGCACGCGCTTGGCTCCAGCCTCGAGGGCCATCTTCACCAGGGTGGCGACGACGACGGGATTGGTCGTCGCCGCGTATTCGGGGCCATGGTAGTCGGTGCAGATGTTGGGCTTGACCACCACGTCGTCGCCCTTGGCGACGAAGCGGCTCATGCCGCCCAGGCCCTCCACGGCCGCGCGTGTGATGGTCGCGGGGTCGGGACCCTTGACCACGGTCATGCCGGGTGCCTTGAACGAGGGCGACGTGGAGGGCGCGGGCTTGGGCGAAGCCGGATGCTGGGCTACAGCGTGGCTCGGCTTCGCCGCGGAGGGCGACTCGCCGCCGCCGCAACCGGCCGCCACCAGCGCGGCGCCGACGCCGGCTCCGGCGGCCAGCTTGAGGAACTCCTTGCGACTGAGGTCCTTCATGCTCACGCTCCTGTGCCGACGAGCTCACAATCGGGAGTCTCTGACTCCGCCAATAGTACAGTCGCCGTGGCCGGTGGCCAAGTGGGACGGTGGGGAAGGATCGGCGCTGCGTGACGGACGGCTGGTGAGCTAGAATGCACGCACTCGTGGAATCGGCGGGCGGAGCAGGTGACGACCATGGACATAGGCAAGATCCTCAGGAACGGGTGGGAGCTCTTCATCAGAGACATCGGCCCGCTGATCATCGGCGCGCTCATCGCCATGATCCTCTCGGTGCTCAGCTTCTTCATCCTCGCCGGACCTCTGTTCGGCGGCCTCTACCTTATGGTCGTGCGTCGCGTCCGCGAGGGACGTCCGGCCGAGTTCGGTGACGTGTTCGCCTGCTTCGACCGGTTCTCGACGCTGTTCCTCGCGTGGTGGGGTGCGGGCCTGTTGATCCTGCTCGGGCTGGTGCTGCTCGTGGTCCCCGGCTTGCTCCTCATGACCATGTGGGTCTATTTGCTGCCGCTCATCGTCGACAAGGACCTGGGTGTCGGCGAGGCTATGTCGCGCAGCAGAGACATGGTGATGAAGGGCGGCTTCTTTATCCACTTCGCCGCCCTGCTTGTGGTGGGCATCCTCACTGCCGTGGCCGTCAGCATCACCGGCGGTGTCGGCAATCTGCTCACCGTGCCCTTCTCCATCGCTTTCGTGGTCGCCATGTACTTCGTGTCTCTGGGCGAGGGCGGCCGCGTCGATGTGGCCTGTGGCACGGTCGCAGCGGCGCCGGCGGCAGGTATCCCTACGCCGCCGGCGGTGCCGGAGTACGCGGCCGCGCCGCCGTCGGGCACCGTCGTGCCGCCGGCGCAAGCGAGTCTGCAGCCCGTGGTCGATGACCACGGGCGACTCGAGGCTCACTGCACGCAGTGCGGCGCCACGATGGACGCGTCTTCGGAGTTCTGCTCGGTCTGTGCCGCCGAAGTGAGTGGCGGGCACGAGGCCGGGTTCACGCCGCCGTCGATCAGCAAGGCCACGGGAGCGTCGGACGCGGAAGGCGCAGGCGGCGCCGACGACTAGCGCTGCGTCGTCCAGACGAGGGCGACGGCGCCGGGGCCGACGTGTACGCCGATCACGGCAGGGATGGGCATGATGCCCGGCAGGCGGTCGCAACGCTCGTGAGCGAGCGTGGCGAGGTGAGTCGCCGCCGCCTCCGGTCGGCCGCTGCGCCTCTGTGGCGCAGTCTCACGAAGAACGGCCGAGCTGCTGCTCCAGCTGCTCCTTGGCATTGAGCATGGAGGTCTTGAAGTCCACCGGCCGGCGCAACTTGGCGAACTTGTTGATGCCGACATCGCTGGCGGTGAGGATCTCGACGTCGCCGTAGTTGAGCAGGCGACCGACCAGCGATTGCTTGAGCAGCACGTCGTTGACCTTCTCCAGCGAGGAGTCGATCACGGTCTTGTTGACGATGCCCGAGACCTGGGCCACGCGACGCGAGGTGACGATGTACTTGCGCGTGAGGTAGCCCAGGACGCCGACGAGAAGGAAAAGGCCGGGCACGACCAACAGGACGAGTCCCCACATCACCCAGCTCTGATGCTTGAGCACCTCGGTCTTCAGCACGATGACCAGCGCAAGCAGCAGGACGAAGACCAGGGCCGCCCTGTACGTTTCACGCACGAGGATCAGCCAATGTTGCTTGGTTATCAGCCGGATCTGCTCTCCGGCGGCGAGCTGCTTGCTGAAGTAGGTCTCGCTCATCGTGTCGCCTCCGATGGTGTGGCGGGCCCTTGGTCCTACATGACGATCTTGTTGAGCGGATACTCGACGATGCCCTCGGCGCCGGCCTCCTTGAGGCGCGGGATGATCTCGCGCACCGTCGACTCCTTGAGGATCGTGTTGACGGCGTGCCAGCCCTCGGCGCTGAGTGACGACACGGTGGGGTTGTGCAGGGCGGGCAGCACGGCCAGCACCTGCGCCAGGTCGTCACCGTGGACGTTGAGCATGAGACCGACCATGCCGAGGGCGTTGATCGCTCCTTCGAGAAGCATGCGCAGGTCCTCGATCTTGCGCCGTTTGGTCTTGTCGGCCCAGGCGTCGCGATTGGCGATCAGCTGCGTGGTCGACTCGAGCACCGTCTCGACCACGCGCAAGTTGTTGGCGCGCAGTGAGGCGCCCGTCTCGGTGATCTCGACGATGGCGTCCGCCAACTCCGGGAGCTTGGCCTCGGTCGCGCCCCAGCTGAACTCGACTTTAGCCTTGACGCCGCGCTCCTCCAAGTAGCGTCGAGTGGCGCCGACGAGCTCGGTGGCGACGATCTTGCCGTCCAGATCCTGCACCGCACGCACGGGGGATGTCTCCGGCACGGCCAGCACCCAGCGCACCTTGCCGAAGCTCTGTTTGGCGTAGATGAGATCGGCGACCTCGACGACGTCGGCGTCGTTCTCGGTGACCCAGTCGTGACCGGTGAGGCCCGCGTCGAGCGCTCCGTCCTCTACGTAGCGGGCCATCTCCTGGGCGCGGACGAGCATGCACTCCATCTCCGGGTCGTCTATGGCCGGGAAGTACGAGCGCGAACTGGTCGTGATGACGAAACCAGCGCGGCGGAAGAGGTCGATGGTCGCCACCTCGAGGCTCCCTGTTGGCAAGCCGAACTTGAGGATCATCCATCGCCCCCGGACGAGTCGGTCAGTAGTGTGCGCGCCAAGTGTACCGCACAGGTCGCGGGAGTAGGATGTACGCGCAGCGCCAAAGGGCGGCGGTCCAGGGGCGGCCGCAGGGAGGGTGGCATGAGCAGGAAGAACGGCAAGCCGGTGGTGGTGGAGGAACGGCAGTGGACGCCGCGCGTGGACACGGCCTTGTTGGCGCAGCTCGCGAACCTCGCCAGCGTGGCGGCGGCGCGTGACGGACTGGCTGTGGAGGCCCCGTTCACGGGTGAGACCATCGGCGCGGTGCCGTTGAGCACTGCGGACGACATCGCCGACGCCGCGGCTCGGGCCCGCGCCGCCCAGAAGGAGTGGGCACGCTGGAGTGTGCCGCGCCGGGCCAAGGTGCTCCTGCGCTTCCACGACCTGGTGATCGAGCGCGCCGACGAGATCCTGGACCTCATCCAGCTCGAGTCGGGCAAGGCGCGCAAGCACGCCTTCGAAGAGGTGCTCGACACGGCGATCGTGGCGCGCTACTACGCGCACACGGCGGCGCGCCTGCTCCGGCCGCGCCGCCGCCAGGGCGCTCTGCCGCTGTTGACCAAGGCATGGGAGTACCGCCATCCGAGGGGTCTCGTAGGTTTCATCGCCCCCTGGAACTACCCGCTCACGCTGGGCATCACCGACGCCTTGCCGGCCTTGGTGGCCGGCAACGGCGTGATCATCAAGCCGGACGCGCAGACACCGTTCTCGGCCCTCTGGGCCGTCGGGCTGCTCGAGGAGGCTGGGCTGCCCATCGGCTTGGCGCACGTGGTGACGGGGCGCGGCGCCAGTCTGGGGCAGCCGCTCATCGACGCCGTCGACTTCCTGATGTTCACGGGCAGCACGGCGACCGGCAAGACGGTCGCCCAGCAGGCTGCGGCGCGCCTCATCGACTTCTCGGCCGAGCTCGGTGGCAAGAACGCCATGATGGTGCTCGACGATGCCAGTCTGGCACGGGCGATACCGGGCGCGTTGCGCGCCGTGTACTCGAACGGGGGTCAGCTCTGCATCCACATCGAGCGGTTGTATGTGCAAGCAGGCATTTACGACCAGTTCGTGCCGCGTTTTGCGGAGGCGGTGCGTGGCCTGCGTCTGGGCAGCGGCTTCGCGTTCGATGACGACATGGGCAGCATCATCTCGGGCGAGCAGCTCGCTCGAGTCGTCGAGCACGTCGACGATGCTGTCGGCAAGGGCGCCGAGGTGCTGGCGGGCGGCAAAGCCCGGCCCGACCTCGGCCCCTACTTCTACGAGCCCACGGTGCTCGCGGGCGCGACGCCGGAGATGAAGCTCTTCGCCGAGGAGACCTTTGGGCCGGTGGTGTGCGTCTACGCCTTCGAGACCGTGGATGAAGCGGTGGAACGTGCCAACGACACGAGCTACGGTCTCAACGCTAGCGTGTGGACGCGCGACACCGCCAAGGGTCGCACTATCGCCGCCCGCCTGCATGCCGGCACCGTGAACATCAACGAGGGCTACTCGGCCACCTGGGCCTCGGCGAGTCCCATGGGAGGCTTCAAGGAGTCAGGCGTCGGCCGCCGTCACGGCGAGCAAGGTCTGACCAAGTACACCGAGGCGCAGACGGTGGCCGTGCAGCGGCTGCTGGGCATCGACGCGCCGCCCGGCGTGAGCCAGGCTCAATACGCGGCCGCGATGAAGCTGGCGATCAAGGCCCTGCGCTACGTACCCTGGATCGACTGAGGCCGTGTGCGGGCATGACTGACTTCGACGGCAAGACGATCCTCATCACCGGCGGCGTCAGCGGCATCGGCCGGCTGATCGCTCTGAAGGCAGCGCGGCTGGGCAGCACGGTCGTGGTCTGGGATCTGGACGAAACCAGGCTCGACGACGTGCTCAAGGACCTGCGGCGCTGCACTACGCGTGCCGCACATGGCTACATCTGCGACGTGAGCGACCAACAGGCCGTGGCCGCGACCGCGACGGCCGTCACGAAGGAAGTCGGCGAGGTCGACATCCTGGTGAACAACGCCGGCGTGGTGAGCGGCAGGCCGTTGCTCGAGACGACAAACGAGCAGATCGAGCGCACGTTCAAGGTCAATGTGCTGGCGCTCTACTGGGTGACCAAGGCCTTTCTGCCGGGCATGATGCGCCGCAACGACGGTCACATCGTCAACATGTCGTCGGCCGGTGGCCTCATCGGTGTGCCGCGCCAGACAGACTACTCGGCGAGCAAACACGCGGTGGTCGGCTTCAACGAGTCGCTGCGCGTGGAGCTGCATCGTCTGGCGCCCGGGATCCGCACCACCGTCGTCTGCCCGTTCTACATCGACACCGGCATGTTCGCCGGCGTCAAGACGCGCATCCCGCTGCTGCTGCCCATCCTGCACGAGGACGATGTGGCCACGCGCGTGATCAAGGCGGTGCGCAAGAACAAGGAGCAGCTCCTCATGCCACCCATGGTGCACCTCGTCTCGCCGCTGCGAGTGTTGCCGGTGCCGGTCTTCGACCTCATAGCGAACGTGCTGGGTGTGCACGCCTCGATGGACGATTTCGTGGGCCGCGCCCAGTAGTGAGTGCGGCGCCGACCATCGTCGGCATCGACGTGGCCGCCGCGCGGCCCTGCGTGGCGGTGGCGCTGCGTCTCGGTCGGCACGGCTGTGCGGTGCAAGATGACGACTGGTTTCCGACTCGTGAGGTCGGGCAGCTCGTCGATTGGGTCGTGGGGCTGGACCCCATCGTGGTGGCGATCGACGCTCCCCAGGCCCTCAACAAGCACGTGTCCAAGGGTGCCGACGGCGAGCCCAAGCCGCCCAGGTCAAGGGTCTGTGACTGGGAGCTGCGGCGGCGGGGTATACGGCCCTGCCAGGTGCCCGGCCGCGACGAATGGGCCGGCTGGCCGTCCGCCCAGAAGGCGTGGCTGGCGGCCGGCTTTAACCTGTTCGACCGTTTGCGGAGACACGGCTTCGAGCGACCGACAACACCGGGGATGCCCGGCTCCTTCGGCACGGCGCGGGCGGTGCTGGAGGTCTATCCGCAGGCGAGCTTCGCCACGCTGCTCGGGCGGATCCCGGCGAACAAGACCACGCGAGCAGGCGTCAAGGAGCGTATCCAGCTCCTGCGCGACCACGGCATCACGTGGGACTACTACTTCGATCACGACTCGCTTGACGCTCTGGCGGCGGCCTTGACCGGCTGGCGCTACGTCCAGGGCTTGGCGTGCGGCTTGGGTGCCGAGCGCGAGGGCTTGCTGTGGATGCCGGTGCCCGAACTGGCCGACGGCCGCTTGCCCAGCGGATAGGCTGCCGAGCCGGCGTAGAGTCTCGACGCCGCGTTCGGGCTCGGCTTGGGCGCGGGGGACTTCGGGCCAAGACCGAAGTCCTTCTTGATCATGGGCCACACGGCTCAGGCGACCCGATCGCCGCCGGCAGCCGTAAGGTGCTCGCCGTCGCTCTCACGCACGAGTTCCAAGCGCCCTTGAGGATCCGGCAGGTAGGCGCTGAAGCTGCCCTGCGCGTCGGCGAGCACAGACGAGGTGTCCACATGGGTGACACGGGCGATCCGGCGGTCTCGCTGCGGTAGATGCCGTTCAGGATGGCGAGCTTGGGCGACATTTCGGGTGAGCACATGACCGACTGCTCGAGCCAGTAGATGTGGCGGCCAGGGCGCCGCTCGATATCGAAGACCTGGTCGATGCGTCGCCGGCACTCCTTCTCCCAGGCCGGCGCCGAGTGGTACCGCAGCCACTCGATGGTGACTCGGCAACAGGTTCGCACTAGGTGTGGATTCTCCTTGTCGCGGTAGAATGGTGGCGCCGGCGCGTGCCGCGCCGGCGCCCATCGAAAAGGCAGGCGCTGGTGCAGTACAGAACGTTCGGCGCGCTCGACTGGAGGCCCTCGGCTCTGGGCTTCGGCGCGATGCGTCTGCCGTTGCTGCCCGCCGACGCTGGGACGGCCAAGCCGGACACGAGCAGGATCGACTACCCGGCGGCGACGGCCATGTTGCACTGGGCCATCGACCACGGCGTCAACTACGTCGACACCGCCTACAACTATCACGGGGGTGCGAGCGAGGCTTGGCTTGCGCACGCGCTCGAGGGGGGCTACCGCGACAAGGTGAAGGTAGCTACCAAGCTGCCCGCCTGGGAGGTGAAGGAGGCGGCCGATCTCGACCGTTTCCTGAACGAGCAGCGCGAACGTCTGCACATGGAGCAGGTCGACTTCTACCTGCTGCACAGCCTCGATGCCGACACATGGGACAAAGTAGAGGCGCTCGGCGTGCTCGAGTGGGGCGCGAGCGCTCTCGGCGACGGTCGCATCGCACAGCTCGGCTTCAGCTTCCACGACGACTACGATGTGTTCCGGCGCATCGTCGACGCCGGTGCCGGCCTGTGGAGCTTCTGTCAGATCCAGTACAACTACATGGACGAGGAGTCCCAGGCCGGCAGGCGCGGGCTGGAGTATGCCGCCGCCCAGGGCTTGGCCGTCATCGTCATGGAGCCCATCCGCGGCGGCATACTGGCCCGCAAGGCGCCGCCCAAGGTGGCGCGGCTTTGGGAGCGGGCGCCCGTACGGCGTAGCCGGGCGGACTGGGCTCTCCAATGGGTCTGGAACCATCCCGAGGTGAGCCTGGTGCTGAGCGGCATGAGCACCATGCGGCAGGTGCGACAGAACGTGGCCGGCGCCGAACGGTCGGGGGTCGGCACACTAGGCGAGGAGGAGCTCGCGGTGATCGCGCAGGTGCGCGACGCCTACCGCGAGCTCATCGTCATCCCGTGCACCGACTGCAAGTACTGTCTGCCATGCACGAACGGTGTGAACATCCCCGGCGTCTTCGACATCTACAACGACGCCAAGATGTACGGCGACCGTGAGGCGGCGCATCTCTTCTACACCTGGCTGGATGAGAGCGAGCGCGCCGCCCAGTGCAGTCGTTGCGGCCGGTGCGAGGAGCTCTGTCCTCAGGGCATCGGCATCATGGATTGGCTCGAGAAGGCGCAAGCCTTTCTCGCCGTTGAGAGGGACGGGGCGAGCTAGACTCGGCGGCGTGTCGGCGGAGAGGTGAGCGGCGCGCGCGGCTAGTACACCGAAAGCACCATCGTGTAGGGGCCTTTGCCCTGCACGACTTCGAGCCTTATGTAGAAGAGGCCAGTCGCCACGGGCGCCTCCATACCGAACTGCGGCCCCGCGAACGAGCCTTTGTTCATGACTTTGCCGTTGGGCATGAGGATCTCCTCGTAGTACGTCGCCCCCTTTGGCAAGGTCATCTTCAAGCCGATCACCCCTTGACCTGCGCCGACCCTGACCTTGTACCAGTCGACGGTGTCGCGACCGCCGCTGGGGAAGATCGGA
>Ga0209777_10006477_pt1 | contig 13176 bp, 27 predicted proteins | sample FrelakmetHBP12HB_FD_187147 | JGI IMG/M metagenome (GOLD analysis project Ga0209777, IMG submission 187147) | Freshwater lake sediment microbial communities from the University of Notre Dame, USA, for methane emissions studies -HBP12 HB (SPAdes)... | ecosystem: Environmental > Aquatic >...
GAAGAAACATTACCCGAACACCTATAACTCTTCGTCCCCAATGCTCCACATCACCCTCCAGAACTTCCACATCATAACAACCATCTCCCAATCCAGATTCCACAATAACTCCAGCTCCATCGTGTCCCATGTCATATTTCAATTGGATCGTACGAGAGCGACCACTAAAGTACTCAGATTTTTCCATAGTCTCATACCAATCCCTTATTTCTTTTTCCTTTTGATAACAAGGATCTGATAACATAAGACAACCAGCATCCACTCCTACTACTCCTACTTTTTTCCATTTTTCTTCTTTTTTCCTAATCATCTAAATCTTCTTCCATATCATTTATTTCATCTTCCATATCCCATAGACCATTTTCCATGCACCATTCTTTGTCACCACACTCATCAAAAAATATGCATTCCCTATCATAGTCTTCAGCATCTGGATCGCACTCACTGCCAAAATACCGACAATCAGGACAATGAGTCATTTATCTCTTCTTTTGTCACTATAATCCTCCCCTCCACACTCATTGTTTTTGACAAAGGACAAGTTTCAGGAATAGATAACACATTATCCTCCGTCATCGCACATGATTCTTTAGTTACTCTTCCAAAAAAAGGACAATGTTTGCAATCCAACACTATTTTATCTATTCGACCTTTTCTTTGTTCTCTCATTCTTTTTATCTCCTCTGATTATTGTTCGTATCGCTATATTCGATGCAATCGTTTCATCCCAATCTTTGTGATTATATTCCTTGCCTGCCAAGGAAACCACAAAAGTTTCCTCCTTGTCCTTCTCAAACTTTGCCGTAACTATAGGACATACAGAATAAGACACTTTATAACCAAAATCCATCAGATTCTTAATTACACTCTCATAAGCAATTTCTATCTTCTCCGTCTCTATCTTGTCCACAATTTTCCAATGCCTTTTAAATCCATAGTTCTCTGCTTCCGTTCCCTCTCCATGAAAGATTACTTTCCACACCTCAAAATGTTTATTCTCTTTTGCGATCATTTTATTTCTCCTTTGTCCTGTTTCATGTATTTTTTGTTTCCTTCTAAAATCTCTGGAGCTCCAACTTCAACCGTCTCAGATACCCCAGAATTCCAACTATCATTTTTTTCGCGTATCAAAACCAACTCGTCAGTTTTCGCATCCACATCCACTTTCACCGTATCACCAGAGCTGAAATCACCAGAAAGAATTTTAGTGGATACATTATTCGTTATATATTTCTGTATCGCTCTGCGTAACGGCCTCGCTCCGAAATTGACATCGTATCCCGCACTGAGAATCCATTCCTTAGCACCGTCTGTCAACTTCACTTCAATATTTCTCTCCTGCAAAAGTTCCGCAACCTCTTTAATCAGAAGATCAATAATTTTCAAGAGACTTTCCTTGTTAAGCTGATTGAATATTACAATATCATCTATCCGATTTATGAATTCGGGACGAAAACGTTTCTTCAATTCTGCATCAATCGACAACTGCATCTTCTTGACTTCGTCTCTCTTCGTGAAACCAATGTCCTCTTTTCCAAGAAAACTCGTTCCTAGATTGCTAGTCATAATAATGATGGTCTCTTTGAAACTCACTGTCCTACCATGACTATCCGTAAGACGACCGTCATCCAAAATTTGCAGAAGAACGTTAAAAACATCAGGATGAGCTTTCTCTATTTCGTCAAAAAGAATAACGCTATAAGGCTTATGACGAACAGATTCCGTCAATTGTCCAGCCTCATCATATCCCACATATCCTGGAGGAGAACCTATTAGTTTAGAAACAGAATGGGCTTCCATATATTCCGACATATCTACACGAATAATAAACTCCTCATCATTGAACATAAATTCCGCCAGAGCCTTAACCAATTCAGTTTTGCCAACTCCTGTCGGTCCTAGAAAAATGAAACTACCTATCGGTCTGTTAGGATCCTTTAAACCTACCCGACTTCGACGTATGGACTCAGACAAAATAGAAATAGCATAGTCCTGTCCAATCACCCGAGCAGATAATATTTTTTCCATATCCACCAACTTTTTCTGCTCATCCTCAACAAGCCGAGAAATAGGAATGCCAGTTTTGTCAGAAATCAAGGAAGCAACATTTTCTTCTGTCATTTCCTTGGACATATTACGAATCACCATTCGAGAAGCAGTTTCATCTATCAAATCAATTGCCTTATCGGGAAGAAATCTATCAGAAATATACCTATTACTCATAATTACAGCCGAATTAATCGCCTCATCCGTAACTTTTACCTCGTGATGATCCTCATAACGACTACGCAACCCCCGTATCATTCTGATAGAATTTTCCACGTTGGGTTCCTCTATCATAACAACACTCATGCGTCTTTCCAGAGCAGCATCTTTCTCAATATTACGATATTCCTTTGTAGTCGTAGCACCTATCAAATGAATATCTCCCCTCGCCATCGCGGGCTTCAGCATGTTACTCGCATCCAGAGAGCCTTCGGCATGTCCTCCTGCACCTATAATCGTATGAAACTCATCGACAAAAGCAATAATTTCACCATTAGATGCTTTCAACTCCTCCAATACAGCCTTAAAACGCTCCTCAAATTCTCCCCGAAATTTGCTTCCTGCCACCATAGCACCCAAATCCAGAGAAATAATCTTCTTGCCCTTCAATTTCAAAGGCACATCCTCAGAAATTATACGCTGAGCTAATCCTTCAACTATCGCGCTTTTGCCGACGCCAGCGTCCCCAATCAACATAGGATTGCACTTAGTTCTACGTACCAGAGTCTGCATTACCATCTCGATTTCTTTATCTCTGCCAATCACAGGGTCCAATTTGCCCTCCTGAGCCAACTCCGTCATGTCCCTACCGTACTTCTTCAGAGCACCATATTTCTTCTCAGAATCCGGATCCGTAATACGATGACCTCCGCGAACAGCCTGTATAGCACCATACAGAGACTCCGTATCAATAGCATATTTCCTCAACAACGTAGCTACTTCCGCATCTTGAGAAAAAGAAATCAGCAAATGCTCCACTCCCACAAATTTGTCTCCCATCTTCTTAGAAATTTCATTAGCCTGATCCACTATAGTAGACAGTCTACCTGTAATAAAAATCTCTGTACTTTGATATGCTACTGTCGGTTTCTTTTTCAGAAGATCAGCAACGTCTCTCTTGATATCACTAATAGTGGATTGTCCATGAATATTAATTCGTGTCAGCAAATTGTCCATAATGGTAATAACGATCTCGCTCTGCTCCAGCAAAGAAAGTAGAACATGCTCCACATCCCATTGACTATGATGAAATTGCTTCAGCACCCTATGAGAATCAAGCAATACTGCATTAGCTTGAGCAGTAAAACGTTCAGGACCTATCATTATTTGCTCCTTTTCATCTTTAATTTGTATTCCTCCGCCAGTTTAGCTCTTTTCATCTTGTATTCCATAGCCAACCTTTCAGAGTTTCTTCGGATATCTCTCGTCTGAACCCTGCTCACTCCAGATTGAACTATTCCCGTCACAAGAACAATCATCAGAAAAGTAAACAGGAGCTCCTCCGAGGAAGCTCCATTTTGTACTTCACTTGCAATCGCCGCAACAAGCATTATAAATCCCGCTATTAATACCATCTCAGAGCTCCTTAACTTTTCTTATATTTTCTGCCATCCTCTTCCACTTCTCCAGACTTCGCTTCCTCTGTAGTCCAACCAGACGAGGACAAAGAATTCTGAATCTCCGTAACCGTTATTCCCTCACTCAATATATTTTCACCGTACTCGTCGTCATCATCATCATAAAAATCATAGTTGATTTCTACTTTATCCAATCCTTTGGATTTGCATTCATTTTCTAAATCCGTCATAAGATCATCAAGTTTCTTCTCCGTTTCCTCGTCAAGAAACATTGATGTTTCATCCAATTTGGCATTTAGCTCAGCCTCTATTGTTATGCTTATTGTCAGCATCTTCTCATCTCCTTAAAAATAAGGGTTGTGGGTATCAAGAGTATCAAAATCTCTCCCGATGGGAAATAAAGGAGATGTAAAGACCTTTTCCTTTATTTTCGTTTTAGACTCTGCTATAAAAGTTTTATTATCAATCTTTTCCGTATAAATAGTCGCTTCCACAGCAACCAAGCGACCGCAGGGAGTCTCCAAACGAACTTTAGCTATGGTTTTACTATCTGCAACCACCATACAAACTGGATGATTGCCCACCAAATGTTCCTCATCCGTACCAGAAGTAAATGCACCCATAGAATGATGAGAGTGAACCGTCCCTATGCAACTGTCTGGAGGAATTCCCAAAACCGTAACACTTGCCGTAGATACCTCCTGCTCGGGAATAATCATATCCTCCACAAAATGCTTCGTACCATTAATTCTACCCACAAGATATCCTAACCATTCCATACGTTTGAATTCATCCATCAGAGCATCAATTTTATCCCGGACAATTTTGGAAACATAAACTTCCGCTTGATCAGCAACTCCGCATTTGTTAATTATTTCCAGCCCCGAGCACCATTTTTCGTTTGCCATTCTATTATCTCCTTAAATCTCTACGGTAGGCGAATTAATATCACCACCTATGGACATATTAGTAAACTTCAATGCCTTGGCAACTCCGTAGGAAGCTCCGATAACACAGGGAGAAATCCACGAAGGAATCGTTACCCCACATCTATCAGTTTGTATTTCTCCTGTTTCCCAATCAGAAACCGAGTGAGCCACCGTAATATGATTAGTAGTTACTCCAATACGGATGTATTTAGTCATCTTCTCTTTCGCCCACTCACTCAATTCTTTCTGGCTGTCAAACCGATCCGTACAGTCAAAAAGCAAATCCAATTTTCCTGGAAAAGACATATTCAATAAGCGAGGAGTACAATCCTTTCCATAAGCCATCACCAGTTTATCTCCTCTCATCTGATGCAAATACTCTTTACAGACTTCTGCTTTATTTTTTCCCACGTCCTCCAAACGATACGGCAATCTGTTCAGATTGTGAGATTCCAACGTATCCACATCGAAAAGAGACAGACGATTGACTTGTCCACTACACGTTAATTCAATAGCCACCCACGCTCCTACTCCGCCCACTCCCGCAATAGCCACAGAGTCATATTTGAGAAGCTTTAGCTCCTCCTGTCTATCCGTTATTCCTGCAATCGACATTTATACTATCCAAATCGCAGCCACATCAAAAGGCTCTAAGCGAATTTGCATACCCGAAGAAATGCTATCAGGAGCATTGCTGCGAGAGATTTCTCCCGTCCCTTCCACGAAAACCCTAAAGTTTTTGAGACCCGACTCGCGAGCAATACGCATTATTTCCTCAGCAAATTTTCCGCCCGTCTTAGCCGTTTTATTGCCTTTGGAAGTCCTCACGATAACATCACCACCACTTCCTTCCTCCGTAATACTCGGCGTAGTCTCAGCTGTCCTTGTCTCCGTCCTAGTTTCGTCAGTCATTTTTAAATCCTCCAAAATTTAATTATTAGGCATTATACAATAGGAAAAAACATTATGCAATAGGTTCATCCTGCATTCCAAACCACTCCTTTCTCAGTATCCACTTTAATACTATCCAAAGAAGGGAGACCCTGAGGGTGACGATTGTAGGGACTGTCCCTATTGATATTCTCCAATACCAACTGGAGACTATCCCTCAAAGCAGGAAGGTTCTCCACAGAATAATAACTGTCAAAGCGAATATGTCCCCAACAGGAGGAAGCATTTACAAATACTGTCGGGTCCACACTATTATTATGATACTGAGGAATCGTATTCATTCTCTCGTCTACCATCGTAACATAACCCGACTGCAACGCCATCTTCTGTACTCCCTGATCAAGAAAAGACACATAGGGAAACACAATATAGACATTCTTAGCTGGAATTTTAGGACTAACTATTGGATAACCATTGACGTATTTGGGATGATAAACGAAAGGCAATACATAGGTAACAAACAATTTTCTATGAATCTCATCATAATAGGAGCCCACTTTGATATTATATTGCATCGCAAGTTTAAGATCGGGAGGAGTAACAAATACTGATATCTTAGAGTTTACCTCATTGAGAATACGACTGCATTTACGATAATACTCATTTACCTGCTCCATCATCACATAGGACATATCCTCAGAAATTTGTTTTACCCAACCAGATATGGTATCTTCCACATCCACATATTTCGTAAAGTTTCCCCTATAAAGTTTGCCATCCTTGAAAAAGGTGCATTCTCCTGAGGTTTTTTGACTTCGGCTTTCATCATTGAGAACCTTGACTATTTTTTCCTTCAACTCCGCCATCATCTTGGAATCAATCATTTTGTTGATGTTATTCTTGATCTCATTGCTTGCCACCCGAGAGTCACAAGCAGACGTCATCTCTCCTATAGAATTAGCTATTTCAGCAATCTCTGGAGGAGAAGTCCAATTGTCTCTCATCTCATTATTCTCGTCCGTTGTCCATACATTCGGCATTACTCTCTCCTATCTTAAAGATCTATTTCGTCTGTATTCCATCCACTTCCCAGCAAATCTCCATTTATGTCCCTTATTGCATCCTCCGCCAAACTCGAATCTATGTTATCCTCAATACCCAAAGAGATATAAGCATCTTCATTTTCCTCGGAAGTTCCCTCCGTAACAATACTTCCTCCCTCCAACACAATATCCGAAATAGCAGGATAACCCTTCGGTATTCCTCCCACTTGATCAGTTTTGATATCATTGATGAAATTCTGCATTTGATCCCTAACACTCACTATATCATAGGGACTACCCAATTCCTCACTCAGATCACCAACATGGACCCTCATAGATCCTCGGTAATAGAAGGAGTGATAAGTTCGGAAACTCCTTCCTCCCGATGTAACCACCCGAATATTGTCCTTGTTAATGGAATAACTCAAATATCTTCTCTCACCCGTCTCATCTTTCTTCAAATTTGAATAACAAGGTATAACTAAGAAAAGTTTTTTGGAAGGTATCTCTGGGGACATTATGCGCTGTCCATTGACCGTAATGGGCTTATATATCAGAGGAAGAACAAAAGCGAACTCACTACTCGTACTGGACTTTACCACGAAAATAGAATGTTTTTGACAAAAAGCAATATCAGGAGAAAGAATACTATAATGTCGAGTAAAACGAACTACCCGATTTATTTCCCCCAAAACCTCCTGCATCTCCTGCGGATACTCAGGAAATCTAATATATTCTACAATCTTCTTAATTCTTTCCAGAATTCGGTCCACAGCAAAAATCTGATTATCACCCTTCACATCCTGATCAACGAGATTAAAACTATCAACTTGACCACCCATCCCTGTTAAAGATGAAGGAGATTCCTTAACGCTTATCGGGATAATAACTCTTTTGCTTTCAATGAGCTTTTCTATCTGAGCCAGATCACCACCAGAGATACTTTTCATTTTTTCCAGTATCTCTTTCGGATCCAACTGCTGTTTAATCTCTTCGATGTTTATCATTCAAAACCCTCTGCGGTTGCCCCAATTTATGCTATATTATAATATATCAAAAGTAAAACAACAAACCGCCATTCCTGCATCAAAAACTATAAAAACTCCTGCAAAATCTCATCAGCTTTGCCAACATCATCCGTAACGAAATTTCCGCAAAGGGGACAGGAGAAAACCAATTCTTCCTCAGGAGCCAATTCTTCTTCGAATTCGCTAGATCCTTCTCCATAGTATTTGAAAACCTTAGGAACCTTTTGATACATTAGAAGAAATTCGATATCGCTATCGCACACAGGACAACAACTCATTTCAAAATATCCTTGCTGTTCGGTAGATCAAACCATTCACGTCGCAACATAATAGCAACAATACAGCACTTCGCCAAACGTATCCAATGATCTTCCAGCTCATCCTTATTCTGTCCCTTTTTGACCAGAGCCTTAATCAGAGCCAATTCATCATTAGCTCGTATCGCTACCCCAATCTCTCCAAACTCTAGAATATTGCTATTATCTCCAGACAAGAATGAAGAAATTTCATTGCATACAATACCGTATGCTTCCTCAAAATATTGTGGATTATCCAATTCTTACCAATCTACTACGAAAATGGACACAAACAAAAGAAGCAAGAATAATGCTCCTGACATAATCCACATCGCAGGTCTATAATTCTTATGAGCAAAGAATTTGGGAGAGGACTGTCCCAAAGACAACATTATTAACATCGCTCCAGACAGAATCATAAATAACATCACCGTAATATCAAAAGGAACTTTCATTTGAACGCCTCCATCAAAATTTATTTTATTCAATTATAACACAGATTGCCAATCAGATTTTGAGTTTGGATCTCTAATCGTTTTCATGTCCATATAAATAACATCAGAAGGAGCATCACTAGAAATCAAAATCTTAACATTAACCTTATTAACCGATTTTTTTGTTTTGCTAATAAATCTGCTCTCCTCCTCATCATTAATCTGAACGTTAATCAGAGCACTAGAATCATGGTGAATCACAACCTCAGAAACATAAACCAAACGATCAAAATAAATGGTATTTTCATATGAATATTGATGATTCATGCTTCCCATCTTAGTAATGCGAGATGCATTCTCATTCAATAATTCAATTCCCGTCAGTTCATCAACAATCGTAATATTTTCCACAATCTCTGTCATAGGAATAATTATTTTATGATCTTCATAATGTCCGTGAGGATGTTTAATACACCCAGAAAAAAACAATACTCCGAAGATAAGTAATCCTCGGAGTACGATAGCAATCAGTTGATACCCAACTTTAACGCTTAGATATCTTTTCCAACTCCTTAATTTTGGTGTTGATGCCTCTTCCAAACAATTTAAGTTTGATGGGCTCTTCTTTTCCATACTTTTTATAAACTCGACAAACTTCGCAGATACTCGTATCTTTGCCAGAAGCTCCAAAATCATTGAGTTTGCAATAGGTTCCTTCTATTTCCCAACAAGGTAAAAATTGATACACCGTTGCTGGACATTCATTTTTGATCATAGAAGGACAATGACAAGCCTCCCAACAAGGAGTCCTATCCGTCCAATAAGTTTTCCGCTCTGTCTGTGCTTCTCTCTCCATTAATTTGTTCATTTTCAGTTACCTCCTACATTTATATTCACAAATGTAATAATAACTTAATGCTCTCTAAGTCAACACCGCTTTTCTACTTAAATTAAGATACGCAAAAACGCTTATTTGCTTCTGCGCATCAGTACCATTCTGGTAGCGAGTCCGAGAGTTGAACTCGGCTCTCAGGCTTATGAGGCCAGCGGATTTCCCTTTTCCCTACTCGCACGTTTCCGTTTTGATCAAAGTTGTCATATTATCATTTTTATGATATTCAATTTTCAAATTATTCATTTTCGTAATATCCAATCTATTTCCGTCAAATCCTGACCTATCTTCGAAATAAGGAGTCCACCTTTTGCACCCGCATAGTTCTCAAGATCTTTCACTGTATAATTGCTGAAAACCACATAACTGGAATTATTATTTATCCAAAGAACCGCACAAAAAATAATCAAAAGAGCAATCATAAACTTCATTGTTACTCCTATGCTGAGTCCCGATTCTCCACGTTGTAGCCATGATTCTCACGAAGCAAGATTCCCCTATTTTTCTGAGACAACTCGTCCAAAACCTCGAACTCTTCTTCGTCCACTGTCACGTATCCACTATAATCAAAATTATCCATTGCTTTTTCTCTCTATTCTTTTATATATAGAAATTATATAAAGTCACAAAGGACATTATTTTCTTGTCTGTCCAACTTAATGGACAGAACAAGCCAACTAATTATAACAGATTGAGTTATCAGGGAGATGTTCTTGATAAACTCAACCACGACATAAACTTTTTAATACAATAAACTTTTAATATACCTATTATACAATATCTTTTTATATTTAGCAACTACGCCGTCCAGTATTCTTCCTCATTTCTCCAAATAGGATCTTCATCAGAATCAATGTGGATAACAAAACCACCCTGAGCTGGTTCCACCATTCCATGATGCTCTCTTATAACCTTATCAAACGCATCAAAAATAGAATCAAATAACTCTGCACTGGTCGCAGGCTGACTCCTATATTCACAAATAGTATCATAGGCACAATTTACCATTTTGGAATCCCGATTAGATTTTTCTTTATCCATATTAACATCTGGATGCATTATGCGAATTTTGGCAAGGTAAACACGTTTGATCTCTTCCAGATCTCCGTCAGCATTTACTCCCAATATTTCACAAGCTTCCAAGATATCCATTACTTTTTTGCTCCCGTTAAAATAATTTCCTCTTCCTCAATGGACGAGCACTCCTCGTCATATTTCCAATCCAATATATTACCCAACCTTTTTTCCTCATCCAAATTGCCTAACTTCAAACTATCGAACTTTTTATCAATAAATTCCATAGACTCACCCTCCACTTCCACATCCATAGCAAGATGATATTTTATTTTCATAATGGTCTCCTTTTACTTTATTTAATTATAGCATAGTCTTTTAGCTTTCCGCAACCACACTATCGTATGGATAGATGCAATTTCTCCATATCCTCTTTCATAATTGCATATTCGAAAGGATCCTCAGCATTAATCCGAAAAGATCTGACATTCATAAGTCCCGCTGGATGGTATTCATCCAAATGCTCCTTCATCTCCTCTGGTTTTTTTGAACGAAAAGAGCAAAAACGACAACTATTCGGAATAGCTGTCATCTTAAAACTCTCATATCCATTGGGACCGCTAACAAAAACATTCAATCTCTCGAGATCCTCTCTCTTTATCGCAGCTCCTCCCTGGACCTGATAAACCTCCAAAGACAAATTTACAACAGGATGCTCTGCCTCCACATGACTTTTAATTTTTTCGGGAAAAATCGATCTCCATTTGCAAAATCGACAAGTGAAAATTGCCAAATCTTACTCCTTATTGTCTTTCATAACTAACAGTTTCCTCTTCTCGGGAATCCTCTCTCAATGCCTTCCCCGTTCCATCACATTTGGGACAAGTTTTCCGGACCAGAACACTCATAGGATCTATCCCTGACCCCAGACACCAATGACATTCTCTTTCACTGAAACCACGACGAACTCGTCTCTCATTGGACATATTAAACTCCCTTATATTAAAATTTTATGCCCAATTATAATATATCAAATTGTTCAGTGCAACCCAACTATCATTGCTCAAATACCATTATCACGAGCAATAGGACAAATATATTCCTGAGTTTTCAAGCAAGGATTATCTCCAGAAAAAATTTCTTCTCCTCCGCAATGCCACGTCTTTACGGCAAAAAGAGCACTGTTCCTCTGCAAAACAATTCATAAATCTCTCGTAGGGTGTATTAAACTTCTTTTCGTCTTTCATTCCTTTCTCCTTTTATCTTAATGCAATCATCATTTTAATATATTTCTCTCTTCTAGCTTCCAATCCTAACTCGAGGCACTTATCATCGACTGGGTCACTTTTGACAAGAACATCAGCCATTATCTTTGAACTTTTCAGCAACTGAAACCGCTTTAACTCTCTTCGTACTTAACCAATAAATTCCGTAGACGACGCAACCAACCGCTAAAGTGAACAAAAGAGAGCCAAATGCAATACTCACAAAAAGAAAACCATCACCCATTATATTGCTCCTGTTTTTAATCTTTTGATATCTTCAATGATACAAATTGCCATTCCTATCACAATTCCCCCAAAACCAATGACAGCTCCCCATTCTCTTTGAAACGATAAAAATATCGCCATCGCAAAAGACAAAAGAAGCATAAAAATCTTCAATCCAAAGAATATATGAAACTTCTTCATTTATTTTACTCCTTTCCCGATGCTTCGTCTATTTTCTATCGTAGCTATCGTCACAATTCCTATGACTCCAACTCCCAAGACCAACAAACCGAACTTCCAATCTGGAGAAGGAGAAATATTTAGCAAATAACAACAGAGAATATAAGATCCAATAGACGTAAAAGAACCGAATAATTGCATTACATAGTGATACCTACTCAACTTTATCTCTATCTCTCCTTGCTCATCGGGAACAACAATCTGCAATTATTGCCCCATAAGAAACAACAGCAATCACAGAGCAACAGATCATAATTAAAATCTCATCCTTCTTGTTCTCTCTCATTATTATTTATCAAACTTATAACTATAGACTGCCTCTGCTCCAATCTCCTTCTCCACCAATTTAATCGCTGCCGTAATCACCAGTTGTTTATGTCCTGAAAACATCTTCAACATTCTCTTCGACAGTTCCACCACTTTCTCCTTATCAGACCGGACGGCATCTCTCATTTCTTGAACAACCGATGCCTCTGGAGTCGGAGGATTGCCCCCTGGACCAGAGCGAACTGCTCCCGTACCTGTGTTTTCCTGACGATAGTTAGCTGTAGTATTGTCTTCCATAATTAATCCCTCCTAAAAAAATTGAAGAAACCAGACATCCCTTGTTGCCAAAAGATATCTAATTTCTTCATTAAACTTATTTTACCAAATATTCCGAGAAAAAACAACTATTGTTTAACTGTATTAAAAAGAATTATCAGTCATGCTCTCTATTTTTAACTCCTCTTGCACTCTCTGAACTTCCTCCGCAGAAGCAGGCACTTGATTCGATCCCGTATTATAGGACTGAGGAGTCTGACCGTACTTCCATCCATCTCCTACCAAAGATCCATCCGTAGTCTCCGCAGGAGAAGGAGAAAGAATAACAGCTTGAGGAGCATCTACGGTTTTAATTTCACTACCAATTTGACACGAAATACAAGAAATAGAAGTAGCAAGAATAGCCACTAATATCATTAAAACCACACCATATTTGAGCATCTTATGTCCTCCAAAATTTGTTTTTGTAACAAATCCCTCCTCTGCGCTCTTGAGAACTAAGACCAATAATAACACTTTATTCTCTAAAACACAATTTATTCTAGTCCTTCCTCATATTTCTCTCTCAAAAATTTAATTGCCTTTTCAATGCAATCTTTGCCCAAGAAAAGAAATTTAGGGTCGTTACTTTTCGATTGATAAGGATACAATAGCACCGCCTGAGCTTCAGAGAATAATTTATCATGATCAGGATAATAATTGATTCCGCCAAAAAGAATATCCTCATCATACAACCGAATATGTTTTCCTCCA
>Ga0209777_10006478_pt1 | contig 13174 bp, 11 predicted proteins | sample FrelakmetHBP12HB_FD_187147 | JGI IMG/M metagenome (GOLD analysis project Ga0209777, IMG submission 187147) | Freshwater lake sediment microbial communities from the University of Notre Dame, USA, for methane emissions studies -HBP12 HB (SPAdes)... | ecosystem: Environmental > Aquatic >...
CGTGCGCAAGGGCGGCAACTCCAGAGTGCTCTGGCGGTACGACCCGGGTGTGTGCGCAAACACCGGGGCGTGGGTCCCGGGCAGCCTTGGCGACTTCTGGGCATGGACCTCTCAGGTCTCAGCGACGGTTGCCGGCACGAACTACCTCTACACGCTCGGATACGACAAGACGTTGAGAACGACCTTGTTCTGGCGGCTCGCGACCTCGAACGGGACCGCGGAGGGCCTGCCCGCCCCCACGCCTCCCCCGGGAGGGAAGGCCCTGAAGACCGGGGCCTGCATCGTTTATTACCCGGATGACGAGGTCGTGGACGGGGTGCGCCGCATCTTTGCTCTCCAATGGAAGACCAACGATTTCTACGCTTACAACGTTGGCGGAGACTGGGCGTGGGTGAACGCCATGTCGACGCCCTGGCCCGGTTCGAATGGGAGTGCGAAGAAGGTCGGTGCGGGCGCGGGCATGGCCTACGTCGAGACCAGCCGCCCGACTGGTGGCCACATCCAGACAGCCTACGCCTTGAAAGGCGGCAACACCCAGGAATTGTGGGCGTACACCGTGACCGGCGGCTGGACGGCTTTCGACACGGTGCCGCGCCCGCAATCCGGGAAGAAGGTCAAAGCCGGTGGCGGTATCGCCTACAACCAGGCGTTGAACAGACTGATGGTCTCTAAGGGCAACGGAGAAATCTACCGCATTGCTCCGCAAGCAGCGGCCTGGAAAGACCCGGCCCTGACGTTGGGAGCGAGTCTGCAGTCCGCCGGTTCGAATCCCGAACCCGCATTCGGGCTATCGGTCGTTCCGAATCCGTTGACTTCATCCGTCAATCCCTCAATCTGCTATTCTCTGCCAACTCCGGGCAACGTCAGCCTGAAGCTGTACGACGTAACCGGCCAACTGGTGGCGACCTTGGCCAAGGGCTACACGCTGGCCGGCAGCCACACCGCACACCTGAACGCGAACAAACTCGTACGTGGAGTCTATCTCCTGAAATACGAGAGCGAAGGCAACACGACAACCAGCAAACTCATCATCGAATAGCTCAAGCGCAAGCTTCAAGCTCAAGCAGGGGCGCGGGAAACCGCGCCCCGGTTCTGGACTACTCGGTCCTGTCTCAGAGCAGCTTGAGCCCGAAAGCTTCGAAGGCGATGCGTCAGGCGATGGGCGTCCTGAGAATCAGACGTTTCCCTGTCTCGCGCGGGCGAGAAGGGCGAGTGAAGTCCCGGGGAAGTGCGCTATCTACTCAGGACCCGACCGATGCGGATTGCATCCACTGAACTCCGAGATGAGCATTGAATTCTAGAGCCTGTATCGTGTCCCCAGACTCCGGCTCTATGACCGTCTAGGCAGACTGGTTCGAACGTTAGCCGCGGGAAGGAAGAGGCCGGGGCCGTATACTCTGTCCTTGTCCCTCACTCACGCATGCACTCAGGGATGCACTGGGGGAAGCGCACCCCCTGAAGCGCCGTGGCTCGGATAATTCGTTCATCGTTCAGGAGTTAGGTCGAGAATCGGCTTGAAATCAATGTTACTAACCAGTAACATTGGACCATGCTGAAACCCGGTTTCTTCACCGCCGAGATGGGCGCGCGACTGCGCAAGATCCGCACTGACCGGGGTCTGACGCAGGATGAGGTCGCGGCCCGGATGGGCTTGAAAGGCAAGTGTCGGTGGACGTTCATCACTCGCCTGGAGCAAGGGAACATCAAGAACCCTTACTTGAGCACTGTCACCCTCTATCTCCGTGCCTGCGGAGCCCAGTTCTTTGAGTTCTATGACCTCCTGACCCGGATTGAGCCGGTACTCGTAGATACCAGCCCGATTGAACGCCTGCCGGTGAAGCGCGAGCAGAAAGAGATGCTCCTGCGCCGGGTGAAGCGAGAGGTCTACAATTATCAGGAAGAAACCAGCTATCCGAAGCACGGCAAGCCGATTGCACCTGAGAAGCAGAAGCCGGCGGCTACGAAGCTGGGCGACTACCGGGTGCAGGTTGCGGTAATTGAGCAGGAAGTGAAGAAGCTGCTCGGAACCGAGAATGTCAGCTTTGTTGACATAGCCGGGTATCTGACTGTTGCGCGGAGAGTCCTGGGCGAGTTGCGACGCGCAGGACGACCCGGCTCCACATCGAAGCTGGGTTCGATTACGGACTATGTCCGGCTGAACCGGCTGAACCCTGAACTGGCGGAGCGAATCCGGCAGTTGGTGATTGAGCGCTTCCGGCGCTGAAGTCAGCACGTCGGCAAGCTAGCGGGCTGCCCGATTCGGATTCCACGGCTTGACTTGAACGGGTTTTGCGTTATGATTCAAGCGCCTGCTGGCGTAGCTCAGTCGGTAGAGCAGCTGATTTGTAATCAGCAGGTTAAGGGTTCAAATCCCTTCGCCAGCTTACCGAGTGAGACTCATGGTCTGGCGCGTAGAGCAGACAACGACGGATGCGACCAGCAGCGTGAAGCGTCGTGCGTAGAGCGTTAAGCGTTCGACCGGGCAGGTACCCAAGTGGCCAAAGGGGACAGACTGTAAATCTGTTGGCAATTGTCTTCGGAGGTTCAAATCCTTCCCTGCCCATCGCCCGCGCCGATGCCTCGGCGCGGGAAGTCCGAAATCCGAAACTCGAAATCCAAACGAAGTCCAGAACCCCAAATCCAAAGCTCAACCTCAGTCCCAATGCCAATTCTGAAGCACTTGCCCGGAATCGTCATTCTGAGACCGTGATTTCACGGCCATCGGCTTATGTTCAAGAAACTGCTCGTCGCTAACCGCGGCGAGGTCGCGGTCCGGATTGTCCGCGCGTGCCATGAGCTGGGCATCAGGACCGTGGCGGCGTATTCCGAGGCAGACCGGGGCTCGCTGCCGGTGCTGCTCAGCGACCAGGCAGTCTGCATCGGCCCGGCCCCGGCGCTGGACAGCTACCTGAACGCCGCGATGCTCCTAGAAGCCGCCCGGCTGACCGGGTGCGATGCCCTGCATCCGGGCTACGGGTTCCTGTCCGAGAACGCGGATTTCGCGCAGGCAACCGGGGAATCGCATCTGACGTTCATCGGGCCGCCGCATGAGGCGGTGCGTCGCCTGGGGGACAAACTTGCCGCACGGGAGCTGGCCCGGCAGGCCGGCGTGCCGGTGACGCCCGGGTCGGATGGCGAGGTGCGTGATACGCGAGAGGCGGCGCGGGTCTGCGCCGAAATCGGGTACCCGGTGATGGTGAAGGCCGCGGTCGGAGGCGGGGGGAAGGGAATGCGCCGGATTCGGCAGGAACGGGACCTGGAGACCGGGCTGCGGATGTGCCAGGCTGAAGCCCATGCCGCATTCGGCGACGGCCGGGTGTACATCGAGAAGATGGTGAGTAGTGCGCGGCATATCGAGATTCAGGTGCTCGCGGATGCGCAGGGGAGCGTCGTCCATCTGGGCGAGCGGGACTGTTCGGCCCAGCGTCGGCACCAGAAGTTCCTGGAGGAATGCCCGTCGCCGGCAGTGGATGAAAACCTGCGCCACAAGCTGGGCGAATGGGCAATCGCCCTGAGCCGGGTCGCCGGATACACCAGCGCCGGGACGGTGGAGTTCCTGGTTGACCAAGAGCGCAACTGCTATTTCCTCGAGGTGAACTGCCGGTTGCAGGTCGAGCACCCGATTACCGAGATGGTGACCGGTGCGGACATCGTGCGCGAGCAGATTCGAGTGGCGGCCGGCGAGCCGCTGGCCGTGCCGGGCAACTTCGACCGGCTGTGTGGCCATGCCATCGAGTGCCGGGTCTGCGCCGAGGACCCGGAAGCGGACTTCGAGCCCAAGCCGGGCCGGGTGACAGACCTGCATCTGCCCGGCGGGAACGGCATCCGGGTTGATTCGCACCTGATGCCGGATTACGCGATTCCGCCGTTCTACGATTCGCTGATTGCCAAGGTCATCGCCTGGGCCCCGAACCGCGAGCAGGCAATCCGGCGGATGCGCCGGGCGCTGGGGGAGATGACGGTCGAAGGCGTGACGACGACGATTCCGTTCCTTCTGCAGTTCCTGCAATCCGAACGGTTTCAGCAGGGGAAAGTCCTGCTGGGGACAGCCTGAGCGCGCACGAGGCGCGGTGCGACTCTGCAGTCCATCTTGACTACGCCGGAAGCCGGCATTATAATACCCTTGACACCGCCATTGCGCTGAAGTATCTTTGGAAGAGATTGCGGCGGTAGCGCAATGGTAGCGCATCTGCCTTCCAAGCAGATGGTTGCGAGTTCGAGTCTCGTCCGCCGCTTGGTGCCGCGACCGGCCTGATTGCTGCCCGGTTTCGGCACGACACAAGAGCTTGCCTCGCGCCGGATGATGCAGTCCGGTACCAGGCAGTCATGACAATCGACGTTACGCACCTCGGTCACGAGGCGTTGTTGGGGAAAGTCAGACCCCATTATTTCCGTTTTGGCGAAAATTCGCACTTGACATGGGCCGGGAAAACCGTAAAATGCTAAGATTCTGCCCATGTAGCTCAGTCGGTAGAGCACTTCCTTGGTAAGGAAGTGGTCGGCGGTTCAACTCCGCCCGTGGGCTTGCTAGGCAATGAGAATGGAATATGTTCGGAGTTAAGAGTAGTTACGGGTCAGAACAGCACTGACACAAGGGAGGAAGGAAAGATGGCAAAAGCCAAGTTCGAACGGACGAAGCCACACGTCAACGTGGGCACCATCGGTCACGTGGACCATGGCAAGACCCAGTTGACCGCGGCGATGACGAAGGTGCTGTCGCAGCGCTTTAAGAACGTCAAGTTCGTTTCCTACGACGAGGTCGCGAAGGCGAGCGAATCGCAGGGCCGCCGCGACCCGACGAAGATTCTGACGATTGCGATTTCGCACGTCGAGTATGAGAGCGAGAAGCGCCACTACGCACACATCGACTGTCCGGGTCACGCCGACTACATCAAGAACATGATTACCGGCGCAGCCCAGATGGACGGCGCGATTCTGGTGGTTTCGGCCGCGGACGGCCCGATGCCCCAGACCAAGGAACACGTGCTGCTGGCGCGCCAGGTGAACGTGCCTTCGATTGTGGTCTTCCTGAACAAGATTGACCTGGTCGAAGACCCGGACCTGCTGGACCTGGTCGAGCTCGAAGTGCGCGATATTCTGACCAAGTACGAGTACGCGGGCGACAAGACCCCGGTTATCCGCGGCAGCGCATTGAAGGCGATGGAATGCTCGTGCGGCAAGCCGGAGTGCCCGAACTGCGGTCCGATCTGGAAGCTGGTCGAGGCGATGGACGAGTTCATTCCCGAGCCGAAGCGCGATGTGGAAAAGCCGTTCCTGATGCCGATTGAGGACATCTTCACGATTACTGGGCGCGGGACGGTGGTAACCGGAAGGGTTGACCGCGGTGTCATCAAGCCGGGCGCCGAAGTCGAGATTACCGGGTTCGGCAAGCAGTGGAAGACGATTGCGACCAGTCTCGAGATGTTCCGCAAGACGCTGGACGATGCGCGGGCCGGCGACAACGTGGGCATCCTGCTGCGCGGCGTGGAGAAGGACGAAGTGCAGCGCGGGATGGTCGTCGCGGCGCCGGGGTCGATTCACCCGCACCGCAAGTTCCAGGGCCAGGTCTACGTGCTGAGCAAAGATGAGGGCGGACGTCATACCCCGTTCTTTGCCGGCTACCGGCCGCAGTTCTACATCCGGACCACCGACGTGACCGGTAACGCGACCCTGCCGGAAGGTGTCGAGATGGTGATGCCGGGCGACAACGTGAACCTGGCAATCGAGCTGATCACCGGCATCGCGCTGGAAGAAGGCTCGCGGTTCGCCATCCGTGAGGGTGGGCGTACGGTCGGCGCCGGCGTCGTCACCAAGATCATCGAATAGCGCGGCGCGGCCAACCTCCGAGACCCGAAGAGACTGACCGATGCGCGTTCAGATTACGCTGGCTTGTGGCGAGTGTAAGAACCGTAACTACTCGACCCTGAAGAATAAGAAGAAGGCGGAGCGGCTGGAACTCCGGAAATACTGCCCGGTATGCCGCAAGCATACCAAGCACAAAGAGGTAAAGTAGGCGTGTAGCTCTAACGGCAGAGCGGCGGACTCCAAATCCGTAGGTTGGGGGTTCAAATCCCTCCACGCCTGCTTCACTTGAATGGAGTAATGGAGTAGTGTGAGAACGATATTCGCGAAGATCAAGAACTACGTGACCGACGTCGTCGCGGAGATGAAGAAAGTCTCCTGGGCGCGGCGCAGCGAGTTGTTCGGCGCAACCGCCCTGGTGCTGGTGATTTCGATTCTGGTGGCCGGCTATATCGGGCTGCTGGACTTCATTTTCTCCCGGTTGCTGGCGCTGATTCTGAAATGAAATTCTTCATCATCCACACCTATACCGGGCGCGAACGCCGCGTGAAGGAGCTGCTCGAACGGGCGGTGAAGCAGTCGAAGCTCGAGGAGCGAATCGGGCGGATTATCGTGCCGGCGGAAAAGGTGATGAAGATCAAGAAGTCGCAACTCGTGAGCGAGGAGCGCCGGCTCTACCCCGGCTACATCGTGGTCGAGCTGGAGCCGAGCGAGGAAACGCTGAACATGGTGAGCACGATTCCCGGCGTTACGCACCTGCTGGGCACCAAGGACAAGCCGCTACCCCTCTCGGACGATGACGTGAAGGCGGTGCTCGAGCAGATCGAGCAGGGCCGCGTGAAGGCGGTGCCCGAGGCGCCGTTCACCAAGGGCGAGAACGTCAAGGTGACGAGCGGGCCGTTCGCCGGCTTCACGGGTTCGGTCGAGGAAATCTTCGCCGAGCGCCGCCGCGTAAAAGTGCTGGTCACGATCTTCGGTCGGGCCACACCGATTGACTTGGATTTTCTGGAAGTGCAGCCGATTTAACCGAGAAGTCAGATTGCAGATTGAGGATTGACGAAGGAGTAACGTGGCTAAGAAAGTCGTTGCCGTAGTCAGATTGCAGGCCCCGGCCGGGCAGGCGACGCCGGCCCCGCCGGTCGGCATGGCGCTCGGCCCGCATGGCATCAACCTGGCTGAGTTCTGTAAACAGTTCAATGCCCAGACCAGGAATGAGCCGCCGGGCATGGCAATTCCGACGCTGGTGACGGTCTACCAAGACCGGTCGTTCACCTTTATCACCAAGAGCCCGCCGGCCTCGATCCTGCTCAAGCAGGCCGCCGGCCTGGCCAAGGGTTCGGGCGAGCCGAACCGGAACATGGTGGGAAAAGTCAAGCGCAAGGATGTCCTGGAAATCGCGAAGCGGAAGATGGCCGACCTGAATACCGACGACCTGGAACAGGCCGCCCGGATTATTGAAGGTACCGCCCATACGATGGGCATCACGGTGGAGGCGGAATGAGGCACAGCAAACGTTTTCGCGCGCTGATTCAGCCGGCAGGGGGCGCTCCGGCCGGGACCGCGGTCGCGGACAAGCCGATGCGCCCGGTGACCGAGGCGGTCACGCTGGTGAAGCAGCACGCCAATGCCAAGTTTGACGAGTCGGTGGACCTGGTTTTCCGGCTGGGCGTGGACCCGAAGAAGGCCGACCAGATGGTCCGCGGCTCGGTTTCGCTGCCGTTCGGCACCGGCCGGCAGATCAAGATTCTGGTGCTGACCAAGGGCGAGAAGGAACAGGAAGCCCGGGACGCGGGCGCGGACCACGTCGGGTTCGATGAGTTCATCGCCAAGATCAAGGAAGGCTGGCTGGATTTCGACGTCGTGGTCGCCACCCCGGACGTCATGTCGGAAGTCGGCAAGCTGGGCAAGATTCTGGGCACCAAGGGACTGATGCCTTCGCCCAAGACCGGCACCGTGACGTTCGACGTCGCCCAGGCGGTGAAGAGTCTGAAAGCCGGCAAGGTGAGCTTCAAGGTTGACAAGACCGGCAACGTTCACACGATGATCGGCAAGGCCTCGTTCGACGCGGACAAGCTGTTGAAACACGTGCTGCTGATTTCGTCCGAAATCGTCCGGCAGAAACCGGCCAAGGCCAAGGGCACCTATCTGAAGTCGGTGACCATCAGCTCGACGATGGGCCCGGGCTACCGGCTCGACCCGAAGGAACTCACCGAGCTGGCGAAGAAGGAAGCGTAGCATGCCGACACCCAAGAAATCCGAACAGATTGACAAGATCAAGGCGGCGTTCGAGAAGTCGGGCGCGGTGTATTTTGCGGATCTATCGAGCCTGAAGGCAGTCGAGATGACCGACCTGCGGCGCAAACTGCGAAGAGAGAAAGTTCGGCTGATGGTGGTGAAGAACCGGCTGGCCAGAAAAGCGCTGACCGATGCCGGTATCCCCGCCGATCTGGCCGCAATCATGCGCGGGCCGACGTCGATTGTCCTGGCCAACCGGGACGAACCCTACTCGGCGGCCCGGGTGCTGAGAGACGCGTCCCAGCGCTACAAGGAGTGGAAGTTCAAGGGCGCGTTCATCGAACAGGCGACCTATTCGGCCGAGCAGTTTGAGATGCTGGCCGGCATGCCGACCAAGCCGGAATTGCACGGGCAACTGGTCGGGCTGCTGATGAGCCCGCTGTACCAGTTAACCATGGTGCTGGAAGACATCCTGGGCAGTTTCGTGCGGGTTCTGGATGAAGTGAAAGGGAAGCGCGCCGGCGAGAAACCGGCGTAACCGATTATTGTAGAATACAGATTACCGAATACAGATTGACAAAGGATGAACGGAGGAGCAATGGCAGAAACGAATCTGACCGAATCAGTAACGAAAATCGTTGAACTGGTTGAGAAAATGAGCGTGGCCGAGCTGTCCGCGCTGGTCACGGCGTTGAAGGACAAGTTCGGGGTCACCGGCGCGGCGTTCATGCCGGCCGCGATGCCCGCGGGCGGCGCCCCGGCCGCCGGCGCCGCCAAGGAAGAGGAACAGGCCGAGTTCAAGCTCACCCTGCTCTCGGTGGGCGACGGCAAGAAAATCCCGGTCCTGAAGGAACTGCGCGCCCTGCTGGGTCTGGGCCTGACCGAGGCCAAGGACATCCTGGACAAGGTGCCGAGCGTCATCAAGGAAGGCGCGAACAAGGAAGAAGCCGACAAGATTCGAACGAAGCTGGAGGAGGTTGGGGCAAAAGTGGAGGTAAAGTAGGATGCCGAAAAAGGATTTCTCTAAGATCTCGACGTTCTTAGAAATCCCGGACCTGCTTTCGATCCAAAAAGAATCGTTCTTTGAATTTCTCCAGTTCGACCCGAGCACACGACCGCATCTTCCCCCGGCCGACGCGCGGAAGAATGTGGGGCTGCAGGCGGTGTTCAACGAGGTTTTTCCGCTTGAGGAACCACACAAGAACCTGACGATCGAGTACATCGCTTATGACTTAGGCGAACCGAAATACACCCCGCACGAGGCGCTGATCAAGGGCGTCACTTACTCCCTGCCGCTGAAAGCGACGTTCCGGGTGATTCGCAAGCCGGCGGAGGCCGATGCCGCCCGGCTCAAGGACATCACCGAGGAAGAAGTCTACTTCTGCGAGCTGCCATTCATGACCGAACAGGGCACGTTCATCATCAACGGTGTGGAACGGGTCGTGGTCAGCCAGCTCCAGCGTTCGCCGGGCCTCTACTTCACCCGCGAGGGTCAGGACCAGTCGGCTCTGCTGGTCCCGCTGCGCGGCGCGTGGCTCGAATTCATCGTGGATAAGCACAACACGGTAGTCGTGCTGCTCGACCGGAAACGCCGGATCCCGGGCATGACCTTCATGCGCGCGCTGGGCTTCACTCACGACGATGTGATGAAGCTGTTCGCCAATCCGGGAAAGACCACCCTCCAGGTCGGGATGGTGGTCGCCGAAACCATCAAGGACAAGGACGGCGACCCGCTGGTGAGCCCGGGCGAGCAGATTACCGAGGGTATCCTGAGCGTGCTGCAGGACAACGGCGTCAAGCAGGCGCTGGCGGTGCCGGACGAGACGCCGGGTCTGCAGATCCTCAGCAACTCGTTGCGGCTGGACCGGGCGACGACCGAAGAGGACGCAATCCGGAAGATTTACTACCGGCTGCGGGCAATCGCCCCGCATTCGCTCGAGGTCGCCCAGAATGTCATCCTCGGCATGCTGTTCGACAAGCGGCGGTTCGACCTGGGCCGCGTCGGCCGGTACAAGATCAATCGGCGGCTCTTCACCGACCCACAGTTGCTCGCCGCCGGGAGTCCGATGAAGCCGCCGTCGGCCGAGCAGACCGGACTGCTGCGGGAAGACCTCGCGGCGATCATCCGGGCCCTGCTCCAGTTCGCCGAGCGCAACTTCCAGCCCGACGACGCCGACCACCTGGCCAACCGCCGGGTGAAGCGGGTCGGCGAGCTGCTCGAGAACCAGTTCCGGATGGCACTGATGCAGCTGGCGCAGAGCATCCGCGAGCGCGCGGCCTTTGTCGAGGAGGACCAGCTCGTGCCCCAGGAACTGGTGAATACCCGGGTGATTTCGAATGCGATCATGAAGTTCTTCACTCAGAACCAGCTTTGCCAGTTCATGGAGCAGACGAATCCCCTGACCGACCTCACGCACCGGCGCCGGATTTCGGCGCTCGGCCCGGGCGGTCTGACCAAGGAGACCGCCGGGTTCGAAGTGCGCGACGTGCATTACTCGCATTATGGCCGGCTCTGCCCGATTGAAACCCCGGAAGGTCCGAACATCGGCCTGATTTCGACCGCGGCGACCTACGCCAAGATCGACGAATTCGGGTTTATCACCACGCCTTACTGGCGGGTGAAAGATGGCGTCGTCACGCGCAAAATCGACTACGTCAACCCGGAAGAAGAAGACAAGCACATCATCGCGCAGGCGGACACCGTGCTCGACGGAGAGCGCAAGATCGTCGGCAAGGAAGTCATCTGTCGGCGCAAGGGCGACGTCATCACAGTACCGGTGGCGGAAGTCGACTATATGGACGTCACGCCCAAGCAGATCTTCGCGCCCTCGACCGTGATGGTGCCGTTCCTGGAACACGATGACGGCGACCGCGCGCTGATGGGCGCGAACATGCAACGCCAGGCCGTGCCACTCCTGAAACCTCAGAAGCCGCTGGTCGGCACCGGGGTCGAAGGCAAGTTCGCCCGAGAATCCGGGGCGGTGCTGATTGCCGACGAGGCCGGCGAAATCGTCCGGGTCGACGCGGAGCGAATCCTGCTGCGGACCGAGACCGGGTTCCACGAGTACCGCCTGCGCAAGTACCTGAAGAGCAACCAATACACCTGCCTGAACCAGCGGCCCACGGTCCGGGAAGGCCAGAAGGTGCGCCGGGGCGACCTGCTGGCCGACGGCCCGGGGACCGAGGACGGCGAGCTGGCGCTCGGGCGCAACATGCTGGTCGCTTTCCTGCCCTGGCGCGGGTACAACTACGAAGACGCGGTCGTGGTTTCGGAACGGGTCATCAAGGAAGACGCCTTCACTTCGCTCCAGATACTCGAGTTCGAGGTCGAGGCGCGTGAGACCAGACTGGGACCGGAAGAGATCACCCGTGACATCCCGGGTGCGACCGAGGACGAGTTGCGCGACCTGGATGAATTCGGGATCGTACGCATCGGTGCGGAAGTCTCGGCCGGGGACATTCTGGTCGGACGCATCACGCCCAAGGCGGAGACCGAGTTCACGCCCGAAGAGCGTTTGCTGCGCGCGATTTTCGGCGAGAAGGCCGCCAACGTCCGCGACACGTCGCTCCGCGTGGACCCCGGTGTCACCGGGATCGTGATCGAGCGGCGGGTCTTCTCCCGGAAGCTGCAGGATGCCCTTTCCCGGCGCCTGGAAGAAGAACGACGCAAGGAAGCGAACCACGTACTCGAACTGGGCAAGCGGTTTGCTTCCGAGAAGCGCGACAACCGGCTGAAGACGGTGCTCCTAGGCGAGAAGGCGCGGAAGGACATCAAGGACACCAAGGGCAAGGCCATGCTCAAGGCCGGGGATGAGTTCACGGCCCAGTTCTTTGAGGAGAATGACCTCGCCAAAGTGCGCTCGACCGAGGACTGGGTTGACGGCGTGCGGCGCAATGAGGAAGTGAGCGCGGCGTTCAAGGACTTCGAGAAGGCCCTCCAGGAGGCCGAAGTGGCGAAAAAGCAGGAATACGAGCGGGTGCAGCGCGGTGATGAACTGGCGCACGGCGTGAACCGGTGGATTCGGATTTTCATTGCCCAGAAGCGCCGGCTGTCGCCGGGCGACAAAATGGCCGGGCGCCACGGCAACAAGGGCGTCGTGTCCAAGGTCCTGCCGGTCGAGGACATGCCTTACCTCGCCGACGGCACCCCGGTGGATGTCATTCTGAATCCGCTGGGTGTTCCGTCACGGATGAACATCGGCCAGTTGCTCGAGGTGCACCTGGGTTGGGCGGCATCCAAGCTCGGATATGAAGCGGTCTGCCCGGTGTTCGAAGGCGCGACCCCGGAAGAAATCGCCGAAGAGTTGAAGGCCGCCGGCCTGCCGCCGGACGGCAAAACCGAGGTGTTCGACGGCCGGACCGGACAGCCCTTCGGGCAGAAAGTCACGGTCGGACAAGCCTACCTGATGAAGCTCATCCACATGGTCGACGACAAAATCCACGCGCGTTCGACCGGACGCTATTCGCTGATTACCCAGCAGCCGCTGGGCGGCAAGGCGCAGTTCGGCGGCCAGCGTTTCGGCGAAATGGAAGTCTGGGCGCTGGAGGCGTATGGCGCGGCGCACGTCCTGCAGGAGATGCTGACCATCAAGTCCGATGACGTGGAAGGCCGGAGCGCGCTCTACGAGGCTCTGATTCGCGGCAAAAACCCGCCCCAGCCGAAGGCGCCGGCGTCGTTTTCAGTGCTGATTCGGGAACTGCAGGGGCTGGGCCTGGAACTCGTGCCGGAGAAGACGTGAAGAGAGTGTCCCAGTGATCAGGTGGTCTAGTGGTCTAGTGGAAGACACTGGTCAGGGGACACGATCCCGAATCGAAGCGATTCGGGTTATGTCCCCAGACGGGAGAAACCGATGACGACAGAACGAGATTTTCAAGATTTTGATGCCCTGCGACTCCGGATTGCTTCACCGGAGATAATCCGCGGCTGGTCGAGCGGCGAGGTGACGAAGCCGGAAACGATCAACTACCGGACTCAGAAACCGGAGCGCGACGGACTGTTTGACGAACGGGTGTTCGGGCCGGTGAAGGACTACGAGTGCAATTGCGGCAAGTACAAGAAGATCCGGTACAAGGGTATCGTCTGCGACCGGTGCGGCGTCGAGGTGACGACTTCGGCGGTCCGGCGCGAACGGATGGG
>Ga0209777_10006479_pt1 | contig 13174 bp, 10 predicted proteins | sample FrelakmetHBP12HB_FD_187147 | JGI IMG/M metagenome (GOLD analysis project Ga0209777, IMG submission 187147) | Freshwater lake sediment microbial communities from the University of Notre Dame, USA, for methane emissions studies -HBP12 HB (SPAdes)... | ecosystem: Environmental > Aquatic >...
GGCTATATCGCTGCGGGTTCCTAAAACACCTACACCTTGAATGCGTAGATTCTTTTTATTTCGACTATCATCAATAAAACCGATTACTTCTATATTTGCCTTAGGGTTAATCCTTGATTCCCTTAACACCATCACACCGGCTTCTCCTGCCCCTATAATTATAACCCTTTTTCGTTTCTTTCTTGAAATCGGCAGGAATTTTTCCCTAAATAATCGCGTGGCAAAACGAATCCCAGTTATCATGCAAAAACTTAAGATACAATCTAAAACAAAGATGGAGCGGGGAAAACCAGCAAAAGTATGAATAAAGGCAATCGTGGGGATAAAACACAGTATGGCTAAAACATGCGCCTTTACTATTCTCCAGATATCATCTACGCTGGCATATCTCCATAAACCGGAATAGAGGCCAAAGTATCCAAGAATAACCATTTTAATGCAGGCGAGGACGGGGAGAGTTTTGATGATCATCTGCCAATAACTATTAGCGATTTGAAAATCAAAACGCAGGTAGAAGGCAAGTATGTAAGCACAAATCACTAAAGCTAAATGAATGGCTATAATGATGGGGCGCCGTAATTTAAGAAACAACTCTTTTGGATTCATAGCCTAATATTATATACCAAAATATAGTTTTAGCAATTATTTGATACGATTTTTTAGTGCTGGACGCCTTCTCTTTTTATAACCTTTAGCGCAGTCAAAAGGATAATATAGAGGTCAAAGGCAAAGGAGCGGTGATTGAGGTAATATTCATCAAAAGAAATCTTTACGGGAATCAGTAAGTCATCTCTTCCGTTTACCTGTGCCCAACCAGTAACTCCCGGGATCAGGTTATGAATATTTTTTTTAGTGCGTAATGCCACCAGATCATCCTGGTTAAACAATGCCGGGCGAGGACCGACAAAACTCATATTGCCTTTTAGGATATTGAATAACTGGGGAATTTCATCAAGACTATATCTACGCAAAAATGCTCCGATTGGGGTCAAGTAAATTTCAGGATTTTTCATTAAGTGGGTAGCTAATTGAGGAGTATCAATTCTCATTGTCCTGAATTTTGCCATTTTGAATATACGATTGTTTACGCCAACGCGATCGGTCCAAAAAATAGCCGGCCCCTTAGACATCAATTTAATCAATACAGCAATAACCAGCATCGGAATGCTCAATAGGACTATCAAAATCAAAGCCAAGATTAAATCAAAAATGCGTTTCATCATATCATTTATAACTCCTGCCTCACAATATCTTTCCCGACCATAATTGTTGCAAAAAAATCTCCCATGGTGATATTTCTATTTTTCCGCGCAGCCTTCTCTCTTTTTCATTACAAACTATAATACTCCTTTTTGGAGAACACGCTTGGATAAAAGCCTCCAGCCCGTTCATATCTTTTCTATCGATCCTGGCGGCTCCCTTTATCTCTATAGCAACCTCTCCCATACCCAACACAAAATCCACTTCCAGCCCCGATTTTGTCCTCCAAAAGTTTATCGCAAAATCCTTACCCGCGTAAGATCTATACGCAATCATCTCCATAAGCAGAAAATGTTCGAACGCCTTCCCAAATTCCGCGCCTTTTTGTTCGGTTAAATGCCTCTTTGTCAGGTAACCGGCAACACCAACATCAAACATATAATATTTAGAGGCCTTTGTTATAACCTGCCGGGATTGTCTTTTCTTAAAAGGCTCTACCCTTATAGCTAACAGCGTATCTATAAGTATTTGGTAATACTCTTTGACCGTCTTGGAATCGACACCGCATTCACGGGCAATATTACAATAATTCGTTATCTCGCCATGCGAATAACCGAAAGCGTCAAAAAATCTTGAAAACGCGGGAATATTGCGTGTTAAGCCTTCAGCAAAAACCTCTTGACGTAAATAATCCTGCACATAAGCCTCTAAAGATTTTTTACAATCTAGGTCACTTTGCAAATAATGAAGCGGTATTAGGCCGTGATTTAAAGCGCGCAACAAATTAAATTTTGTGATCTCTTGACTGACAAGCGGAAAAAGCTCATAACGCCATGCCCTGCCTCCCAGTAGATTCGCGTGGCCTTTTTTTAGTTTTCTGGCGCTTGAACCGCAAAGCACAAACCTTAAACCTTCATTTTCTATCAGCCAGTGCACTTCGTCGAGCACTTGCGGGACTTTTTGCACTTCATCGAGTATTACCGGTTCTTTAAGCACAGCCTCGTCTTTTGCGAGTAACTGTTCGCGCAAAAGCGAGGGATTTTTTGACATTTCAAAAAATAAATCCGTTTTTAGAAAATCATACACCACGCTATTGGGAAACCTTTCTTTTAAGTATGTAGACTTGCCTGTCTTTCTGGCTCCCCATAAAAACGCGGATTGATGATCCGGAAGCTGCATAACTAGTTTTCTTGGGATATTTTTCATTTGCATTATCCTCCGTATTAGTATTACTAATTAGGAGTATATACCAGTTTAGTTAAGTAGTCAAGGCTTTTTTATATGCATTTAACCGTTCCCTTAATCCCCTCTTCCATAGTAAACGGTGGCTTCCAACCAAGCAGATTCCTGATTTTACTGCTGTCAACAAGAAGAGAGCCGGTTAATTTCTCCAGTTCTTCAGTCTTTCCTACAATCTTACACAACGCCTTTAGGATACTGGGATGCAAAGAAAATAAAAGCGGATTCTTATTCATCGCATAAGCAATCATCTTTATTAAATCCGTCGTAGATACATCTTGCCCATCACTTACCAAAAAAGTTTCGCCTGCTGCCAGCGGATGACTAATACAAGTAATAATAGCATTCATTAAATTGCCAAGGTAAAGAAAACTGCGCCGGTTATTAATACCCTTGAACGGCAAAGGTAGACCGGAACTAGCAAGCTTAATCAAATTTTTAAAATTGGCCTTCACTCCCGGCCCATAAACCAAAGGAAGCCGTAAGATTACCGTTTGAAGTCCAGTCTCACCGGCTATACAAGCCAATGAATTCTCTGCTTCTCGCTTGCTTACACCATAAGCATCCCGGGGCTCAGGAATATCTTTTTCAGTATACGGCCTTAAAGCCCCCTCGCCATTGACCTTGACCGAACTGATAAAAATAAATCTCTTAACTCCTGCCTTTGCAGCCATTCGCGCCAGCCGTTCCGTGCCAAACACATTAACTTTACGAAATGCTTCAACAGGATCAACCGCTAGATCATTCATGATATGAACACGTGCCGCTAAATGAATAACCGTATCCACTCCGGCTAAAGCTTGTTGCCAATCCGTTGACTCATTTATATCTCCCACTTGAATATATTCATCGGCTAAAGAGACATCACGCACATTACTACGTACAGCGCCTCGGACAATATAGCCTTTTTCTTTCAAGAAAGCGCACAGATTGCGGCCAATAAACCCGTTTGCGCCAGTTACAAGTACTTTCTTATAATTATCTATTTCCATTAAACCAACCTCTTATTCAAAACTTTTTTACTCCTCAAAAAATTGGCAAAACTTATGGCAAAGCACCTTACGGGAGTATTTCTGCTTAACTAGCTCCTGCCCCATATCACCCATGCTTTTCCATTCACTTCGAGGAAGTAACCAAGCTTTCTTCAATATCCGCACAGCACCATCAACATCGCCATGTTCAACCAACCAACCAATAGGTACTTTATCAAGAATCTCTCCAATATGAGATACTTTCGGACCGAACGCAAGGAAAGGACGCCCAACACTCATAATCCCATATACTTTACAGGGGTGCACAATACCAACCATACTATCTCCCATTGTAACAATGTGGAGATCTGCTGCCGACAAACTGTATTGCGTCTCGGCCAATGGCACATATGGCAATGTGCGTAGATTGGATAACCCGTGTGCACGTGCGAATTCATCGAGCTTCTTACATGCAGACTCTTTCCCAATAAATAGAAAGATTATCTCGTTGATTCCTTTCAAGCGTACAATAGCTTCTAGTAAGGTGTCAATCGGATGTACCGGAATGATATTTCCACTATACATAACAACAAACTTTCCATCCAAACTATTATTCTTTCGAAAATTGTTGGTTTCATGATTAATTGAAATAAGCTGGTTTTCGTATGGCCATGGCGGGATAATTCGTAGGTTCTGGAATGACCCTGTTTTATCTTTAACCTTATCTTTAAGCCTTTTCGCCATAAATGAGTCCAGCGCAACAACACGATAAGCCGTACGCAAAACCGAGCGGTTTATCCCATCACCAATCTTAACAAGTATAGATCCTTGCCGAAGTTTTCCCAAAGCAATCATCTGATCAGGATTAAGATCCATTATCCAGAAAACGATTTTCACTTTTCTAAACAGGCGAATGAACTGAACAGAAATAACAGACATCGGAGGTGCTGTGCTAACCAAGACATGCGTAAGATTAGGAACAAAAAGCCCCAAGAGCATGCTTTGCATTGACAGACTCAACCCACTCAACAACCGCCACATGATTGACTTTTTTCCAAATGCGCACAATGGCAACCGCCACACCTCTACGCCGTCAATAATCTCGCGCCATTGATACTTACACGACGGATCATCATACCCCCCTCTTGGGGTAAACACAATTACACGCTTGCTTTGAGAAATCAGTTCGCGCGACACGTCGTGAAGATGTTGCCCCGCAGAAGCGGGATCTGGAACATAGACTTGACTAATAACTAAAACAGTTGATTTCTGCACTATCCACCTAAAAAACACTTGTTTCATTTAAACATTTTCTTACACCTTTTTTCTTAACTTGCTCTTCAATCCATCGATATGTTATCTCAAGGCCCTGCGCCAACGGCCATTTAGGACGCCATCCTAGTTTTTTTTCAATTAAAGTGTTGTCAGAACACCGGCCACGCACACCGAGAGGTCCTTCAATATGTTTGATACCAACGTGTTTTTTTGCCAATCGCATAACCAGTTTGGCAAGGTCGTTAATGGTAATCAATTCATCAGAACCAATGTTTATGGGCCCTGGAAAATTAGATTCCATTAAGCGCCTGATGCCTTCGAGGCATTCATCAATATAAAGGAACGTTCGTGTCTGTTCACCGTCGCCCCAGATTTCAATCTCACCACCATCCGCCGCTGCGGCAACCTTCCGACATATGGCCGCAGGAGCCTTTTCTTTCCCGCCATCCCACGTTCCTTCAGGTCCAAATATATTATGAAACCGAGCAATATGAACTTCCATGCCGTAATTTCTCTGGTATGAAAGATAGAGCCGCTCACTGAATAGCTTCTCCCAACCATACTCACTGTCAGGATTCGCTGGATATGCAACTTCCTCCGGCAGTCCCGGGTTTTGGGGATCAAGTTGAGCTTCTTCCGGATAAATACACGCTGAAGATGAATAAAACACCTTTTTGATCTTAGTATTCTTTGCCTCTTCAATCATATTCAAATTAATGGTAGCCGAATTATGCATAACCACAGCATCATTTTCACCTGTAAAAATATAACCCGCGCCCCCCATATCCGCAGCAAGCTGATAGAGTTCATCAAAGCGGACGTCATTTGTAATCGCGCGACAAACCGTCTGCTCCCGTAAATCGCCAAGAATGAACTCATCTGCTGCAGATGAACAATATTCATGCTGCTTGATGTCAACACCACGGACCCAATAACCTTCGGATTTAAGACGTTTTACTAAATGGCCTCCAATAAAACCACCGGCACCACAAACTAAGGCTTTTTTCATAATAATTTATCCTCCTCAATTTACTATTATCCTTTCCGTTCGACAAACCAATTCCCCATCACTATCACGTCCATTTTAGTCCTAAGGAAACACTCCAGAGCCTCTTGCGGTCGGCAGACAATGGGCTCGTTTTCGTTGAAAGATGTATTGAGAACTATTGGGACTCCGGTGATAATTTCAAACGCCTTGATTAGGCTATAATAAAGCGAATTTTGAGCTTCGGTAACGCTCTGCAATCGCCCGGAACCATTGACATGAGTTACTGCCGGGATAAGCGGACGTTTATCTTCACGAATCTGATACACCTGTAACATAAAGGGCACATCATAATTAGTTTCAAACCACACCCCAACCGCTTCACGCAAGATTGAAGGGGCAAAGGGACGAAACGACTCACGACGTTTAATTTTAAAATTGAGAACATCCTTCATATCAGCTCTCCGTGGGTCACAAACGATAGAGCGATTACCAAGAGCACGTGGACCCCACTCCATACGCCCCTGAAACCAACCTATCACCTTTCCTTCTGCAATCCGCTCTGCCGTACGACGACACAATTCAGGCTTGTCAGGTATCTGCACTATGATGCTACAGTTAGCACGCATAAGCTCTTCACGCTGCACCTTCAACAATTCTCCAATTTCATCATTCTTAAACTCCGGGCCAAAATAAGCGTAATCCATCAGGAACGACCGTGGTTTACCCAGCACTTGGTTCCAGACATAAAATGCTGCCCCGATGGCCCCACCGCCATCTCCGGCCGCCGACTGGATGTACAACTCCCTAAAGGGACTCCTGTCAAAAACCTTGCCGTTGGCCACCGAGTTCATGGCACAGCCTCCGGCCAAGCAAAGGTTTTGAGATTTCGTTTCCTTATAAACATGCACAAGCAAATGGAAGAAAACCTCTTCATACATCTCCTGCAAAGAAGCTGCCAGATTTTTATGATACTGGGTTAGAGACTCATCCTTGCCACGCGGAGGACCTAAAAGTTCTCTGAGCTTTGCAGAGTACACTGTACCGATCTTAGGCTCTCCATCGTCCCAGATCATCGAAACACCTTCGGAGTGGTACAAGAAATAATCCAAATCCAGCTCAAAAAGCCCTTTATGTTTCAGATGAATAATTTGTCTCATTTTCTCCATTTCAGTCGATTTACCATAAGGAGCCAATCCCATCACTTTGTATTCGTCGCCATAATTGGGGAATCCCAAATACTGTGTCATGGCAAGGTAAAAAAGTCCCAAGGAGTGCGGAAAAGTCACTTGATCTCGTATAGTGATAGATGATCCGCTCCCCATGCCCCACATGGTACTTACGAAATCACCAAAGCCGTCAACGGAAACAACAGCGGCAGAATCAAACGGCGAGACTAGGAACGAGCTGGCCAAATGAGCCTGGTGGTGTTCCACATTGTGGATTTGTGCACGAATTTTCTCACCCTTTACCCCTAATCCCCCACCCAGCAATGCACGAATATCCTTCACTTTTCCGGCATTCGCTAACCGGTCCTTTATTACGTTCAGTCTTGGACGATTGGTAAACACGAAAAGCGCCTTCTTCATAAGATTGGCGTTTGGGTTACGGTTGATGGCAATATGATCAACCTGTCCGATAGTGATTCCGCCTGCCGCCAAGCAATAGCGCACCGCCTCGGTGGGAAGACCCGCCCAGTGTTTAATGCGCCTAAAGCGCTCTTCTTCGGCCGCCGCAAGGAGCTTACCGTCAACAACAATGCATGCTGAGGAATCGCCATGATATGCATTGAGCCCTAAAATAATCATCATTTACCCTTTATTAGTATATCTTAACACCCGTAAGAAACCTATTATAGAAAACCCCTATAAAATAAAACGGAATAAATACGTTTAAATTTCTTCTGCTTGGCGCATATATTGAACAGTTCTCCTAATACCGGTTTTAAAATCATACGGTAAAGGTCCCGCAATATCTATAATTGGCTGAAGGTCAAATACATATTCCGTACGGATGTTATTAAGCCTGAAGCTGGTTAAGGGAAACTTTTTCCATCCCGCAGCTTTAAGGATATCGCCGTTTTTTGCCGCTAATTTAACGGCCCAAAGCGGCAAATGGCTAATTTTTTTTACCCCTAATACAGTTTGAACTTCATTGGCAAATTCGTACAAATCTATCGAAGGGCTATCTCCTAAATAAAAAACTTTCCTGTCAACCTTTTCAACTGAAGCCAAAAGTAATCCCTGAATCTGATAAGCCATATTTTCCACATACCCCATAGACCTTTTATAATGCCCGAAACCGATATGAAAATACCGATTTCGAGATACTGACTGAAAAAAATCCCTATAGGGCTCTTCTGCATAAGGCCCCCAGACAGATATAGGGCGAATGATCGTCCATGCATACGGTAAATCTTTCGCTAAACGAACGATCTGCTCACCGCAAACTTTGCTTTGCCCATATAGCGTAGTCGGTTTATACTCGGTATCAACTTTAGGAATATACCCCATCCTACAAACAAGTAACGATGAAGTAAATACCACACGCTCAACAGAAGGAGTCTCTCTCAAAATCCGCACTAAACTCTCTACCCCATCAATGTTTGCCGCAAATTCGCGTAATCGTTTTCCGTCTAACCCGGTTTTCGCCGCAAGATGAACAACATGAGTCGGCCTAAATTCTTTTATTATTTTCTCAAAGCGCGAGGCATCCAGAATATCGCATTGGCGCCAAAATTCTTGATGAGCTACGTTACGCGGAGGCCTATTATCTACATTGATAAACTCGGCTTTGTCATTCCGCAGCAACAACTCGATATAATTTGTCCCAATAAACCCCGACCCGCCAGTAACAAGTATTCTCATATTAATTGCCTATTCTTTATAAGCCCTAATTAATTCCGCTACGGTTTTCTTAACACAAATATCCCAAGAAAACTCAGCCGCCCGATTTCTCGCCAGTTCAGCCATTCTCTCTCTTTGACTAGAATCCCAACCAAAGACAGCTTTAATTGCTTTCGCTAAAGATTGACTATCTTTAGGTCGGTAATAAACTGCTGCATCTCCAAAGAACTCAGGCATAGGAAGGTTTAAGCTTGATATACATAAACATCCATTAGACATTGCTTCAAGAACAATATTTGGACAAGCTTCGACTTTACTTGACATTATAAATATGCAACAATTTTGGTAGCACCAAGACATTTCCCTTTCATTTAAATCTCCTACCCAGCAAATTCTATCTGAAAGCCTCCATTTTTCGATCCATCTCTTCAATTTTTTTTGACATTTCCTCATATTAGAACTCACATCTCCTGCAATTACCAATTTCGTAAATACATTATCCTCACTACTCAAATAATGCATTGCCCAAAGAACATCTTCCAACCCACGTGCTGGCCTAATTGACCCGGCAGTAAAAAGAAATTTTCCTTCCCAGTCAACAGGTAATTTTGACGGTTTAATAGTATTGCAATTTTTAGAACCATCTATGCCATGATAGACTAATCCTATTTTACCTTCCAAGATATTCCATCGTTTTACTAAATATTTTTTAACAAATTCAGAAACGGCAATTACCCTATCTGCTTTTTTTATAGCCTTCTTCGCATAGTAAACACGAAACCAATTTTTAACTCTCTCAAACATAGGATTACCCTCATTAACACCAGCAAGCGGTTCCATATTTTGCAACATATTAACAACAGGTATTTTATTGAAATTAAAATAACGTTCAGTAGGTATAAAGATTACATCGGGTAAAAACCTTTCTAAAAGAAGTTTTAATTCTGAATCAATCCTGTGATTTATTAATCCCAACGGCTGACAATCGGCGAATTCAACATTAGAAATTGAACCAACCCAACCCTTGATATTCAATTTAAAATAAGAAATGCAAAGTATCGCTTCTATCTCAGGATACACAGCCATTCTGGGAATTACATTACATAAATATTTCCTATATCCTACGCTAATCCCCCCGCCGGTCAAATTTACTATAGCAATTCTCATTTTTTACAAATCCACTTTCTTTATGCTATATTACGTATTTAGAAAACACGGTTCTTTATTTGCCCATAATGGTCTGCATGCCTTTTTGAAAACTTTTCAATATTCCCTTTTCCTCGATTTGCCAAATTACATTTAAAGAAAAAATGCGATTTATCCTGCTTAACCTATTTTTCCTATCGATGATACGTTCAATCATGGATGCCATAACTCTAAATCTATCTTTAGCGATCGACGGACAAAAATAGTTAAGAGGACTTTGATGATTATACAATGCCACATCATAATCATCTTTTATCATCCCCTGCTCTTTACATAACTCAAATGCTTCGGTACCGGGATAAGGCGTAAATATACTATAAAGTAAGGCGTCGCACGGAATTCTTTTCATTACTTCGAATGTATCCATCAACGTCTTCTCTGTTTCTTGAGGGAATCCAATCATGTAAAAAACATGCAACTCAATCCCCTGTTTTTTAATTGTCCAGCATGCCGACAGTGCCTCTTCAACAGTAATATTTTTGCGTATCTTTTTTAAAATATCATTATTTCCGGATTCAACACCCAGACGTATTGAAAAACAACCTGCTTTTTTCATCATTTTAATAGTTTCGTCATCTATCAGTTTTACATGAATCTCACACGACCATTTGATCCCCGGGCATTGCTCCAGAATAACTTTGCATAAATCAAAAACATATTTCTTCGTGATCCCAAAATAATCGTCTTCGAAAGAAACCGATCTCAGCCCTATGCTTTGACAATATTTTATTTCTCTGGCGACATTATCTGGCGACCTAAATCTGACTCTTCTGCTCCAAATATTTCTGGAACCGCAAAAAAAACAGTTATGCGGACACCCTCGCGTAGCAAAAATATGCTTGAAAGCTTCTTTTGGGTATAGATTGTAATCTTTTAATAACGCCGAAGCATTTTCGATAGGAAAACAAAGACTATCCAAATTCTGTATATAATCTTGTGCTGCATTTTCGACGATAACGCCGTTTGTTCTATATATGATACCTTTCACATTATCTGGCTTTTCTTCGCACTCTATTACCCCAAGCAGCTCGACAATAGTTTTTTCCCCTTCGCCCTTTACGCAAATATCTATATCGGGACACATAAAAACACCTTTACCGACCATGGATGGATGCGGCCCTCCAACTACAACTATTATATTTCTATCGACCTCTTTTACGATTTTAGCAATTATACATGCCGATTTAAAATTTTGCGACTTGGCCGAAATTCCAACGACAACAGGTTTAAATTCTTTAATAACCGCCTTAATCTCAGTCCATATTTCGGCAAACGTATTTTTTAAATTATTAAGATACTTATAAAAACCAGGACCAGCCATATAAACAAGACTTTGTTTTTCACTATGAGGCGTAAAATCCGCATTATAAACCATTACATCCCAGTCAGTGTCCTTTTTAATAGCCCCAGCAAGATACCCCAACCCTAAAGGATAAAGGTCTAGGGAGTATGTTAGTTTATACAACCTATGAAACGGCGGTTCTATAAGAAGAATTCTTTTTTTAGTCATAAACTTTATTTTTCAGATACAGATTAAAATGCCGCGTTTGTCAAAATTAGTTTTAATGGCTAATTAAGATAGATTACTTCTATCATTTAAGGGAAGCTTGTTTTGCCTTTAACGGAACCCCAGCCTCCACCAGGCCAATCCTATTCAATATAATGGAGTATATAAACCCAAATATGAGATATTGAAATTCTAAAAACTGAAAAAAATCATAAACCCAATACATTATAAAGATCGACGAATATACAACAACTATCAAAAATACATATTTTTCAGATAACTTATTCTTATTTTTCACTACAATGTAAATCGGATAAATCAAAAATATTGCATAAATAAAAAAACCGATCAGTCCATATTTTGCAAGAAGAGATAGATATACAATATGCGCGGACGCCACAGGAGAGCCATTGTCACCGCCGCTAAGTAACCTCGAACCACCTCCAATTATAGGATTGTCAGTAAAGACTTTTAACCCGTTCTCCCAATAAGCTACCCTAGAATAAACACTTTTCGTATCTTCTAATCTCTTAAGGAAAATCGAGGAGTCTACTTTTTCAAAATTAAATAATAATACTATTACTGAAACTAAGGCAATAGCTGAGAGCGCCAACATCATTTTCACCAACCATCCCCTAATTTTACAAATACATACTACAATTATTGCGGCCAAGCCTAGTAATGCAGTTCGCGACAGGGTAAGTACCAACGCCACAACATTCAAAATAATTAATACATTAATGTATCTTCTTTTTTCAACATAGTTATACAAATATATACATAGAATTATTACAAAACAGAGATATAAACCATAGAAATTGGGATCAGTAAAACTACTCGTGAGCCTATATCCTGACGTGCCGTAGTTTATAAAGTTGGTGTTTGCTCGCAATTCAGATTGATTCGCTCTAATTATTCCCTCAAAAGGTAAATGGCCTACAATGACGGAAAATACGGCAACAAAGAGCGCAACCAAAGACCCAAGAATATAAAACCGTATAGCAGCATCCAGCTTCTTCTCATTATTAATATAAGCGACCACAAGGACTACAAGACTCATATTGATAATATGATTAATAATATCTTTCCTAAACAAGGAATTAACATCAAGCCTGAACCAATCAATTAAATTAATTATAATTATTAGAATATATACCCCAAACAAAACACCATATGATTTCTTTAACTTTTTTTTAAACAGCAACAAATCAAAAATAAAGATAATGCACCACAAAACAAATAATATTCGAAACAATGATATATTAATCCCCAAAAAATTGAGGCTGTATATATAAAGTACTGTCGATATCATTAAAAAAAAATAAAATAATGAATCTTGCATACTAACACCTGTATTTATTTTCATGCAATCCGCGCTCAGCTTTTAGGCAAAACTGCGAAAAACGTCTGCCAGTTGCCTCGAAATAACTTCTATGCTATAGCTACTTTCAGCTATCATTCTACCGGTTCTGCCCAGTTCCGCTCTAAGATGGGGTTTTGAGTAGAGTAGCTCCAGATATTCATACCATGCCTCATTATTATCAACACCGAAACCGCACAACCCTTTTGCTAATATCTCTTTGTTCATACCAACATTGGAAACAACAGCAGGAATGCCTGTTGCCATGTATTGCAACATCTTAAAACTGCACTTACCCCGCGTCCAATCATCATCCGTCAAAGGCATAATACCTATGTCCATCTTATGAAGAATTGTGGCTTCAGTTTGCACCATCCACGGCTCGAACATTACCTGTGATTTTGGAATCAATTTGAATACTGGACCCCTGTCAGCCACGATCAAAAGTTTCGATCGTGGATGATTAGTAAGAAAGCGTGCCAATGGCTTTTCAATTAATTTCAAATACTTAAAATTCGCGGATGATCCTGCCCAGCCAATGACAAAGAAATCATTTTCGGTTTTAGGGCCATCCTGCTTTGGCAG
>Ga0209777_10006480_pt1 | contig 13174 bp, 26 predicted proteins | sample FrelakmetHBP12HB_FD_187147 | JGI IMG/M metagenome (GOLD analysis project Ga0209777, IMG submission 187147) | Freshwater lake sediment microbial communities from the University of Notre Dame, USA, for methane emissions studies -HBP12 HB (SPAdes)... | ecosystem: Environmental > Aquatic >...
TGAACTAATAATTATAAGACGTTTCCTTGATAATGGCTGGAGTATACCAACCAGTAATCAAATAAAAGCCTCTGATTTAGAATGCGTTGATTTTGTATTTATAAAAAATGGAAAGATAATAAAAGTCGAGGTTAAAAGTACCAGTGCCAATACCCTTAAATTTACCTTGTTAAATCGTATAACAAGAAAACAATATGATTTTAACTTTCTAATAGCATATAATGATATAAAGGATATGTGCTTTGTTATACCAATAGAAGCAATTAATAAAGGATGCTCAATAAGATTCACCACTGATGTTACCAAACATGAACGATATAGAGAACGATTTGATATATGTGATTTATCAAAAGACCAACTTACGGAATATATTAAAAAACCATCTGTTATCTAATCACCATTTTATGTTCACAACATATATATAGTACCAAATTAACATACATATATGAAGACAAATAAAAGAGGTAATAAGCAATGTCCATAGCAACATAACTTCTTTAATGCAATTAACTATTGAGATAGAGACATTGCTACTTTATAGAGCCATACACAATTACTACTACAAAATAATAAATATCCTAGAACACTTTAACTTGAAGTTTCAATTGTATCTTGCCAGTCTATACCTATCCCTGCAATAAGACCACCTGTACCCGTTATAAGAGCAATTACGCCTCTAGGCACCTCAATAGGAACTCTAAAGTAAAACAACCCAAACAATACACCTAATCCAAATCCTAATATGGCCATCCCTCCCATTGACCACACATTAACTTCCTTATTGCCTATTCTCATTGTCCCATCGCAATCCCTGCTCCAACAGCAGCCCCTATTACTATCCCTAAAAGAATAAACCATATAGAATGAAAAAAGATATTGCCAACATTATAGCCTACAAACGCAAAAATACCTATTGCTATAATCTGTTTAATACTCATCCTATTCTTACTCCAGTTGGTGGTAGTGGCACACTTATTCCTCCTTTGCAAATACACGATGAATTAAATGCCCAAGCTGTACTCGAAACATTATATTGAGTCATACATATCCTATTACACATCTGTTGAGCAGTAGTTATTAAATTATTGCCACCAAATGCTATGCCTCCTACTACTACCCCTATGACCAATCCAGCTAATAGAACAACAGCAAGGGCTAGGGGTATAGCATAAGCATTAGTTTTTTTAACAGGCTTGCCAAACATAGCCCAAAATGCAGCCTCAGTTCCAAATAGTTTCTTAAAGCATTGTGTACAATAAGGCGTGGCCATTGTGCCTAATGGCTTAGCAACTTCCTTACCACAATTTGTACAATATGTTTTCATTTATCTTTCACCTCTCTAATAGCATTTATGGTACTAACAAAAATAAATAGTCCGCCCACAATAGCTCCAACAATAGATAAAATTAAAAGTATTGGAGGATAATCAAACATCATTCACCTTCACCTTTAAAGCTCCAATATAAATCCGCTATAGCACGAATGATTAATACTAACACAAAAATTGCTATTGCAATACACACAGGCCAAATCGTCCACTTGCCAAGTAAAGCCATTATTAATAGCAGTAAAAAAATAATAGCAAGTATTTGATTAATACTCATTTTTTTATCTCTCCAAGTCTGCCTTCTTTATTGGACTGATACATCATAATCATCTCAGCCATTTCTATATCATCTAATAACTGTTCGCGGACTAAAGCTAATGTTTTAATCTGTTGTTCAACTATTACTAATCTCTTTTGTAAGTCCTCATATTTCTTAGTCATATTATCCATGAGTATACCTTTCTGGCAAAGTTTTATTAATACTTTCCTTTAAAACACACTCTGGTGAAATTAACTGTGTGCCCCTGTATGTCTCCTCACATCCGTTAGCATACTTAATATGTGTAATCGTTATAAAGAACGTATCTCTCTTAATGTATGCCACAGTGGCCGTAATGAGAATAACTAACAATAATATTAACACAATTATTAGCCTCTTTTCCATTTAAAACCAACTCATTAATATCCACCATGCAATTATAGCCACAACTCCAACTGCTAATATAGCACCAACAGTTGTAATCATCATTTGTGGGTCTATCATTCTCTTTTACCTATAAAAAAATAAAATAAAAAAATTTCCTAAGCCTTAATAAAGCCAAGTAGGAAAGTTATAAATGCGAGGACCGCTCCACAAAACATTCCTATTAATCCGATTAATAGGATAAGCCAGCGATTAACCTCTTTACGTTCTGCCATAAATTCATTAAATCCCATTCCTTGCTACCTCCTAATTGTTTATTGCTGGACATAATACATATACTCAAGTATATACCGTCCATTCAATGTTCTCTGTCCAAATGGAATTGTTGTGCATGATGCTATAGCTTCATCCAACGCATCCATTATCTGCTGCAAATCTGCCATTACTATTGTCTCTTTTGCCTCTCTACCTTCCGTCATTAATATATGCAATACTACAGGACGATTGTCTTCTGGAACAGCTGCCATCTGCTGTTGTGCCAATAATGCCTGCTGCTGTGCAAATGCTGCTTGCTGTGCCATAGCCTGCTGCTGTTGTAGCATTGCCATCTGCTGTGGCATCATTTGCTGCTGTGCCATAGCTGCTTGTTCTCTCTGGTACTGCTCTGCCTGTTCTCTTTGATACTGGAACGCCTGTCTCTGCCTCTCTATTTCCTGCTGTCCCATCATTTCCTCCATTTGCTTATTAACTAAATCCTCTGCAGCCTGTTCTGCCAAAGAGGGAGCAGGAGCCTGTGGAACGCTTCTTGTCTCTTCTACTTTTTGTATTTTTCCGTCTTTTAATTCAAGTTTTACCATCTTTTCTATTTCCTCCTCTAATTTTTCAATTTCATTCTGCCGTTGCTGTGCATATTTTTCTGTCTCAGCAACTTTTCCTCTAATAACTTTTTCTCTTTTTTCTATTTCTTTGTTAAGTTTTTCTTGCCGCTTCTTTTCTTTATTACCAAACAAACCCATTTTAATGGCCTCCTTTTAAGTATTGTTTCATACTGCCTCTCATTTCCGGAGTAGTTATAATTAATTTCTCAAATGTGGTTATTTTAGTTACTTGTGCCAACTGTCCTTGGTTTAATATCATACGCAATTGATTGGTATCAAAACTCTCCCGTTTTTCTACACTTAACGTTATGTTAATTTTATTATCAGGACATAAGAACGAATTCCATCTTCGCTCCTTCATATATACTTTAATTTTGTTCCTCAATGCATCCTCCCAATCTACTAATTGTTTCTTAACTTCATTAATCTCTTTCCACTTATTAAGTAATGAGGCTATATTAGTCTCATCTAAACCTTCCATTAATACTTGTATTTGCTCTTTATTTTCCATTTTTAACATATATCCATCCTGGAGTATCATTAAATACTTCATATGGCTGCGTAAAATTGCCCATAGAAAAATTAACCCAATCAGGACTATAATAATCCCAATAATAATTAGCAGGACATTGCTGGGCTTCACAAACACACGCTGCCTTATATGTTATTTGAACAGTTTTATTTTCTAAACTAAGGCACTTTTCAGCACATTGTTCTCTCGTTGTTATTAAAAGAACAGAATCATATCCGCCCAATATATGACTACAAGCATCAATACATCTAATAAGTTCTGATTTCTTATCATAATTATAACTATTCATATAAACAGCAAAACTACCAAATAAAAACAATAATAAGAGGAAAAATGCTAATAGCTGTGTTCCTGAATCATCATCAAACATTTTAGTTGCTCATTATTTTTAATTGAATAAATATTATAACTGATAGTACTACCACAGTAATACCTAAAAATATTATAGCATCTGTTGGAGTTATTACATTCATCGTACCAGCATTATCACATACACACTTGCAAGCATTAAAAATTTGTTGAACCATTTTTCCTCCTTTTACTTCTCATTGTTTTATTTTATTATATGTTGGTACTATAAATATTTAATGGTTATTTATTTCTGTTTTCGTCTTCCTCTAATTCCTTTTTTATATAATTGGTAATAAATATAATCCCACCAACTAACAACACTATAAAGAAAAGTGCTATTAAGGCAAACGTTCCAATACTAAATATTGGCGACAATAAATCGTTTGTAGTTTTGATTGTTTCATTAACCATTACATTAAACGGTATAACACGTTCATCATTATTGTTAGGTGATAAATAATACTGGAGTGTAACATCACATTGCCTTGGTGATGGAGCGACAACTACAACAGTTATATTCTTTTTGCAAGGACAAGAATATATTAGACCGTTTTTGTCACAGTTTTTAATATAGCAATTATTTTGTCCATACACTTTTGCTTGGAGTGTGCCGTAGCAATTAGGTAGATTAAGTAGTGTACCTTCTGCAAGTCCATAAACTATGGTGGTACAAAGTATCAACATTATCAAAGGAACTATTAATTTCATTTAGCTTGTCCTCCGTTCTTACGAAAGATAAATAAGGCCATACAAAGGGCGTCACTCAAACCATCGCTCTCCTTATTGCCCACCTTTAAATCAATATTAGGCCATTTCCTTTTACAAAATAATATTGAAGCCTCTTTTGTATTCTCTACTGTATCACCAGCAAAAATTTCTTTCTGCCAAGCCTTCGGATTAATAATCTCATAACTAATATGAAACGCACTTAATACTCCCATCATTACTCCCCATTGGTAGCCTGTGACGAAATTCTGTTTACAGCCGTTAAGAGGAAGTGTATAGGCTTTCTCAAGGCAAACATATACTCGTTCATCAGGCAAGTCCTCAAATACTTTAGCAATAGCATTAATATCATATTGTTCGTGTCCATCAATAACTGTAACTGGCATAGGCACAAGCATTTGGATTTCCTCTTTCTCATCTATAATTGCTATGCCACCTTTTTTACCATTATCAATCCCTACATATAACGTCATTTTATCCACTCCTCAAGAAGCCAAAAGGAGATGGTTGTTCGGGCTGTATCTCTTTTGGAGAAATATCATCTCCTTTTGGCGTATTTGATTCAAATGAAAATATATCTACAGTTATTGGAGTTTTAATAAAATACTCCAATTCATTAAGAACATTACTAATATCAACATCTTTATAAGAACATTTATTTGCCTTAAATTCATCAAGAGGACAATATGACTTACCTTTGCCAACTCCAAGTCCTTTAGTATTAGGAACAAGGAAGCATATTCCTGCTCCGTACTTCCTAGCTATTTGAGCCGGCAAACTGCCTTCTGATTTCTCATATCTATCCAATGTTCCTACCTCTTTGCGTAGACACGCAAGGCTAATATCCTTTTGTAATAACTCATATATTAAATCTAGTATATATTTTTTACTGAATTTTATCTGTCCTTCTTTTATTTTTGGAACAAGGTAATCCCAAAAAATTCTTTTGCTAAGCTCACTATTACTCTTCTTTCTTAATCCTAAATTTTTAATAACTACCTTGTTATCAATTGTGACATATGCATAATTTTTCTTCATGAAACCAAGGGACTTATTAAAGAAATCATCATCATCCATTTGCTCATCATCTTCTTTTTCATTTCCGCCTCTAAAGAAGAATATATATTTCGCCTCTGTCTCTAATGCTAAATTAAATGTGTCCTGAGGAAATGGAACAGTAGCCTTTATCTCTTCAATTATTTTATCTTTAACTTCCATAACCTTATCTTTCTTTTTAAACGGGTCTTGGAGATATATTGAATCAGTATCTGTATAAAGGACTTTATAACCTTCTTCTCTAAATCTCTTTCTGGCATATTTAATAAATTGCCTCGCTATGCCTGTACAATCCGCTGCTGCAGTCTTATCATATATCAATTTATAATATGGGTCATCAGTCATACCATACATAGCATTCATAGCAATTTTAAGAGTATATTCACGCCTATCTTTTAGTTTTTTATATTCAACTCTATCCCTATACCATCTCTGCAATAGCTGTGCCACGCCTCCCATCTTATCACTATAATACTCGCCTTGTACTCTCCACTTTCCTCCTCCGTTCCAGGTAGGACGTAAATTATCTTCTTTCTTCCTACTATGTAAATTAGCCATCATCATTATATGAGGATACAGGCTGGCAAAGTCCATTACATATATGTCACCATCAAACCTCTCGCCAGCTGGATAGGATACATAGCCTCCTTTTATCCGTTCCTCTCCTTCATCAGCATTTTTCTCACCATACTCCTCTTTCAGATTTAGTTGTTTACATATAATCTTATAAACAGATTTAGCAAATGTTGAAGTTAAATATACCTTCTTTCTTCCATCCTCCTCATTGAGGAACTCCCTAAACGGCCAGAAATATGATTCAACCCATTCGTACATTTTACGAGTGACCTCAATATCCCTGCCTGTATAATCTTTTATTAATTTAACCTCTTCCGGTGTCCAGGTATCTTTATTGAGTATTTTATAATCTAATTCCATTTTGCCAGTTTCTTTATTCACCACTCCTATGATTTTACTTATCTCATCAAGACTATAAGACATTATAATGTCCCCAAGCATCCCTGCCTCTACTTTCATTTGACTGGCACGTTCCTTAAATATATTTCTCAAATCGATTATTATTTTATAATCAAACTTAATGCCTATTCTCTTTAATAGAGGAATATCATAACCTGGCTGTTGATGAGTACCCAAACAATTAAATCCCACTATGTAATGATGAGCATCAATTATCCTTTGTATGTCCTCAAGTTTAGTTAGAAATAAAATCTTATTAAGTTTATAACTGTAACAGGCAAAAAGTTTTAATGTATCTTTATTGGCATCAGGTAGACCTGTTTGTGTTGCCGTCTCTATATCCAGGATTAATGTGTTGTCATCAATTTTCATTATTAATGGCCCCAATTGCTTTTATCACCTAAATGAATTTTAGCATGATTAGATTGAGTAGTAATCTGCAAATTTTCTGTAGAATTATTACGTTCATCACCATCAATATGATGCACAATTTCATTTGGTAATAATTTACGTCCAATTTTATTCTCTGCAATTATTCTATGTTCATATTTATATATTGTTTTTCTTCCATCATATTTACTATAACGAGTTATTTTTCCTGCTTCATATCTTATGCCATTATGCCAATGAGGATTTTTACTACCAATACGACTGCCTTTTTTTCGAAGTGGTACATTATATAATCGTGGTACTAAACTATTTTTCTCTTTTAGAATCCATTGAATTTTTCCAACACTCCAAGGATATTTTTGAGATAATTCCAAAAAAGTTTTTCCACTATTATAATCCTTAATCATCATATCAATATTTTTATCTGATAAAACATATTCCTTTCTTGGTATAGGTGGTATATTATATTTCTTAATATAATGATAAACTCGCCTAATTGGTATATTTAATTCAATAGCTACTAATTTTGCACTTTTATATTTATTATATAAAAATTGCAATTTATCTTTCTCTATTCGATATTTAAAATAACCTTGTGTTAGAGTCATATCTAAAACTGGAATATGGTTTTTTGGCTTCCAGCTACCGCATTCAATTTTAATTCATCCTTATAATAATTTAAAGCATATTCATGGCCTTTTTCCATTGCTAAATCAATCATATCAATTCCTAATATTAATTTACGAGCCATGGATTCCTCAAAATTAAAATTAATAAACTCCAGCAATTTATGTTTATTATAAATAATTTGTTCTACATAGTGATTAATACGTATATTATTTATTACATTATGTACGCTCAAAAGGCTACCTAAGGCAGGAGCGTTGTCCTTAACCATCTGTCGTATTCGTGTGCCTATAGTTTTACATACTATACAATCACAAATGCCACTAAGGTCGTCCATATCAACTATATCCTCTGGACCAAGTATATCATTATCTTCACCTAAATTATGTTCACTTACAAATCTAATTTTTTTATTTAACATAAAAGGAATATAATAGGTTCTGTATTGTGTCCCACAATCATAACTGGAACTATCAAATGATATAGGCTGTTTGATAAATTTACTTGCATAATATACTATCAAACTCCTTCCTAAATTGCCTGTACCCAAAAAGTGTATTGGCTTCTCTGTGAGATTGTTAATAGCAAATATGCACGTCTCAGCCATATTAACTGGAGAATTTGTAGGTGATTTAACACAATAACCCTGCAAGTGGTCATCCTCTTTTTTAATAATATTATACCACTCTAAATACTCATCATATTTTCTCCCCTGTATTATTCCATAGAACCAAAAGTCCTTACTTGGGTCTCTTAACTTACGAGTACAAGCTATATTCTGCCTAGTTTTCTCTGCATGCTCGGCAAAGTGTTCTTTATCAAATTCCCATCCTACTAATGCTCCTCTGCTATCAGTTTTAAACGGCAAATCATCCACACAAAATCCAATGTTGGTATGTTCCTGTTGCCACTTAAAAACGGTCTCTGGAGAGAACTTATCTTTTTGACCTAATGTTACTCCTTGTAATCCACCTGAGTCAGCCCATACTATGCTATCATCAAGTATAAGTCCTCTATTTTTAATATCAACATAAATGGAACTATGATGAAATGGATTAATTAGGAAACGATTGTATTTAAATATTGCATCCTTTGTATAGAATGTTGGCCTCATACCATCAACCATAATGTCACTTCGTAAAGCGCAGTTTAATATTCCGCCATTAAGAACAGGAACAAATGTTATTTTATCTAGTTTCATTTTGTACCCCATAAAAAATTAAAAAAAGAAAAAAAATAATACTTACTCTTTATCTGAAAGAGAGAACGATGCCTCGTCCCACACAAAGGCCTTAAACCTTGGATGATTGGCCTTAACCATTTTTATAATGGATACAGCCTGCGCCTTAACAGCCTTATCTACCAGGTCGGGGTTCCATTCAAGTACTTTTCTAACAACGCCATCAACGTTCTTGGTACTCTTCAAATGGAGTGCCTTTATAATCAACGATGCGTTGCTAATCTTCTTTTCTTTCTTTGGTTTTTCTGCCTTCTCGGCTTTATCTTCCGCCATATGTTTTTCCTCCTGTTTTAGTTTTCCTTGATTGAGCATTGTATTCTGCTCGTATATTTTATCTTGTGCTGCCTTTAATTTTTCATATTGTTCGTCTCTATGGAGTTCATCTTGTTTCATAATCTTGTTATGTTCTTCTTGGATATCTTTCGCTATTAATAAAACTTGTGATTTATATTCCTCATCAGTTATTATATGGTTATCAAGGTCTTTAATTAAGGCGAATTTCTTTCGCATTAAACCATTCATTCTTTCATTTGATATCATTTAGTGCCTCTTTAATAATTCCAACCTGCCTTTGTAAACTATTATTATAATATTGTGGTATAAAAGTTAAGTCCACTCTAAATCCATTAAGTATCCTCCTTATTAGTCTTACTGCATCATCTATAGTATCATACAAAAATTCCTTTGGATACAAATATTTATAATCAGTATTGTTAAGTGGTAATACCGGCATAACATTAAGGGTACACCCTTCTAAAATACTATAACCAAAGTTCTCTTGTAATGATGCAGAGAATATAACTTTTGATTTAGCTAGCATTTTATAGTATTCATCCTTGGAATAATTATGTTCATGGGTATAAATAAATTCACATTGGGGAAATTGTTTCTCCAAACTTTTGCATAACTCAATCTGCTTCTCTGGATGAACTCGATGAGGAAATATTATTATGTCACCTTTTTCTTCATACGGAATAGAATACTTATCAACCTCATAATAATCAAATGCCAAACCAGTTACTTTAATCTTTAGTAAATCCTCATACTCCAAGCTAAAAGCTTTAATCATATCTTGTCTTGTTTGTTCACTTCCAACAAAAATAATATCACTTGCCTTTATTATACTTAATTCATACGGCCGAGCCCATTCTTTCATACCATTAACCGTATCAGTTGGGGTAAAACTTCCTGCGTGCATAATGCCAAATATCTTGACCTTTATTCCTTTAAAGTATGCCATATATTTTATTGATTCTATTCCAGGAAACCATATATCAGAGAAATAAAATGCATCACCATTTTTAACAGCACCACTATTAAACATTTCACAAATCTGCATTAATTGGCTAAACTTAAAATAGTTAGTAGAATATGGATTTAAGAATTGGCTCTCTCCAAGCTTAGTGCTAAGCTCGGTGCCATTAACCGTAACATATTTAATTCCATTATCCTTAAATGCTTTTTGCGTAACTCTATCCTGCATCTCTGTATATCGCATAGGTAATATTTCTAATGGAACATAATATAACATTTTAGTCCCTCTTATATACTAATATTCCACTTACTTGTCCATCCTCACTTGCTGATATTTCCATTTCAGTTGGACTATATTTAATTACCATTTGTGCTAATAAATCAAGGCAAATAGTCTCCATACTTTTGCTACCAAGTTCCTTAATTAGTCCTTGACCATATAAACGTATTATTATTTTATCTATATCCATTTTTAAGCAAAAAAATTCAATTTGTCTATCCGCTGTGGTTTCTACTTTCACAGTTATTAGAATTTTATGTCTATGCGGAAATTTAAGAAACTCTACCTCTTTTATGTTACAGCCAGGCCAATTATGTGTTGCCTCAAAGTCTGTTTTTATCTCTACAAATTGTTTTAACATTTTAGTGCTTATAAAATGGCCTCTTTATTTAAATGTTGTGATTAGTGCTGATTAGCATAAGCTAAAAATTCAGCTCTTGCTGCTGGGTCTTCTTCAAATCTACCTTTTATACTTGCAGTAATTGTCCAACTATCCTTTTTAATCCCTCTCATAACCATACACATATGCCTTCCTTTTACTAAAACCATTACACCTAATGCACCCAATTCAGTATATAAAAGATGTGATAGTTTCTCTGTAAACATCTCTTGTAACTCAGGTTGTTTAGATAGTATCTCCGTTATTCGTGCCAATTTTGATATGCCTACTGTCTTCTTATCTGGTATATATGCAATACTAACAACATATTCAACAGGTAAAAAATGATGTGGACACATAGAAAATACTCGTATATCTTTCTCCATAATCATACCACCATATTCAGAAGGAAACGATTTCTCTGCTATATTTTTAATTTCATCCTCACAATTAATACCTTCAAATATTTCATAATAAGCACGTGCTACTCGTTTGGGTGTTTCCCTAAAGTTCTCATTATTAATATCAAGCCCAAATTCTTCATGAAGTCCTTTAAGTATATATTGAACTCCTGTCTCAACAAGTGGTATACCAGTATGCTTGTGTTCTCTTGCGCCTTTAAAACACTCACTTTTTTCTGGCTCTACCTTTGGTGTATCTAATCTTTTCCTTACTACCTCATCAACAATACTTTCAGAAGTTTTTTTCATTTTTCGTTCCCTCCACATTCTTAAAAATGGATAATCACTATCAAACATATCGAGCCACATCAAAATCACCTATAATATTATTCATATCAAATGTAATATTATAACCGCATATTTTGATTAAAGATAATGTTCTCTCATCAACTATTTCCATTTTAAGGAATATTTTATTTTTATCTATCTCATATTGCCTTACAAACGAATTAATATCATTCAAATCTTCTTCCTTAGTTAGAGTAAATATAAAATTGGCACCTACATCTTTTAGCCATTTAATTATTTTCTTTTCATAAAATATTTCTGAATTAATATAAGTATTATATATCACTCTCTCATAAACTCCAGCATTTGGAGGAGTGAATGTTCCGTCAATATTAAGTTCTATTTTTAATTTAAGTGATGTGGCTAATAACTTCTTAATTAAAAAATTAAGCTCTTTTACATCATCTCTATCAATATTTCTTATTATAATATAATTAAAATTAACTGCATTATCAATAAATTCCTTAAGTGATAAATCAACACCATTTGTATCTAAATCTACAAAAAAGGAATTATGCCCAATATTCATAGTGGTACTAAAACCTGAATATGTACCTCGTATTTTCATTTATTCACCATTGTTTTTATTATCAAGATTATATTCCGCATACGACGTTGGCGTTTCATACCAGCGTATATTTTTTAGTTGTAATCCTTTTGGTATTTTATCATACAATTGATTAAATGCCCATTTAGCTAAACATTCAGCTGTTGGAGGGTCATTAGTTAATAAAACTTTCGTATTTCTTTTAAGAATAAACTCTTTATCAATCTCATCTTTTTCCCAAACGGCAAAACCATGGTCTAAAACATCGTGTATATATTTCATCATAATCTCTTTCATAAATTTAAAATCAAGTACCATCCCTTGGCTACTATCATTTTCCTTCTTAAGCATTGTGCCTTCAACTGTTGCATCAATATATGCTCTATGTCCATGAATTTGTGAACAAAAACTATAATGTTTAGGTAATGTATGACCATAATCTAATTCTATACGTTTAGTAACTTCCATAATCTCACCTTATTCCTCCAGAGCCTGCATTAAATAAACAACAGCCTCTCCTACTCGTTTTCCTTTGTCTGTTAAATTAATCTTCTTTACTCTGCCAGTATATTCAAAAGTTATTAACTTTGCATTTGCTAATTCACTTACTAACTTAGATACGTGAGAGTAGGTTATTTGCAGTCTATTCGAAATAACCATAACTATAATGTTAGGATTCTCATAAACAAACCCCAAAACTCTCAGATAATCTGGCATATGCTTTAAGTTAATTGATTTCATTTTCTCACCTTCGGATGTATACCCTTTTCTATTTTAATAAACATACTTTTCATTAATCGTTCATCCCCTTTTTCCTTTACCCATTTAGTAGTAAAGGTTAATATATCATCTTCATTAATTTCATTAATAATACCAAGCAAATTCTCTTTAGCTAATTTTAACGGTATTTGTAATACTTCCATTTTACACCTCGTTTATATACCCCATGCTCCTAAACCTATGGGTTGTTTCTCTACTATTGGCTCTCCTCTCATTTTATCAAAATCTAAATAATACTTTTTCCAATGTTTTTTTCCAATGCCATAAAATGAAAACCAAGATATCATATCACTTTTTATCATACTTAATATTCTATGCTTGCAAGCATTAAAATCATTATCTCCCATCTCCATATGATGTCTTACTTTCTTTAAAATAAAATCAAATTCCTCTTCTTCCTCTGTCTCTTTAATATATTTAATAAATGGTGCTTTTGGAGA
>Ga0209777_10006481_pt1 | contig 13173 bp, 10 predicted proteins | sample FrelakmetHBP12HB_FD_187147 | JGI IMG/M metagenome (GOLD analysis project Ga0209777, IMG submission 187147) | Freshwater lake sediment microbial communities from the University of Notre Dame, USA, for methane emissions studies -HBP12 HB (SPAdes)... | ecosystem: Environmental > Aquatic >...
GGACGGTTAATCACGATAGGGACCATGTTCATTTTCTCGTCTCGATTCCGCCAACGATGACAGTGGGTAAAGTCATTGGAGTCATAAAACAGAACACATCACGAGGACTAAAGCAAAAATTCCCGTTTCTGAAGCGAGTATATTGGGGGACGGATGCAGTTTGGTCGGAAGGATATTTTGTCTCGACGGTAGGAATTGATGAATCAGTTATCCAACGGTACATAGAGGAACAAGGTAAAAAAGATGCAGGGCAAACGAAGTTTGAGATAAGTTAAAACCCCGACCGTAAGGTCGTGGGAAGTTTATCTATGATTAGGCGCTAAACGTCTCTGTGGTCGACACAATCATCAGCTAGCATTCGGTGGACCTGCCTGATTGACCAATATACCATATCACACACCGGCTCCTGAGAGGGAGGGCTTTCTCAATCCAAGTTGGTGAATTAAATGTAAGATAAGTGAGGTAAATAAAACATAGGTGAGGTTGACTCAACTAAAAGTACGTGCTATAAATACTGTGCACTAGTACAAAAGTACTATGCAAGGGTCTAACAAATTATTACGCCATGACATTCCATCACTAGACCGTGACGGTTTGCTCTGCTCCTTTGAAGCAGACCCGCGTAGTGCCACAGGTTGGGCGCAAACAATCAATCCTTGTTACGTGGCCATCACTGCATGGCATCACTTCGACTTGGAGCCGAAATCTTGTTTGTGCGAAAAAACCATTGGCCCGCTTGTAGGCTCAGTGCAGTGTGAGTTCATGCTTCTGAAGACGGCCATGGCGTTAAGACTATCTCCACCATGCTAGGCTAAGGTCTACATAATATGGAAGATACAATAGTTCTCTTTGAGACACTGGACAGCTTCACGCAGAATATAAAGGATATACTGGACGCTGCTGAATGGCTCAAGAATCAAAGACCAGAGATTGAGGTCAAGATTGTGATACTGCCAGACGGTATGAGGAGCTCGAGTGAGAATTGACAGTAGCAGGCAGGTATGTCGACAAATTTATTATAGTCCTGATAGCAGGGGCTGGTCTACTCCAAGTTGTAGACTATAGCATGACCTACTACGCTCTGCACTCCAAGCCCTACCTCGACGAGATGGGGCTGGTGGGCTCTTGGGCACTTTCTCATGGCAACATCGGCTGGTATCTTATGGGGCTATTTGACTTCCTGACGCTCTTGTTCCTGAGTGCCGTAGCTGTCTTCTGGTACCGCCGATACAAAACGCCACTGTTGCCCCTACTTGCCTTTGTCTCCCTTTATGTCTCCGAGATATACGCCGTGACCAACAATACTGTGTGGCTGATAAAGGGGGGGGTGTGAAACTGACCTGACCCCGGCAAGTTGAACTGACCTAGTTCAGATAGATTGGTGACATTATAATAGTGTCATTATGAAGATAGTAACACAGGTACCTCCTGGGAGTTCCTGCTTGATGAGGACAGCTGGGTGACCGCCTTGACAACCTCGAGGGCCGCCTTAAGGATGCGGCAGACCAAGACCCGAGCAGATGGGAAGAGACCACCTGAGCCATAATGCCTCCAAAACCTAGTGGTTCTGGAGTAGATTTTTGTGCCATAATAAAGCCTTCAGAACGCTGAGGTCGGTGGTTCAAATCCACTCGCCCCGACTTTGTTTTACCCCGCACCCTAAATCTCTTCAATTGCGAGCGGGAATTTTGACATCACCTCGCAGCCGCTCTTTTTGATGAGAATGGGGTTCTCATAGTGCTTCCCCTCCAGTTTGTGTTATCATAAGGCTCACCGAAGAGAGGGTGCTGCGGATGAATGGTGCCGACCTCATTGTAGAGACCGCTATCAGAGCTGGTATTAAGGTATGTTTTGCCAATCCCGGAACCACAGAAATGCCGATAGTGCTGGCGCTCGATTCCAGGCCGGGCATCAAACCTGTTCTAGGCCTGTTTGAAGGCGTCTGCACCGGAGCTGCCGACGGCTACGGGAGAATGCTTGAGAAACCCGCCATGACCCTACTCCATCTCGGGCCTGGCTTCGCCAACGGCATTGCTAACCTTCATAACGCAAGAAGGGCGCGGACCCCTCTGGTAAACTTGATTGGTCAACATGCGACATGGCACAGGTCAGCAGACCCGCCTCTGGCAATGGACATTCGCGCGCTCGCAGGCACAGTATCGGGATGGCAAAGAATCAACAAATCCGCCCGAGCATTGTCCAGAGACATGGCCGATGCGATTTACGCTTCAATGTACGGACAGATAGCGACCCTCATCATGCCCAATAACTATCAGTCACAAGCATGTGATGGTGCAAGTATAGCCAGTCCTCAGTTCAAGTATGATCCTATCGATTCAGGTCTCATAAAAGCAGCCGTCCAGCTTCTCCGATCTCACCGCAAGACAGTTCTTATTCTAGGTGGCAGGGCTTTACGCAAAAAGGGCCTTGATGCTGCGGCACGCATCAAAGCTGTAGCTGGCTGTGATGTCCTCACCACCACATTCCCTGCCTACGTCGAGCGGGGCAGTGGTCTGCTCAACGTCCCGCGCATTCCTTATTTCCCTGAAGGAGGCATCGAAATTATCTCAGGTTACGAAGGGGCGGTCCTTGCGGGCACCAAAGAGCCGGTGACTTTCTTCGGATATGAGGGTGTGCGGGGCAGGCTGCTGACAGAGAATCAGCTGAGAGTTGAGATAACTACCGATAAGCAGGATATTGTGGAAGCCCTTGAGTCCTTGGCTGACGCACTGAATGCCCCCAACTCTTCGAAGATTACGCCAGAGCATCCGGCGAGGAGCCACAATACTTCCGGTCTTCCGACTGGAGAACTCACTTCTGATAAAGTGTGTCTTACTTTAGCCGCCCTTCAGCCGGAAGGTGCCATCATCATCGACGAAGGCCTTACGACCTCCTTTTCATATTATTCGGTTTCCGCAGATTCGGCTCCCCACAGCTTCATCACTATCGCCGGTGGCTCCATTGGATACGGGATGCCGTGCGCCGCTGGCGCAGCGATTGCATGCCCTGAAAGGCCTGTAATAAACCTGCAGGCAGACGGAAGCGCCATGTACACCATGCAGGCGCTTTGGACAGAGGCCCGACAAGGATTGAATGTCACTACTTTGATTTGTTCGAATAGGAGTTACAATATTCTCAAAGTGGAGCTCCTTCGGGCGGGGGTTAAGTCGACCGGCCCTGAAGCGTCATCCCTGGTCGAACTCGATCGTCCCGAGATTAACTGGGTCAAACTCGCGGAGGGGATGGGTGTGCCGGCGGTATCAGTCGATACTGCAGAAGCGCTGGCGCGCGAGTTCCGTAAGGCGCTCTCGGAACCAGGCCCTCATCTCATATCGATGATTCTGGTGTAGTCTAACCTCGCAGTAGACGACAACTTGCTAAGGATTCGCACCTTATGTAAACTCTGACAAGTAGGAGAAAGAGTATGGCCTATGAAACAATTATCCTGGAGAAGGCAAAACATGTAGCGACGATAACTCTGAATCGCCCCAAGGTTGGTAATGCCTTCGATATGACTTTAGGGGCGGAGTTCGACCACGCCATCAAACTGCTGGGCCAAGATAGAGACGTCAGAGCAATAATCATCACCGGCGCTGGCAGCTATTTCAGTACCGGCATAGACCTTAGCATGTTCACGGCTCCAGAGCGACATGCCAGCAAGGTAGTCGCCCTCAAAGACGTATTGCCTGCTGAAGATGACGAAACCTTTGGCAAGGGCACTGCTGTGGCTGCCGTAATCAGGATCAAAAACATGCTCAAACCTGTAATCGCTGCCGTGAATGGTCCGGCTGTAGGCCTGGGACTTTCCATAGTCCTGGCATGCGATATCATTATTGCCTCCTCAATGGCGAAATTTGGCATGGTGTTTGTCAAGCGCGGCGTTGTTCCCGATACTGGTGCTTCATTCGATCTCCCTCGTGTCGTGGGCCTGAAAAAGGCTTGTGAACTTACTTTTACCGGAGATACCATAGATGCCGCCGAGGCTGAGCACATAGGCATGGTCAGCCGAGTCGTTCCTCAAGATGACCTGATGAATACAGCCAGACAGTTGGCGGCGAAAATAGCAGATAACCCGCCGCTAGCTGTGGGGCTTGCCAAGATACAGCTTTATCAGGCAATGGTAGAGACCGATGTGATCAGGCACATGAAATGGGAAGTGGAAAACATGGAGAATCTCATGAAAACGGCGGATTTTCTCGAAGCTGCGTCAGCTTTTTTCGAGAAACGCAAGCCAATTTTCAAAGGCGAGTAGTATAGACACCCCCTGCTCAAGCAGTCACACCTCATTTGCGATAATTCCAAGCCTTGGGATTCGTATTTGACACATACATGCAGTGTGAGTTACCATGAATGGAGTACACCATCAAATGACAGACCAAGATATGTGAGCGAACTGAATGCCAGCAAACCCCCTCACAAATAAGAGACTGTACGAAATCAGATGGCACGGCCGTGGTGGTCAGGGAGCCATAACAGCCGCCAAGATAGCAGCACAGGCGGCTTTTCTCGAAGGTTACCGAGGGGTAACTGCCGCACCCTCATTTGGAGCCGAGAGAAGGGGCGCTCCGGTAAGTGCATCAACCAGGATTTCTCCAGAGCCGGTCATAGTCATGTCCCAGGTAGAGAATCCTGACGTAGTGGTCGTCCTCGACCAGACGCTATTAAAATGCGATGGCGTAGTCAACGGACTGGGCAAAGGGGGATGGCTCATTGTCAATTCCAGGCAAGCCCCTGACGAGGTCGAAGTTGCAGGCGAGTTCAAAATCGCTACAGCCGACGCTACCAATGTCTGTCAGGAGCTAGGGTTGATCGTCGCTGGACACACAATAGTGAATACAGCGATTTTGGGGGCATTTGCCAGGGCAACTGGATTGCTCAACATAGCAAGCCTGGAAGAGGTTATAAGAGAAAGATTCCCTAAACAAGATGTAGATGTCAACCTTGCGGCAATACGGAAAACCTACGAGATAACGAAAGTTGCGAAAGCGAAGGATTAAGAACCAGTGGGGACGAGAAGTTGCGGTCACATATGCGGTGAATCATCGCCTGGTATCGGGGAAGGCGGCAAGACCGGCGATTGGGGCGATTACCAACCTGCGATAGACCAAGGGAAATGCCTCCCGGCGAAGCAAAACAAAGCCAGCTGTTTTCAGTGCTGGCTTTATTGTCCCGATGGCGTTGTAAGCAAGACCATTCCCGTGAAGGTGAACCTGGAGTACTGCAAAGGTTGCGGGATATGTGCACAAGTCTGTCCCGCGCAGGCCATAACTATGGTCTCTAAAGAGACACGGGGTTCTGCGTAAGGTAGATGGAATAGACTTGACAGAAAAGACACAGATAATTGATGGCAATCGGGCTGCGGCTCTGGGCGCTAAACTAAGCCGAGTGCAGGTGATAGCTGCATACCCTATTACACCTCAGACACCTCTCACAGAAGCACTATCGGAATTCGTGGAACGGGGCGAGCTCGATGCCCAGTATGTTGCGGTTGAGAGTGAGCATAGCGCGCTCGCCGTCTGCACTTCGGCCTCTATAGTGGGAGCCAGAGCATTTACAGCCACCAGCTCTCACGGCTTGGCCTACATGCACGAGATGCTGCATTGGGCCGCAGGGACTCGTCTCCCCTTAGTCCTAGCTTGCGTCAACCGTGCTATCGGAGCGCCCTGGAACGTGCTGAATGACCAGCAGGACTCCATATCCCAGAGGGATACAGGTTGGATACAAATATACGCTCGAAACAACCAGGAGATATTGGATTCAGTAATCCAGGCTTACAGGATCGCCGAGAAGGTCTATGTACCCGTGATGGTTTGTTACGACGGCTACATTCTATCCCACACTGAGATGCCTGTCGATGTTCCGAGTCAGAAGGATGTGGACAAGTTTTTGCCGCCGTACAAGCCTCATACCATGCTGGACCCCAATAATCCCAAGAATTACAACCTGGTAACACTGGCGAATCCCAGGCTTAACGCCGAAGGCGTGCTCTGCCACGGCTATATGGAAATTAGGTACCTCCTCCAGGAGGCCCTCCAGAACTCCATAGATACGATAGTTCAAACAGGGCGAGAATTCGGTGAGCTGTTCGGAAGAAGCTACAATTTGCTTTGGAAGGATGGAATGGACGATGCCGATATAGTGATTGTAGCTATGGGCAGCCTGGCTATGGAGGCAATTGCAGCTTCGGAGATGCTCAGAGAACAAGGGTACAAGACTGGCGTATTAGGCTTGAGATTATTCAGACCTTTCCCCAAGAAGGATGTAGTGAACGCGCTGCGAGAATCTCGAGCCATTATGGTCTTCGACAAGAATATTAGCTACGGCCAAGAGGGAGCTACCTGTTCCGAAATCAAGTCAGCCCTTTACGGCAGTGGAGCAAAAGCGGCGATACGAAACTTCATCGTAGGACTGGGTGGACGCGATGTGACTGCCAGGGAGATAGCAGACGCTGTGAAGAGATCGTTGCCGTCGCTCAGCGATACCACGCTGAATAGCGAATATCCTCAATGGATATGTCACATTTGACAGGATAAACGCAGTGGCAATCAATGCAGTTAACCTCACCGAAAAGGAATACCTGCTCCCCGGGAACAGGCTTTGCCCCGGCTGTGCCCTATCGCTTGCCTATCGTCATATTCTGAAAGCGTTCGAAGGGCAGGTCATCGTTACCGTGCCTGCCAGTTGCCTCACCGTATTGCATGGCATGTATCCCGTCACATCTGTGACCGTACCTTGTGTCAACACCCCATTTGCCACAACCGGGGCTTCCGCCTCGGGGCTGGTTGCAGGTATGAAGGCCCTTGGCAAGAAGGGCCTAACCGTACTGGCTATAGCTGGTGATGGAGGCACATACGACATAGGAATCCAGTCATTGAGTGGCGCCATCGAGAGACGATCCGATTTTGTCTATATCTGTTACGATAATGAAGGCTATATGAACACGGGTAATCAACGTTCCGGCTCGACACCGCTTGGAGCTATTTCTGGAACCACTCCGATTCTGGGTAAGCAGCAAAGTCCCAAAGACATCACGGCAATAATGGAGGCGCACGGCATACCCTATGCAGCTACTGCGAACGCTTGCTACCCGTTGGACCTCTACGAGAAGGTGAAGAAAGCGAGAGCAATACAGGGTACAAGGTTCATACATGTCTTCACTCCATGTCCGCCTGGATGGCGCTTTCCTTTCAGCGACACCATCAAAATCGGTCAGCTTGCGGTGGAAACCGGATGGGTTATTCTTTTCGAGGTTGAAGGGGGCGTCTTCCGCCTCACCTCGGCCAGCGAGTCCATCGCTCGACGAGGCAAACTGAAGCCGCTGAGAGAATATCTATCCCGGCAGGGAAGGTTCAAGAATATTACTGAGGATCATATCAACGAACTGCAGACAGCGGTAGATGTTCGTTGGAAGCGCTGCCTGGACAGGGCAGGCAATAAGTAGTCACCACTTCTTCGATATTTCAAAGACTCTTAGCTTTGTCTAACCAGAAAATAAGTGTGCGCTTCTATTTTTGCCGTTGCCAGCCCTCCCACTCATGCCGCTTTAGCTCGCCGCGTTTGATTTTCCCTGAGATGGTCTTCGGCAAATCGTTTACGAAGTCGATTTTCCTTGGATGTTTGTAAGGCGCGGTAACCCTTCTGACATATTCCTGCAGTTCCTTTTTCAATTCCTCTGACGCAGAGTATCCGGGTGCTAATACTACGAAAGCCTTGACCACCTCACCTCTCAGCTCATCCGGGCTTGCCACGACTGCCGACTCAGCAACAGCCGGATGCTCTATCAATGCAGATTCTACTTCGAATGGGCCTATTCTATAACCGGAGGAGATTATGACGTCGTCCGCTCGCCCCACAAACCAGTAATAACCGTCTTCGTCTTTAAATGCTTTGTCGCCGGTGTAATACCAGTCTCCCTTGAAGACCTCGCTCGTTTTATCCGAAACTTTCCAGTATTCTTTGAAAAGACCGACAGGCCGTGTCGGTTTGACTTTAATAGCTATGTGCCCCTCGGCTTTGGGTGGCAGTTCCCCGCCGTCTTCGTCGACAATGGAAATGTCAAAGCCCGGCGTGGGCTTGCCCATAGACCCAGGCTTTATAGGCATGCAGCGGTAATTTGCTACTATATTGACGGTCTCCGTCTGCCCGTATCCATCGTAAATCTTTAGACCTGTTTGTTTTTCCCATTGATATATGACTTCCGGGTTAAGGGGTTCCCCCGCCGCCATACAGTGCCGAAGACTATCCAGTTTGTATCGTTTCAGGTTCTCTAGAACGAGGACGCGATATACCGTGGGAGGAGCACAGAATACAGTGATCCCATAACGCTTCAGAAGATCCAACGTTATTGGGGGGTCAAACTTTCCCTGGGCATCATGCAAGAAGAGCGCTGACCCTATCGTCCACTGACCGAACAGCCTGCTCCAGGCCGCCTTTGACCATCCCATATCCGAGATGGTCCAATGAAGGTCAGCGGGCTTAAGGTCCTGCCAGTACTTCGCTGTGATGAGATGCCCTATACCATAGGATGCCTGGGTGTGTATCACCATTTTGGGATACGAGACTGTACCTGAGGTAAAATAGAGCAGCATAGGGTCGTCACTTCTTGTCTTTTCGACTGGCGTTTTCCCGTCTGAGATTTTGGCCATTTCGGATTCGTAACTCAGCCATCCTCCCGCCTGCTGCCCTCTGACAAGCATGACGTGTTTAAGCGATTTGCATTTCCCCCCGATCCCCTCCACTTTGGAGGCATTACTCCCGTCAGTCAATATCATTATTGATTCGGATTGGTTGATTCGGTACTCGATATCTTTTGAGGTACATTGCGTAGTTGCAGGCATGGGGATGACACCCAATTTGATCATCCCGATTATTGCCACGTACCACTCCGGTATCGGAGGCAGCATGAGAAATACGCGATCGCCCTTCTTCAGTCCAAGCTTCTTCAAGATATTGGCGAATCGATTCGATGCCATACTGATATCGGAAAAAGTGCAATGTTTGGGGTTTGCGCCGCTAGCGTCGACTGCAAGCAATGCCAGCTTCTGAGGCTGTAGCTTAGCCCATCGATCCACCACATCGTAGCCAAAATTGAAATATTTTGGTATGTCCAGTTTAAACTCTTTCCGCTCCAGTTCGTAGTTGGTCATATTAGGATCGTTTGGAGTAGCCATGCGCTATTAACCCTCCCCTGTCTGCTCAAAGTCAAAGATGCCTATATTATACAAGATTACGAAAATTGTTAACAGTTGACTTTCAACTATCCACTATATATACTGTGCTCGGATAGGTTATCCTTGCCTAACCCCAGCAGCCTGCGGGTGCACAAATGAGAGAGCGCTTCAAGCCTCCCACTAACTTATGCTACAAGATGGCTGACTTTCTGAGCAACCAGGTAATCAAAGGCGAATCAAAATCAGGCGATAAGATTACGGAAGCCAAACCGAAGAGAATAATAAATTAGTAGTACACAAAAACAAATATCAAGGAGGCAATAATGAAGGAGGCTACTATTAGAAAGGGCGGCTCATTTCTTCTGGAGGATGTGCCTGCCGATGAGGTGTTCACGCCAGAGGATTTTAGCGAAGAGCACCAAATGATTATCAGCACTACTGAAAAATTCATTAAGAACGAAGTGGCACCCAACATAGAGAAACTGGAGCACAAAGATTGGGAACTGAGCCGTAAACTTATGGCCCAGGCAGGGGAATTAGGTCTTTTGGGAGCTGAAATTGAGGAAAAATACGGCGGCTCACAAATGGACATGATAACCGCCTTGCTCATTGTGGAGCACTGTTCGGCGGCAGGTTCGTTTGGCTTAACTCTAAATTGCCATACCGGGATAGGTTCGGAACCCCTGATCTATTTCGGCAATAAGGCCCAAAAAGAGAAGTACCTGCCCGCGATAGCACGCGGAGAAAAGATTGGTGCCTACGCTCTCACGGAGCCCGGTGCGGGCTCAGACGCCATGTCGCTAAAAACTACGGCAAAGCTTTCACCTGATGGAAAATACTACAAACTTGATGGCGCCAAGCAGTTCATTACCAACGCAGGATTTGCTGATATCATCTTCACCTATGCCAAGGTTGACGGCGAAAAAATGACTGCGTTCATTGTAGAGAGAGGCTTCGAGGGAGTATCCACAGGGGCAGAGGAAAAGAAAATGGGGCTTCGCGGTTCCTCGACGTGCTCCATATTCTTCGACGGCGTAAAGGTGCCGGTGGAGAACGTCCTTTTTGAAGTTGGCAGAGGCCATGTAGTGATGTTCAACGTTCTGGATATCGGTCGATTCAAACTCGGTGCTGGTTCGGTAGGCGTAGCTAAACTGGCACTGGAGTCGGCTGTTAAATACTCTAAGGAAAGGGTGCAGTTCAATAAACCTATATGCCAATTCGGCCTGATAAAACGTAAAATAGCTGAGATGGCTACCAGAATTTATGTCGCGGAAAGTATGATATATAGAGCCGGAGGACTTGTAGAAGCGATTCTTGGAACAGTGGATCGAAATGCAGAAGATGCCGGCAGACGTGCAGCGAAAGGCATATCGGAGTATGCCATAGAGTGTTCCATCAACAAGGTCTATGCCTCTGAAATGCTGAGCTATGTTGCGGATGAGGCTGTTCAAATATACGGAGGATATGGTTTTATTGAGGAATATCCTGTCGAAAGAATACATCGCGATAACCGGGTTTTCCGGATATTTGAGGGAACAAACGAGATAAACAGGCTTATCATAACGGGATGGCTGATGAGGCAAGGGCTTAAGAATGAGATTCCTCTATTCACTGCGGCGGAGGAAGCAAAAGAGAAACTGCAGAGCGCAAAACCCATTAAATCCCATTCGAAGGATGGTGCGCTGGAATTCCAGCACAAACTCACAGGAAGGGCAAAGCAGGTATTTCTGTGGCTGTGCGGCTCTGCGGCTCAAAAATACGGAATGGCCATTGAAGAGCAACAAGAGGTTCTGGGCCTATTAGCTGATATCGCTCAGGAAATCTACGCCATGGATAGTGGATTGCTCCGGGCTCGCAAATCTATAAAATCTGCGGGTGAAAAACAGTCTAAGACTAAGATAGAAATGGTACAACTGTATGTAAATGATGCAGTGGTCAGGATTGCAGGTTACGCCAGACAGGTACTTGCGGCAATGGAGACCGGTGACAATCTTGATAAACAGATCAATGTGCTGAATAGTGCTCTTGAATTTACGCCAATTGACGGTGTTCAACTGAGAAAGGCAATCGCAGACCGTATAATAGAGGCAGAGCAATTCACCTGTAGCTAATGTAATCCGAGACGAATAATCAAACTCGTGTTCGGACGCGGACAGTGATATTATAATATCTGTATACGACTGATAACAAAAAGGGGGCTGCTATGGGTGCGAAGAATACAGTGACCTTTGACTATACAGTCGTTGGCTCAGGTTTTGGCGGAAGCGTCTCGGCAATGCGCCTGAGCGAGAAGGGCTATAAGGTCCTCGTCCTGGAGCGCGGTAAGCGTTATCGCGACCAGGATTTTCCACGCACTAACTGGATAGTATGGAAGTTCCTATGGATGCCTGCGTTACGCTGTTTTGGCATCTTCGAGCTCAGTCCAATGGAGTGTGGACTTATGCTACACGGCTCTGGTGTAGGCGGAGGGAGCCTGGTTTATGCCAACGTGCTGGAAGTGCCGGACGATGCCCTCTTCGAAAATCCATCCTGGAAAAATTTAGCTGACTGGAAAAACATACTGAAACCGCACTACGAAACCGCCCGTCGCATGCTGGGCGTAGCTGTTAATCCCAAGCTATCGCCAGCGGATGATGTATTGAAAAAAATTGCTGAGGATTTGGGCCAGGGCCAAACCTTCCGTCCCACCAACGTGGGCGTCTTCTTTGGGCCTGAGGGAAAAGAGGTGCCCGACCCGTACTTCGGTGGTGAGGGCCCGCCTCGACGGGGATGCGATTACTGCGGCGGCTGTATGGTGGGCTGCCGCAACAATGGTAAAAACAGCTTGGATAAGAACTACCTCTACTTCGCCGAAAAGCGGGGCACAGAGATACGTCCTGAAGCTGAAGTCACAGACATCCGCCCCCTGCCCGCAGGCCAGCCAGATGGCGCCCGTTATGAGGTTGTCTACCGCCACTCCACCGCCTGGGTTTTTAAGCCTGCAAGGAAAGTACGCACGCGCAATGTGGTCATATCTGGCGGCGTGCTGGGCACTGTCAAGCTGCTCTTTCAATGCCGCGATGTCACTCGCTCGCTCCCCAATATCTCTCAGCGTCTCGGTGATATGGTGCGCACCAACAGCGAGGCTTTGCTGGGCATATCGAGTCGAAAGAGAAACGTCGACTACTCCAAGGGGATAGCCATCACATCAATTTTCCATGCAGACGATGTGACCTGCATCGAGCCGGTTAGGTATCCTGATGGCTCAGGGTTTATTCTACTTCTGGCCGGGCCGTTGATTGATAGGTCGGAGAATGCCCTGTTGCGCCTGGCGACATTCTTGGGGCAGATTGTGCGCCATCCTCTGGACTATATGAGAGGCCATAATCCATTCGGCTGGGCTTACCGCAGCACAATTTTGCTCGTGATGCAAAAAACAGACAACCGCCTGCGCCTGCGGCTGGGACGCGGAGCGCTAACCCTATTCCGCCGCGGCCTGGTTTCCAAACCTGATGTCGAAGAATCCGTGCCATCTAGAATCAATATCGCCCACAAGGTAACACGCGATTTCGCCGCCAAGATAAACGGGGTTGCCGCCGGCTCAATCAGCGAGACCCTGCTTAATATGGAGACTTCAGCACATATTTTAGGTGGCTGTCCTTTCGGGCGAAACGCTGAAGAGGGAGTGGTCGGTTTAGATTGCCAGGTGCACAATTACCCGGGCATCTATGTGGTAGATGGGTCAATTGTACCCGCCAATCCGGGCGTCAACCCCAGCCTCACCATCACCGCTCTGGCGGAATACGCCATGAGCAAAGTGCCGCCGAAGCCGAAGGCTTGAGGCACAGCCCGGTACTGTTTATTCTCATCATACTTACTCTTATCAGTTGAGGAGGGAGCAGGGATGTACGGAGGACATGGAAAAATCCTGAGGGTCAATTTATCGAAGGGGCACATTTCACATGAAGAGATCCCCCAAAACCTGTTTGATAAGTTCTTGACCGGCGCTGGACTGGCAACCCAC
>Ga0209777_10006482_pt1 | contig 13172 bp, 11 predicted proteins | sample FrelakmetHBP12HB_FD_187147 | JGI IMG/M metagenome (GOLD analysis project Ga0209777, IMG submission 187147) | Freshwater lake sediment microbial communities from the University of Notre Dame, USA, for methane emissions studies -HBP12 HB (SPAdes)... | ecosystem: Environmental > Aquatic >...
CATTTGGATGGTGATTTTGCTGAATGTGGGGTCTACAGGGGGGGCACTGCCTTCTTAATTGGTGAGACTTTGGCAGAAAGCTCCACCATGAACAAACAAATACATCTTTTTGATACATTTGCCGGGATGCCATCGATAGCCGACGAGGACCCAAGCGGCTTGAAGCAAGGCGCTCTGGGGGACACTTCGTTGAATATGGTCAAAGATTATCTGAAAAAATTCCATTCTGTAGTCTTGTATCCTGGGTTCATCCCTGACACTCTGAAAGCGGTCCAAGACAAAGAGTTTGCCTTCGTACACGTAGATGTTGATTTGTACGAAACCACTAGAGAGTGCTGCAACTTCTTCTATGAGCGAATGACCCCTGGTGGAGTCATGATTTTTGACGACTATGGATTTGTTCATTTCAAGTACTCTGAGAAGCGAGCCGTGGACGAATTCTTCAAGGGTAAACCTGAAAGCACCATATCGTTGCCTACAGGTCAGTGTATTGTCATTAAACTGTGATAACGCTGGGGAGGACTCACAGACTTGTCAGTGGTCGGTAGTCTTGGGGATAGACTGTTCTGGACACTATCAGATATCATCATATTATTTGCTAATATGTAGGCAACTGATATTTTGTTTAGGAAGAACGTGTTGTTTAAGAAGAACGTGTTGTTTAAAAAGAACGTGTACAATCTCAGCCATCTAAGGCATTTCGAAGATTACGATATAGGTCCTATCCAAAAGGATGAGGCTTTGGCACTCTACGCCCTGGTAAGAGCTGTGGATCCTAAAACGATAGTGGAGTTTGGGTTCTTCAAAGGTCATTCTGCAATCAATTTTTTGGATGCTATGTCTTCCGATGCCAAGCTATATAGTTACGATATCGCAGAACAATCAATGAAATTTGCACAGAAGATTCGTGATAAGAGATTCAAGTTTATATTCAAGTCCCAAGCCGAGTTCGAATTCTCCGATGTCAACAATCGTTACGTTGATTTGGTCTTTTTTGATGCATCCCACGATCTTCAGCTGAATGTCCTAACATTCGAAAAGATAGAGAGGTTCTTGACCGAAAGGGCACTAGTAGTGGTACACGATACAGGAACATGGCATGGCGATCTAAGGGGGATACGAACACCCAAAGGGCACTTCTTGGACGAGTCGGCAGGGTCGGGCTACATTCATCAACCTGGCGAGAGGAAGTTTGTTAACTACATTAAAGCAGAGATGAAAGATTTTGACCAAATTCATCTCCATTGTACTAGCAAATTCAGACATGGATTAACGATACTGCAGAGAAATGTGGGCTTTCTCAGTTTGTAGCGGTTAGCCCCGCACCGATATTGGCACAACACGATGTATCACTCAGAGAACAAAAAGATGGAAACGCTAGGTAGACAATACTCTGGTCTCAGAGCACATAATATTGCCAGAGCTGAAGGATGGCGCAGTCTGGTAGATTTTCTAAGCGATAGATGGTTCCCGTCCTTACGAGCAATAATCACAACGGGCTGCAGCAGTATGAGAGACATATCGAACTGGGTAGACAGACATGGTGAGTACGAGGTATGGTCGTTCGACGTATTTGATACACTGCTTCGTAGGAGGATTGATCCACCAGACTTGGTGAAGCGACTTGTTGCGGAACACATGTCAGAGATCTTGGTGATGCAGGGAATAAACATCAGCCCCGATGAAATACTGGCCCGAAGAGCTGAGGCTGAGGAAGCCCTGCGTCAGGACTCGGCTTCAAAGGGAACCGATGCTCAGTGCTATCTTGATGAAGTCATTACAGAGACGCTGCGGCGAATCAATGCCAATAACCTGCTGCATTACAACGAAATTGTCACCTATGAAATAGGTCTGGAGAAGATAGCCACGGAACCAATGCCCGGGGCAGTGGAAGCCACTGCTCACCTTAAGTCTCTTGGCAAACGAGTGGTCGGCACGTCAGAGACCTACCTGTCACTTAACCAGATAGCTGCCTTACTGGAGCATCATGGACTGCTCCAATATATTGACAAGCTCTATATTTCGTCTGACTCAGGCAGAAGCAAAGCCTCAGGTAGACTTTTCAAGTACATTATCGAGAAAGAAAGAGGCGGGATAGTTCATGTAGGAGACGATTACTTCCTCGATAAGAAAGTGCCAGAAAACCTGGGCATAGTAACCCTTTGGTTCCAGAGTCGAAGTGAACTGCGGAGAAAGAGCGAACTCAGGAGACTGTTCAGCGGCAAAAATAAGTTGGATTATGCAAATGCCGTAATCGGGAGAGATGATGAAAATAAGAGCCCCCTCTATCGCATTGGACACGACGTCTTAGGTCCCGCGTTAACCATATTCGTGCACAATGTGGCAGTGCAAGCCGAGAAAGATGGCGTTGAGGCGCTATTTTTTGTCGCCCGAGACGGTTATGTTATGAAGAAAATATATGAGACACTGCAGCGCAGTATTTACGCGGAACACGCCCTGCCCCCAGGCAAATATCTATGCTTGGGCAGGTTGCCTGTTAGATTGGCTTCGTTGCATGAACTCACTTACGTAGAGATAATGGAAGTCTATGAGTACATAGCCAGATTACCAGGTAGAAGCGTAACCATGGGTGACATTTCAAGAAGCTACGGATTGGAGCCCAGTAGTTTCAACAGCATAGCGAAACAGTACGGGATAGATTGGAACAAACCTTTTAAGCAGCCGGACCAAGATAAGAGATTGACTGAACTTTTAAAGAGCAATGAGTTTCGGGAGGCCGTGAGACGGAAAAGCGCCGAAACCAGAAAATTGCTGCGAGATTATCTTGACCACATTGGTTTCATGGGTAAACGAAAGGTAGCAGTTGTGGACGCTAACGCCGAGGGCCTCACTCAATCAATCTTGGACCGAATCTTCTCCTGTGATAGAGACTATCCTGAGGTGAACCGCTATTATTTCAATCTAGTTACCCTGAATCTTGGGACTAACCTAGACTTGTCACGTGTCAAAGGGATAGTCGGCGATTGGCGGAGTGACTCCGAGAGGGAACAGGAAGCATTTCGGCTTTTTGGGCTGCTCATTGAGCTATTCTCGCACCCAAATCACGGTGTTACAGTAGGATACAAAAGGGTGGCTAACAGAATAGTGCCGATATTCAGAAAGACACCCCAGGAAAGTCAGTACCATCTGACATCTCAGGTGTTACGAGGTATCCTATCCTATGCCAAAGAGTATGGCACATTCTACAGACTACATAATTTCGCGTGCACGCAATTGCTGGGTGACATGAAGAGCAACGTCAAACAGTGGCTATTTCATCCGCCAAAAATAGATGCACAAGCGCTGAAAGATTCGATTTTCACTAGCGATTGGCCAATAGAAACCAACCATCGCTTGGTAGAGCAGGTAAATGCTTGGGACATAATGACAATTCTAGGTCTTCGTAAAAAGGTAGCAACATCAGCATGGCCTGAGGCTACACTGGCAGTATCCCCAGCCTCAAGTTTTAGTCGCCTTTTGTACCTCGCGACAACCCACTGCGTCCATGAATAGGCCGCGTCAAATCTAGCGGCGATTCGACGTAGTCTGTGGGAGACACTTTGCTGACACTATCTAGAATCAGGATTGGGCCCAGAATCATTGCCGCGGATGTTCACAGTCTGGAGAGCCGATGGAAAAACATGTGAGTAGAGTCAGTGTCGTAATACCTAACTATAATAGGAAAGGAGACTTAGAACGGCTACTGCCGAGTATTGCGAATCAGACATTTGATGACTATGAAGTGATAATCATTGATGACTGTTCTCCCGATAAATCGGCGGTCCAATATATCAAGGACTTTATTACGAACCACAAGAATATGCGACTGGTGGAAAATACACAGAATATCGGCTTTGTTAAAACCTGCAACAAGGGAATCAGGCTTGCAAACAGTGAATATATCTGCATTTTGACTAACGATACCGATGTTACGAAGGACTTCGTGACCAGAAATGCTGCAATTATGGACGCTGACAATTCCATCGGTGTATTATCTTCCATCATAGTAGATAAAGAGGGAAAGAACTGGTTCTCCGGAGGAAGCCTCAAGGGGTGGATTCCAGTTCCCCTTAGGGATGATTTTCAAGGGGTTCGTCAAGTGGATTACGTTGCTGGAACAGCTTGTTTCTACCGGAAAGATGTTTTTGACAAGATAGGACTACTCGACGAATCTCTTGTGATGTACCACGAAGATGTGGAATTATGTCTGCGAGTAAAACATCAAACGAATTACAGAAGCTGCATGTTCGGCGAGAAACTGGTTACACATTATGTAGGATCCACTAGTTTGGTCCACAGGCGGGTTTATTATTATCTGCATAGGAATCACATGCTGTTGTTGAAAAAGTATTCTCCAAAATCTATACCCAGGGTACTGTTATACTATATGAGAGAGATAAGTAACTTCCTATTTGTTTCTTTATCTAAATTGCGTCCCAGTTATCTCTTACTTGTGCCCTATGTCATCAAGGGGATTCTGGACGGTTTGATCAGAAAACAAAGTGAGTGATTTGGAGATTGTTTGAGGCATAAGTGAATCAGCCCAAGGTGTCCGTACTGATCCTCAACTGGAACGGCCTTGACGACACTGTAGAGTGTCTGCAATCCCTAAAGAGGACAAGCTATCCGAACTACGAGGTTATTGTGGTGGATAACGCCTCCACGGGGGATGATGTCAGGGCCTTGAGATCTCGATTTGGCGGTTATATTCACGTAGTAGAAAACGACAAGAATTATGGATTCGCTGAGGGGAGCAACATCGGCATGCGGTATGCCCTGAACAGCTCAAGTCCCGCCTATTTACTGCTGCTTAACAATGATACAGTGGTTGCTCCGGACTTTCTGGATGAACTGGTCAGAGTCGCCGAGAGCGAGGCCAATATAGGCATAGTAGGTCCCAAGATTTACTACTATGATTTTGAGGGACGAAGGGATGTCATCTGGTTTGCAGGAGGTAAGATTGACTGGTGGCGCCGATGGATCTACCCCCATATCGGATGGCAGGCTGATGATTTGCCTCAGTATCAGCGTATGGCTGATGTGGACTGGGTCAGCGGAGCCGCAATGGCGATTAGGGCCTCTCTCATCAAAGAACTGTCTCTCCTCGATCCGCACTACTTCCTGGGCAATGAGGACATTGAATACTGCCTCAAAGCTCGGAGACGCGGTTTCAGGATCGTCTACGTGCCCACTGCCAGAATCTGGCATAAGGTAGGAACCTCAAGAAACAAGGCGAATGCCCCCAGTAGAGGGCACGAACCGAGCTTCGTGAATCTTCCGTCCTACTATCGTCTAATAAGGAGGAATTTCTCCCTGCCAATCTATATCTACCATCTGCTTCTGCTGCCTTTAATCTTATTACAATGGGGAATATCCTATGTTCTGAAGCGTAGGGATAAGAGGACCTTGATCGCATTCATCAGGACTCTGTTGCCGGGGCAACATCCTTGACAGCCATATCAGTCACAGAGCTTCAGTACATTATGCAGCAATATCCATCAAACCCAATGGTCTTCGGTTTTTAACCTCAATATAGAAAAAGTTGGATTGTGGTCGTAACAAAACAGACTCTGCAGGTAGTTAAGACACAATCTGAATGAGCAGGATACCAGGTATGTAATTGAGCGAAACTTGACAACGGTTGTCTAGCACTTATAATTGCGTCGTGAATCAGAAAAGCATCAGGCCACTGGGATATGGTGTCGAAGATTGGAAAGCTACTTTCTTGTCCTACAACTATGAGCCGTTCTTTGCTCCCTTGGTGGGCAGAGAAATCAAGCTGCTGGAGTTGGGAGTTGCAGGAGGTGCAGCGCTCCGCTTTTGGCGCGACTATTTTGAGAATGCAACGATTGTAGGCTTGGACCGCATTCCCGTTCACATTGATGACCCGACAAACAGAATACATGTCTACCAAGGTTTCCAGCAGGATACGGTGTTACTTGATCGTATTGCCAAAGAGCAAGCGCCAGACGGATTTGACGTGATAATAGATGACTGTTCACACATTGGAAGATTCGCTAGAATTAGTTTCTGGCACCTGTTCCAGAATCACCTGAAACCTGGAGGATTTTATTGTATAGAAGACTGGGGAACTGGATACTACCCTTGGAATCGTTTTGTGGATGGAAGAGGTTACAGACCAAAATCTAAACTGACGTATCCTCGGTATGACCGTTTTGTGGATGGCCTAAGTCGAGCTTTATGGCGAGCCTTCCCTAACCAAATTAGTCTATTCGGTGTCCATCCAGAGCCTGCACAGATCCCGCTTAGATTGCTTCTTCGATCAACGGTGCCCAGCCACATGCACGGCATGGTAGGATTTGTCAAAGAACTCGTGGATGCGTGTTATTGCAGAGAAATAGCTACACCACGCAGTGGCGACGGCCGATATCTTCACTATTACATCGAGCGAATACACATTAACGCGGGTGTAATCGTTGTGGAGAAAGCATTGCTTTCGTCCTAAGATGAGCAGCATATCTGCAAACTTACCGAAACTCCGAGCTTGTCATAGTCAATGATGCTTCAGTGTTTAGACAATGACACAGACGAAGTGTGCCGAAGTTTCAAGGATAAGAGAATTCAACATCATAAACACGAAGGGAAAAAGGGTGTGCCCGCCGCCAGAAATAAGGGCTTAGATTTGGCTACGGGTGACTACGTTATGTCCGTGGACGACGATGATAAGTTGGTGGCGAACACCTGAGGCGTTGGAGGTTGCGAGCACATGACCCTCCCCCGGTATTAATATTACCGGCTATTAGAGCCCAGCCGCCGTTTCAGCATACTCCATGGGAGCCATACCATTCAAGGAGTTGTGCGGCCTGACCTCGTTGTAATCACTTCTCCAGTCTTCGATGATATCCCGGGCATGCTTCAGGTTCATGAACCAGTTCTCGTTCAAACACTCGTCCCTGAGCCTCTCGATAAAGCTTTAGGCATAGGCATTCTCTATTGGCTTTCCCGGCCGGATGAAGTTCAGCTGTACGCCCTTACGGTATGCCCATTCTGTGCGGAAACTGCGCTATCTGAGGCTGTCGGGCATTGCTATGGCCCTGCCGGCTCGAAATCAGGAGGCCATCAATAACCACCTGGCCCACACCGAATTCCTGGAACTGCTGGTTGAGGATGAGCTGAACAGGAGAAGGCACAGGCTTTTTGCTCGGCGTCTGAAGCAAGCCCATATCCCTGAGGTTAAGACTCCAGAGAACTTCGATTGGTCATTCAAGCCGAAGTTGCCTAAAGCTTTAATCCTGGACCTGGCTACTGCCCGCTTCGTCACCGAACACGCTGGCGCCCTCTTCCTTGGTCCACCGGGTACCGGGAAAACACACATTGCCGTGGCGCTGGCGGTGGCCGCCATCCAGGCGGGCTACACTGTCCTCTATGTTTCTGCCTTTGACCTGGCCCAGGACGTGGCCGAGGCACAGGCCACCGGCACTCGAAAAGATCTGATCGGCCGACTTACACGGACCGACCTGCTCGTGCTGGAAGACCTGGGCATGCGCCGCCTGCCCGCTTCTGCCGCGGAAGACCTGCTGGAGGTCTTTGTCCGCCACTATGAGAAGGGCTCAATCATCGTTACTTCTAATTGCCCCCTGGAGGACTGGGGAAAATTACTCGGGGACACTGCTGCAGCCGGAGCTATACTGGACCGCTTCCCGCACCACGCCGAGATCATCAAACTAGAGCGAAGGAGCTACCGCATGCACGATAGAAGGGAGTTACACAGGGTGAACGCTGAGAGACCAGCCTTGACTGCGGATACCGAATAGTGTAATTTCTATTCGCCTACCTGTAGCGGCCGGTTTTGGGGTGCCCCTCGGTGGCTGGTTTTAAGTGACCGGTGACAATCACTTTCGTTGACAACATACACTTAAGCAGGGTAACATAATGGGGGAGAGCAGGTTGTGTCGTACGGCAAATTAGAGGAAGAAAAATGGCAGTACAGAGAGATCTTAGCTGATATTACTAGCAACTGTAATCTTAGATGTCCATTTTGCATCAATGATTGGGGAAATATTCGTGGCAATACAAACATGCGGGAGGGGACTTTTTTAAAACTCATCCAGCTACTTCCGCTAACTAAGAATGGGGGATTCTTTTTTTCTTGTTTCTTTGAACCAACGACTCACCCAGATTTTCTTCTTTTTCTGCAAAAACTGCCTGCCTCCGGTAGGAGTAAGGTGTTCTTCACGACCAATCTCGCAAAACGGTTGCCCAAGGAAACGTTTCGGGAATTAAGCCGCGTCAATGTGCATCACATCAATATCTCATTAGAATCGTTAGACCCTTCGACTTATGAAGATTTAAGAAGAGGGGCTAAATTTGACACCTTCATAGACAATTTGGAGAACTTGGTCTCAGTATTTAGAGGGTATCCAGAAGCGCCTCGAATTCGATATATCACCATGGTATTCAAGCAAAACCTGAATGAGGTGGCGAATTTGGTGCGTGTCTGCCATGAACGCTATTTAGCAGACCTACATGAGTTGAGAACTCCTTTCTTGTATTCTTTTGCCCACATGGATAAGGAATGGATTCAGAGATCTGTGATATCTAGAAAGGAATGGGACAAACTCGGGAAAGAGTTATCCAAGACTCGCTTTAATGCCATCTTGTCCTATCCTCCTACATTCAATGAACCTAAACGGAAAAGCATTATCCAAGCCAGGGTCTGGGCTTTTGTCCCAGCCATAAGAGCGAGTTCTGATGGAACCCTATGTACTACTTGGGATGGAGAGTCCTTCGATATTAACGAGATTGACAATCCATATGAATTTTTTAAGACAAAATTATATCGAAGAATGGAAGAATACCCTATGCTCAAGCATCTAAGAACGATCGACCGTTTCCTAAGAGTGAAGGCTGCCCTTGGCAGATTCCTACGAGTGTCCAGATATGGTTAGCTATTCCCGCTGCCATCGCTGGTGTTGTTGGGTAAGGATTTAACCGCTAATTTCGAATCTACCAACTATATTGAGGGTCAAGGAATTGGAACCATCCACAAGCGACCCATTTTAGTAACCCTGTAAATAAAAGGCTTGGACGGTCCTATTTCTGCTTGAACTATTCTCTCGTATGCTCTCGCAAAGCATTGCATCTTTTCCCACCGCTTGGCTTCACACATGCCCCATAGGTAAAAGCAACCAATGTTATACTGCTTTATTGCTGATATTTCAGCCTCTTCGGCGTGATGTTGGCTGTCATGCCCAATTACTGTCTATCCCCATTGCCCTACTTGTAGGGCCGTGCAAAACCTTATGTCAAGACAAAAGATAGCAGCACAGGGATTCTTAGCCAAGAATGGTTTTAGATATTGGCCAAGGGAGGGAGAGGCAGTATTACGGCCAACCATGCGTGGCCTGCTCCCAGCAACGATACCACTTGTTAATTTAGGCCAGGCCCCAATGCGCTTGCCCCATTTTATGTACCAGTTGCAATGTTACTCTTGGACTATTCTTGCTTATTTCGATTGTAACCGTTCAACCATCCTCGCAGGCACGCCTACCACTAGAGACCTAGGAGGCACATCCCTTGTTACAACTGCCTGAGCTCCTATCACGCTACACTCACCAATTGTAACCCCTGGCAAAATTATAGCGCCCGAACCTATCCAGACATTTTCTCCTATTTTCACAGGCATCATTCGTTGACTGTCCCTGAACAATTTTGCATATTTGTCATGAGTCTGTGACGTAATTACAGCGTGACTAGCAATTGCCACATTGTTGCCTATATACACACCACCCCCACCCCAAATGTGTACAAACTCGGCTATGTTCACGTAACTTCCTATCATCACACTTTTGGGAGCATGTATCGCAACATTGGGGAAAATATAACTTCCTGCCCCAAACTGGCCTAGCTTTGCTCGCCAGTACCCCTGTCTGTTGGCATAGATAATAGCATTTCCTACACGCGAAATTTCGAACCGATACCAAAGTCTACCACTTAGCTCGGCCAACCAGATTAGCATCCTAGCTAGAGGTTTCAGCACCGCGGGCAGACGTTGGTATTCCGGCAGACGTTGGTATTCCATGGATGTTTGACTTCAGAATAGTAGACATTATGATGCCTCAAGACCAAGTCTATGTCAAGCCCCGTTCTGGCCACATGATTCCTTGGTTACTCGTTATATCACCCTTTGAGAAGAGTTAAAGCCAGTGTGAAGCACCGCACATTGATATAGTCTAGCTCGGGGTTCCGTGGCCATCGGTCTCTCCATGCGCTTACACGCTATGAGCGGATAATCTCTGAGTCTACCTCCGTAGTAACTTCCCCACATATATTGCCAGGCCAGTAAAGTCCTGAACTTCCCCCACCGAGTTTCTGCGAAACTGCTAATTCCAGATACTGTTGTCGGCAGCACTTTCATCTCTTCCATAAATCCTGTTTGTTTTCTTTTCGTGCCCTGCAGGAGAAGCGCCCCACAACCACCTATGCACTAAGAAGTATGGCACAATACGTAGGTAGTCTCAAAGAATTTGTGCGCAGTTCCATTACAATAGAATTTTCGCCCGAATTCCACAACTTTCACCCGCTTTGTTTCGAACCAATGACTGAAGGTCAGCCCCGTCAGTAGCTTGACCATCCTCTTCAGGTTGAGCGCCATAAAGGTGAGGCAGGCTCGAACGGCATGCCTGATAAGTCCCAGATAGCGACGACCGTACTTCCCGCAAAGAGTCATTAAGTATTCTGCCGCAAAAGCGGCTACCACCTTGAACAGCTTAGCGCTGTTCAAGGTGGCTTTATCAAAAGCCCCTGCCCTGTAGGGAGTGATAATACCTTCAAATCTTTAGTTGCCGCTGCGGCGTCCATGGCAACCTTTTGTGGTTCATATCCCCGGTAGGCATAGTCGTCGAACAAAATGAATGCCCCAGGTACTAAACGCTCCCAGAAATAGTTGAAGGCCGCTACCTCTGGGGGAGCACAATTCATGTCTATATGTAAATAAGCAACATTTTCTGCCTCGACAGCGCAAAGGGTTTCTGGGATGGCGCCAACGATTATACGTATGTTTTTCCACTGAGAGAAGTTATCCCTTACAGACTCCACGCTGGTCGTGTAGGATTCACTTATGGCCCGTTCTAATACGCCTCTCTTAATTTCTTCATCGGATACATAACGCTCGTCCAATCCACAGAATGTATCCATGAGATAGAAGGTTCTGTTAAGCGAGTCCCAATTCAAAAACTCCATAATGGCAGAGCTCAAAAAACCTCGATTCACACCACATTCAACGAAATCTCCTTTAAGCTTGCTAGCAGAGTAAGCAGCCCACAATCCTACGTGAACTCTCCAGTGCCAGTGATAGTCTTCCTTGGCGGCCAATACTCCCCTTGCGTATGCCCTACGGAAAAACGGATCGAGCATGAATTCATGATTATGAACACTTCGTAAACCGTCTTGATCGTAGGGCTCTATGCCAATCCTGTGGTCAATCTCGTGAACGGTATATCCGCTTAACTCAATAGTCTTCTTAATGAGTCTTTTCACCCTATTTAATGCTCTCGCTCTCATGGCGTGCCTCCGATGGCTTTACTTTGACACCTAACATGCCTCTTTTATGCTATAGCAATAGCTGCGGGCATTTTAGTCTAGCCGATTCGATGATGTCAACAGCGGATATATCCTTCCCAGAGCATCAAGAGAGGGAGTCATAGAAATCTCCGCTGGATACCCGCTAGCTTGCTGGCGGGAGGAAAGCGGCCAGTTCCCGTCAGATGAACAGCGTGGCATTTGCCTGAATTGAATATCATGGGTACGAAGGTAAGTTCCTCCAACTACGTATGCAATTCCCAGTGACTACGCATGTCAGAAAACCTTAAGATGCCCCACAGCTTGCTGTGGGGTGATTCACTCTGGAGCACACTTGAGCCAATTTTGAGGTCGCTGACATCGGTAGTCGTCACCCTTACGCTCGTCGTTGCTATAATATGATTGAATATTGGTCAATCCAACTTAGTAGATGGGATTGGAAGGTTAACATAAGGTTTTGCACGGCCCTACTAATAAGGAGGAATTTCTCCCTGCCAATCTATATCTACCATCTGCTTCTCCTGCCTTTAATCTTATTCCAATGGGGAATATCCTATGTTGTGAAGCGTAGGGATAAGAAAACCTTGGTCGCATTCATCAGGTCACTGTTGCTGGGGCAACATCCTTGACAGCCATATCAGTCCCAGAGATTCAGTACATTATGCACCGTTTGCAGGGTATCTCTGAATCGTCAGCACCCGTCCCCCTCAAATAATTCCGCACAGCCTGGTACCTCTTGTTGTTCCATATTTCAATTATTGACTCTGTATGGGTGTCCCCCATAACATGCTTCCTATAATCTACACAGCACAGGGAGATTGTTCCGTCCCAATTGACTACCAAATACCGCCAGGGGTCCAGACATACGTGCCTGCCTGTAAGCTCGAGCTTGTCCAGTTCATCAAAGCTTACCTTCCCGCCCAGCACTGCCCTATAGAGCTCGATCGCTCCCCCTTTACGAAAGACAGTGTTATCGGTCAACCCAAGCGGCTCTATTTGCGCCCATTCGCTGATCAGCTCCGCCAGTTTATCAGCATCACCCATGTAAAATCTGAGGTTTAGCGATGCCGTGTATATGATGCTGTCAACACCTATGTCCTTTGCAAACTGCAACATCTTCCTTACTTCGTGCTGGTTCTTCTTCGTTATGGCAAACACCACGTCAATAATCGGTGTCGCTCTTCTTAGGCTTCTCTTCAGGCGAATCAGATTTTCAATCTTATCGACGGTCTCCTTGAAATCTCTCCCAGGCTGATAAGCCTCGTATGATTCCTGTGAAGCACCATGTAGTGATATCGTTATGAAAGATAAGCCAGAATCCACAATCCTTTTCAAGTCATCTTCATTTTTTACCGCATGCAAATTAGTCGAGAGCGCCGCCATAATCCTCTTTCCTTGGCCATATTTTATCATGTCGAAAATATCTGGGTTCAACAAAGGCTCACCCCAGTCGGCAAAATCGATCCTGATCAAGTAGTTCTTAGCCTTATCTATCACCTTTTGGAATGTATCAAATCGCAAAAAACCCTTCTGGGGGCCCTCTATCTTTAGACCCACTGGGCACAGCCTGCAATTGCTGTTGCAATAAGCGGAAGCCTCAAAAGTAATCTGGGGAGGGAATGACGACGTGA
>Ga0209777_10006483_pt1 | contig 13172 bp, 11 predicted proteins | sample FrelakmetHBP12HB_FD_187147 | JGI IMG/M metagenome (GOLD analysis project Ga0209777, IMG submission 187147) | Freshwater lake sediment microbial communities from the University of Notre Dame, USA, for methane emissions studies -HBP12 HB (SPAdes)... | ecosystem: Environmental > Aquatic >...
TCAGATCTCCAACGCCTTTGTAGATATCAGGATGCTTGAATGGAAGGATTATTGACTCTTTAAGCTCATTTTTAGTTTTTTCATAGCCTGCAATGCAATCCCATGAAAAATTCTCATTTGAATCATAAATTTTCACGCCTAGCTCTTCTAAATTGGCCTTTGCAGATTTATCATTAGCTATGCTGTCATTTTTGCCCTTGCAATTATTCTTCCATAGTTCTATAAAGAAGTTTATCTCTTCCTGAGAAAGCTCTTTGTCTTTTCTCAATGTGACTTTATTACAAATCTCCAGGGTTCCAGGCTTGTATGCATGGATATCAAAGTTCAGATTGATTCTATTCTCTTTATTTTTTGCAGTAATCTCATAGGTGGAGAAATACCCTCCTCCTAACTCTATAACTGAATAGTATTCCCTCATTTTTTTTATAGTCTTGACAAAATCAGAATCATCAAATTTTTCCAACATGAATTCGATTTTAATCTCGCCTTTCTTGAATTCCATGGTTGGCAGGGCGGCATCTGTAATCTTCTCTTTAGAGCAATAATCGGAGATTTCTTTCTCTATTTGATTTTTCATTAATATGTATTCTACCATTTTTCCTAGAAGTCTAAGGTGACTTGAAACCATCACCTCTTAAGTTGAGCCTGTACAGGTTTAATGATTTAAACCTAAAATTATCTCGCGGAATCAGCCATCTTCTCAGTCTCATTCCTCTTTGAGATGGCGAAAGCCTCAGATGAGCCTTCAGCTGCTGCTATGATCTCGGCCGCAAGAGCGTCTGCAAACTCTGTCTTTTTGCCGAATGCCTTGTCATAGGCTCCATGAGAGATATTTTTAAGAGCTAAGGAAAGCCTTCTTGTGGGAGAAACATCAACTGCCTGAGGATATCTTGCTCCGCCGTACTCTATTGTTGTGATTTCCTCTCTTGGAGAGGCGTTTTCAATGGCTTTTACAAGAACCTGAACAGGATTCTGCTTTGTCTTTTCCTCAATTATTTTTAATGCCTTGAGAACAGTTGTGGCATTGGTTGTCCATTTTCCTGAAGCCCAGTGGGTCATTATCTTGTGCTTTTTTCCTCTATGTCCAGGAACTCCAAGAAGATTGATAAGCCTTTCAATGACGTTTATCCTTGTTTTTGTGAATCTGTCCCTGTCTCTTCCCTTTGACTTTATCATCAGCTTCTCGTCAAGATTGATGTATCTCTTTAGTCCGACATCTTCTACCTTGACATCCTTTGTTTCGTATAAATCAAATATTTTCATGTTTATCTTCTACCCTTCTCAATCTTTCCTGAAACAAGCCTGTGAAGAGGCTGGTCATTTACCGCTATTATCTGGAATCTGACGCATGGAATGTCTCCTTTTGAACGGCCCATTTTTCCGCCGATTCTTTCAATCATCACTTCATCATGCTCATCAATGAACTTCTGAGCGAGATTTCCAGGAATAAAGGCTGTGACCTGCCTTCCATTCTTGACAAGCTGGACTCTGCAGCATTTTCTCATGGCAGAGTTTGGCTGCTTTGCCTCTAATTCAACTTTTTCAAGAACAATGCCTTTAGCCTGAGCTTTTCCCTCCAGAGGGTCTGCTTTTACATACAAATTCAGGGCCCGTCTTTTGAAGTCAAAAGAGTGCCATTTGAACTTTTTCCTGTTTGATTTTAATTTTCTTGCGCTTCCTAATCCCATGCTTATGAGGATGAAAAGACGATTTTTAAATGTTATTGTGCGATATATTCTATCAGTAAGGGGATAATTTTAGTTCCTTGTTTCTCATTTCATTTAGAAACTGCAGCCATTTAATACAAATATTTTTTATAAATAACTCTGAAAAAATTGATTGTTCAGAAAATGCATATATTTTCTGAATCCTAAAAATGCAAACATTTTTTTGACAAAATCAATTGAAGAGACAAAGCTTATCCCCCTTAATGATTAGACAATAATCTTTTAAACGCGCAATTATTATGTAAATTATGGTTAAAGAGGTAAGCGTCCTTATAGCCGGCGAAGCCGGCCAGGGAATTGATTCGTCTGGAAGGCATATTGGGGAGTTCTTCAATGAACAAGGCCTTTACAGCTTTGTCTACAAAGATTATGGCAGCGTGATAAGGGGAGGCCATACTTTTTCTGTGATAAAGGCGTCTGAGAATGAGGTTCTGGCTCATGAGCGCGATGTTGATGTTGTCATTGCATTGAATGCCGAGTCCTTGGAACATTTTAAGGATTTAAAGAAAAACGGCATTCTGATATGCGCAGATAACTGCAAGGATGTAAAAGGCTTCAGGACAATAAAGATTCCTTTTTCTGACATAGAGAAGAAGTTTGGCAAGATTTTCTTGAATTCAGCATGCATAATCGCTCTTTTGACTGTGATGAATTATGATGTGAATGATTATCTTAAATTATTGACAAAAAGGCACAAGGAAAACGCTGAAGTTTCGAAATTCATCTCCGATTATGTGGAGAAAAATTATTCTGGCATGATTGAATCCAAGAAACTTAAAACTTCCAAGAAAGGAGAGGTTGTTTATGGAAATGACGCGATTGCCATGGGAATGGCTGCTGCTGGATTGGAGAGGTATTATGCTTATCCAATGACTCCTGCTACTGGAATTCTGCATTATCTTGCAGCTCATCAGAAAGAGTTCGGGCTTGCCCTTCAGCCGGAAAATGAGATTTCTGTGATAAATATGGCGCTTGGAAGCGCTTATGCTGGAAAAATCTCTGCTGTTGGAACATCTGGGGGCGGATTTGATTTGATGCATGAGGCACTGAGCTTTGCGGGAACTGCTGAAATTCCGCTTCTTGTCATTAACAGCCAGAGAAGCTCTTCATCAACCGGACTGCCGACTTATTCTGGCCAGGCTGATTTATTGTCATCAATTTATGCAGGACATGGAGAATTTCCAAAAATTGTTGTCGCTCCTTCAACAACTGAAGAGGCTTATGAGCTTTCAGCTGAAGCATTGAAGCTCGCATGGAAATTTCAGATTCAATCTATATTATTGTCAGACAAGAATCTTTCTGAATCTGCCAAAACAACTAAATTTTCTAAGGTTGACAGGATAAAATTAAACTTTGCGAAAGGCGCTCAGAGATACAAATTTTCCAAGGATGGAATATCTCCATTGATTATTCCAGGAGTTAAAGACGTGACTTCAAAGATAACAAGCTATGAGCATGATGAATTCGGATATTCATCTGAAGATGGCCCAATGGCGATGCAGATGCAGGAAAAACGCGCGAAAAAGAGAGATGCTATCATTGCTGAGATGAAAAAGCTTGAGACTGTCAAGACTTATGGCAATGGAAAAATCGCTGTCATTGCGTGGGGCTCTGCAGTCAACCCCTTCAGAGAGGCTCTGAAATATTCAAAAGACCTTAAAATCATTCAGCCGGTTTATCTGGAGCCGTTTCCAACTGAAAAAATAATCAAAGAATTAAAGACAGCAAAAGCTGTTTTTGTTCCAGAATATAATTCAACTGGCCAGCTTTCTGAAATCCTCAAGAGAGAGGGAATCTGGAAAGATGATTTTGTGCAGATGCTAAAATGCGATGGAAGGCCTTTCAATCCAAAGCAAGCCGCAATCGGAGTGATAAAATGACTTTTGAAACCAAAATAAAAACTTCGTGGTGCCCTGGATGCGGAAATTTTGCTATTCTTAATGCCGCAAAAGAGGTCTTTTCTGAGCTTGTAAAAGAGGGGATGAAGAAAGAAAATATTGTTGTTGTTTCAGGAATAGGATGCCATGGAAAAATTTCTGATTATCTGGATTTGAACAGCTTTTACGCGCTTCATGGAAGAGGGATTCCTGCAATGACAGGAATCAAGCTGGCTAATGCAAAACTGATGCCTATCGGGTTTTTTGGGGACGGAGACGCTTATGCTGAAGGGATTGAACATTTAATTCATGCTGCCAAAAGAAATTCTGACATAACTGTCTTGATTCATAACAACGGCGTTTTTGCGCTTACGACTGGACAAGTTACGCCTGTTTCCAAAAAAGGGCAAACTGACCATTCAACTCCTTTTGGAAATCCTGAAGAGCCGATAAATCCTCTTGCTCTGATGCTTGAAGCAGGAGCGACTTTTGTCGCTAGAACATTTGCTGGCAATCCCGCTCATCTGAAAAAAATGATAAAGGAAGCGATAAAGCATAAGGGCTTTGCGATTGTTGATATTCTGCAGCCTTGCGTGACTTATAACAACACTTTTGCCGAATACTCGGCAAAGACTTATGAGATGAAAGGGACTGATGAGAGCAAAGCAAAGGAGAAAGGGAAGATTCCTATAGGGATTTTCAGAAAAATTAATAAGCCAGTTTATGAAGATACAGTTAAGGAGATAATCGAATAAATGGACAAGGAAAGTATAAGAATTATTTTCTAAGTGAATCCAGTATCTTCTTTATTTCTCTCTTTTCATTCTTAGAATATCTTGCTTTAAATGGTCCTTTTATCTCAAAGTATCCATTATAGGTATTATTATGCTTAGAAACATGATATAACACTTTATCTCCTGCAGAAGGAAATCTTTCGGGAAATAGCTCTTTAGTTAAAGGAAATGTGTCATCAATTGTTTTATTAGGAGTTTCAAATAAAGTAATGTCAATAGTTTTTTTATTAACTTCTGTTACAATTCCCTTATATGCTCCAGTTTCAACATCTTTCATTTTGTTATATTTATATCATGCTTTTTAAGAATTATTGTTCTTAAAAGATAAGAGATTTAAACCCCTGAATCCTAGACAAAACATGGCATCAAAAGAAATGAGAATGACAAGCGAATTTCCTTTGTTTGAGGGAGCAGCAGGAATGACTGTAAAACAAATAGAGGATAAATTTGGAATAGAAGTCATGCATTATGATTCAGAGCCAGCTTATCCTTTTTATGATAGAAAACCAAAATCTGAAATAAAAGTGCAAATGGGCAATTATATCAAGGTAAGGGGAGATTATAGCAAAGTTTGTCAGTTTTCATCAGTTAATTTAACTTAAAATGGCTAAATCAAATCCGCCAAAAGTGAATGAAAAAAAATGCATAGCATGCGGAGCATGCATCGCGACATGCCCGAACAAGGCGATTGACTGGAAAAACGGAAAAGCGTTCATTGACAAGAAAAAGTGCAAGGTATGCCTTTCATGCATTCCTGTATGCCCTGTTCAGGCCATTTCACAAAAAAGTTAAGCAAAAGTATCACTACTTTTTTGATTTTGTTTGCTTAACTCTTTTCAGTAAGGCTTAAAAACTTGGATTTATTGGAGATAGTATGGCAAAAGAGAGTGAAACATATAAGAAAAAGGCCAAAGCTTTAGGCCGTGAATTAGAATCTGAAGGCAATTATGCATTAGCTTTAAGCGCTTATAAAAAGGGGCGCGATTATGATAATGCGCGGCGAATGATAAAAAAGATAAGGGCTGAAGAGGCTATGGGACAAGAGAATTATCGGGGGCTTCAGGCGCTTTTGTATGATGGCGCAAAAGCCTTGATGGTTTTGAGCGGAATAGGCCTTGTGTTCTCATTATTTTCCAAACCTCAAGTTATAAGCGCTGAGAATGTCCAGTTAGCGCCTCCGCTGCCAAATTACATGATTTATGTTCTTGCTGGCCTGCTTATTGCGAGCGCAGCATACTTATTTATAAAACAGAACAGAAAAAAGAAAAGCAGAATTCCTCTGAGCTTTTAGAATCAAAGTATTCTGATTTCTTTGATCCCAGAAATCATAGATTTCTGGAGACCCTAAAATTCTTCTGAATTTTTTGGCCAAAAAATCTTTAATAAAATTATATTATCCTAATTTCCTTGACAGGAAAGTATTGTTTTACAATTGATGTCAATTCATTCAATCTTGAATGGTCTCTTCCAATAAGAGACGCTTTTGACTGCTGGCCAGCATTTATTGTAACATTTCCATCCTCTATTGCGAGCTTCTTGAATCTCAGCGGATAAACGATGATTTTTATGAATCTTTCAATGCCGTCATTTTCAGGGGATCTGATGATCCTGATTTTTTTCTTCAATATAGCGGACAAGTGCCTTAAATTTTCGCCCGACCTGCCTATGGCCTGGTCTATGTAATTGCTGTCAACAACAAAGATTATTGAATTAAAGTAATTGAAGCAGTTTTTCGCCCTTACCCCGGTTATTCTTGAAAACAGATTAATCTGCTGGATTGAGGTTATGTCAAGAGTAGTTCTCATCTTTTTTTATTTTAATCCTTCTTAGATTTCTTTTTTTCCTTGGCCAGCTTTCCTGTTATCTTCACAAGCAGGCCTGGAAGGCCTGTTCCGACTGGAACTGGCTGATTAAGAATAACATTCTCTATGACGCTTCTGAGCTCGTCTTTTGCGCCCCTGATTGATGCGTTCACAAACTGCTTGATAGGCGTTTCGAAAGATGCCCTTGCTAGAACAGATGATTTTTCAGAAATAATTCCGACTCTTGTTATTCCCTTGACTTCGCCGTTCACAGTCATGGAATCAGCGACAAGCATGAAATGCCTCTTGTCAATGTCAAGGCCCTGCTGTGTTATGACATTCTCAGTCTCTATTATGATTGCAGCTCTGGCAGCCTCTATTCCAAGGACTTTTTCAATCTCATGAATATCATTTGTCGATGTTCTTTCCTTGTCGACTCCCTTAAGCTTTAAAACCTCTTCAAGATTTGAGCCGGCAGTTATTATGATATATTTGCCCTCATCCTTTTTTATCAGGACTTGCTCAATGCCCTCTACTCCTGAGACAAGCTCCTCTTTCAGCTTCTCCTTCATCTTGTATATTTCTTTGAATTGCAGCTCGCCTGTTGAGATGACTATGGAATCGTCCTTTAATTTTGCCTTGTGATTTTTGTCAACAAGCGATTTAAGCAAAGAAGCAGGAGTGAGCTTTGACTCTCTCATCGCGTTTCTGTCCAGCTGAATGTCTATCTTGTTTTCTGTGAATATTATTTTTATCTCAGATGCTATGTCCTTTAATCTGACAGCTTTGATTTTCTCGGCGACTTCTTTTGATTTCTCGTCATTGTTGTACGCGTCTTCCAGGTAAATCTCCATTCTAGGTGTTGAAGGCCTTTTTCTTGCGTCAAATATCTCTATAAGCCTTGGCAGTCCTAAAGTGATCTGCATTTCAGAGACTCCTGCAAAGTGGAATACATTAAGGGCCATTTGTGTTGATGGCTCTCCAAGGCTCTGCGCTGTTACTATGCCGATTGCCTCTCCTGGAGCAATGTTCTTGTTGTCCAGATGAAGCTTTGAAACATCATATCCGTCTTCTCCGTACTTGAACTGGAGAATCTTGCTTGTCGCGTCCCTTACTGTTCCGTCATATTCTATTTTCAAGTCCTGGAGGGCATTTGCGATTCTTCTGTAAAGATATCCTGATTTAGGAGTCCTCAGTGCAGTATCCATTAAAGCGTCTCTTCCTGTGATTGCTCCGAAAAAGAATTCATAAGGCTCAAGCCCGTGATAGAAGCTTGATTTGATGAATCCATGCGATTTTGGAGATAAATCATAAGGCTTGAACTGCGATAGAGTCCTGTTTGTATATCCCAATTCAATTCTTTTGGCGTACAATGACTGCTGTCCCACAGAGCAGGTCATCTGCGTTATGTGGATTATATTTCCGCCTGCTCCTGACTGGATCATTATATTCGCGGGATTGTTTCCTGTGATGTCCCTTTTTACTATTTCTCCAAGCTTTGTCCTGACATCATTCAATGTGTGCAGTATTTTCATTTCTCTTGACTCTTCCCTTGTTTTTCCTGGAATAACTTCAAGGGAATTTGCAGCGTATTCATCAATGAGCTCCTGGGTCCTTTTCTCGGCCTCTTTCAGGATTTTTTCAGTAGGCTCCCTTACAATAGGCAGATTAATGTCGTTAAGGGCAATTGTGAAACCATGCTGAGACAAGAATAACAACCCTAACTTGAAAAGCCTTTCAAGAGTCTCCATAGATGCTTTTCTTCCAGCCTGCCTGTCTATTTCCCTTATAAGAATTCCTTTTTCAACCCCAATTGTTGAGTTGTCCATCACTCCTGAAATGAATTCTCCATCTTTGATTTCAAGATAAGCGTTGTTAGGGCACTTGTTTTTCAGGCATTTATCATAATATTTGCAGTCTTTTCCCTTGCAGGCTTTTGTCTTCGTTTCCAGATTTATTTTTGGTAGTATGACAGAATAAATGTCTTTTCCCTGAACTTTGTTTGTTTTTATGTATTTGGCGATTTTGTCAGTATCTGCATTTATTCTCACAAGAAGCTGGATTGCCTGCTCTTTCGGAATTTCTGACTGGCTCAAGATAAAATTTCCAGTTATTGCGTCTGCTTTGCAGCCCAGCGCATTTGTGTCATTTTTTGGAGAGATAAGATTTTCATTGACATCAAGAAGAACCTTTGATTCTGCTCTTGCCTCTTCAGTCTGCGGAACATGGATGTTCATCTCATCACCGTCAAAGTCAGCATTATATGGGGTAGTGGTGCAGGGATTTAGCCTGAAAGTTCTTCCTGGAAGAACTCTTACATAATGCGCCATCAGGGATAATCTGTGAAGAGAAGGATGCCTGTTGAACAGTACTATATCGCCGTCTTTGATATGCCTTTCAACTACATATCCTATATTCAATTCATCCACAAGCTCTTGCTTCAAATCCTCAGTTATTTTTTTCTTTTTTCCGTCAGGCCTGACAACATAATTCGCGCCAGGATATGCGCTCACAGCGACTAATTTTTTCAGCATCCCGATATTTTCAGAGGTGACCTTTTCAGGTATTGTCAGTATTTTCGCGATCTCAAATGGAATGCCGACTTCATTCAGGTCAATGAACGGATCAGGAGAGATAACAGTCCTTGAAGAGAAATTGACTCTTTTGCCTGCGAGATTATGACGGATTCTGCCCTCTTTTCCCTTTATTCTTTCAGTGATTGTCTCAAGAGGCTGGCCCGATCTGTGCCTTGCCGGAGGAATCTGCGCGATTGTATTGTCAAAGAAAGTTGTAATATGATACTGCAGCAAATCCCATAAATCTTCTATTATGACTTCTGGGGCTCCGGCATTAAGATTTTCCCATAATCTTTGATTGCTTCTTACTATGTCTCCTAATTTGTGAGTCAGGTCATCCTCAGACCTTTCTCCTGTCTCAAGAGTGATGGAAGGCCTTGAGGTGACAGGCGGAACATTAAGCAGAGTGATGATTCCCCATTCAGGCCTTGCTGCTTCTGGATTTATCCCCAATAATCTGCAGTCATCATCTGAAATTTTCACAAGCCTTTCCCTTATTTCATTTGGAAACACTCGCTTTTTGCCGGCCATGAATGATGTGGGCTTCTCTATCTTGACTTTTTCCTGCTCATGCTTGCACCATGGGCATCTTTTCACGTCCTTTGCTTTTTTCAAAAGATTTTTTGATTTTTTGATGTCCTCTTCAGAAACAAGAATTCTTCCGCAGTTCTGGCATGTTGACCTCAGAAGCATCTCTATCAGAGGAATATATTTCACATGCATAACCGGGCGCGCTAATTCTATGTAGCCATAATGGCCGAGGCATTCTTTCAGCCTTCCTCCGCAGGTTCTGCATCTTACGCCTGGATCTATTGCTCCGAGACGCAGGTCCATCAAACCGCCATCAACAGGATAGCCGTCCATATCATAAAGCTCAGGAGTCACAATCTTTGCGACGCCTAATTTTTTTATCTGCTCAGGACTTAACAGTGAGAAGGTTATTGCGCTTACCTGTTTTTTTATGTATCCGTCCATTTTTTTCTTATTCGTACTTATTCTTAAGCAGGAAGTGAGGGAATATGTGAAGTCCCATCAGTTCTTCCATCAAGAGCTTGAATGCGTATGAAATCTCAATCGGCTCAACATCGCCGCTGCCGCAAAGAGGGCAGCTGTCTTTTTTTCTTATCTTGTCTATGATGGCGAGAGAGCCGCATTTTGTGCAAACATGAACCACAACTTTGTCTGAATCAAATCTTTCTTTAAGCAGAAGGGATGCTCCATGGCCGACAATGGCATCTTTCTCCATTTCTCCCAGCCTCAATGCCCCGCCCTTGCTTCTTCCCTCAACAGGCTGCCTGGTTAATAGAGTAACTTTTCCAAATGCCCTCGCGTGTATCTTGTTCGCGACCATATATTTTAATTTCAAATAATACAAATTTCCGATGTATATTTTAGCCTCAAGCATTTTTCCTGTGATTCCGTCATAAAATGTCTCTTTTCCGTCTGGCCTGAATCCCATTTCAAAAAGCTGCTTTTCAAGGTCTTCAGGGCTTTGGGATGAGAAAGGAGTTGAGTCAACAACCTCTCCTGTTGTTGCGGCTGTTTTTCCGGCAAGCAGCTCTATCAGATAGCCGACTGTCATTCTTGACGGGATTGAATGAGGATTGAACATTATGTCAGGCTTTATTCCTCTTGATGAGAACGGGACATCAACTTCAGGGACTATGACGCCGACAACTCCTTTTTGTCCGTGAGGTGTCGCGAACTTGTCCCCGTATTCAGGGATTCTAGAGTCTCTTGTCCTGACTTGTATGACTTTGTTTCCTTCAGAATCAATTGTGATGAAAACTCCGTCAATTGTGCCTTTTTCCTCCTGCCTTACGATAATGGAATTCTCTTTTCTTGATTTTGCAATAGAGATTTCGCCCATTTCTGACAGGAATTTTGGAGGCGATGTTTTTCCGATGACAACATCTCCGCCCTCAAGCACAGACTCATTTGAGACTATGCCATCTTCCTCGAGATACTGGTAATTTTTCTCTGTTCTGTAGCCAGAAACATCTTTTGCAGGAATAGTTACCTCATCCTTCAGTCCGCCAGGATAATGCATTTCAGTTGAGGTGTATGGCCTGAAATAAGTTGATCTTGCAAGGCCTCTGTCAACTGAGGCTTTATTGAGAATAATCGCATCCTCTATGTTGTATCCCTCAAACGGCATTACCGCTACAACCATGTTCTGGCCTGCAGGATAAAAAGGGACTGTGTCATAAATGAATGAGCGCACAATCGGCTTCTGTGGATAATGAAGTATGCTTACATCTGTGTCAAGCTTTATCGGATAAGCCGCTGAATACAATCCCAATGATTGTTTCTGGGTTTTTGACCCTCTGTTAAGCCTTGAAGATTGGTCATGATTAGCGTAAGGAACCAATGAAGTGACTAATCCAAGCATTGCTATGGTGTCAATTTCAAGATGAGAATGGTCTGGAGTGATGTCCTCATCCCTCAGAGCAATCAGCGCGTTATCTTCCTCTGCAGCATCAAGATATTCTATGACTCCCTGCTTCACTAAGTCAGTAAACGTCATTTTTCCGTCCTTTAAAAGATCAAGATGCTCTGGCCTCAGCATTGATTTTCCGTTTTTCACTATTATCAAAGGCCTGAGAACCCTTCCGGTTTCAGAGGTCAGAAAAATGGCCTCTTTGTTCTTGTCATATTTTATGCTGAGCTCAATTGGAAATTCTCCAGCCCTTCTTTTTTCCTTTACATTTATCAGGAATTCTTCAGGGTTTTCTGTTTTTCCCATTGACTGGCCGTTGTAAAATATGTCTATTGTTATCATTCTTTTAACATTCCTATTGACGCGAATTTGTCCCTAAGGGATTTTTCATCTATCTCAACAGCTGTTGAGATTTTTCCCAAAAGCGCAAGATTTTTTCTCAATCCTATTGGAGTTCCTTCAGGGGTTTCTATGGGGCAGAATCTGCCAAAATGAGTCGGATGCAATGTTCTTGCAGCGAAATTCTCCTGCTCTGTCGGCAGAAGCGATATGACTCTCTGCAGCTGAGAGAATATTGAGAGGAAATTAGTCTTGTCCATGTTCTGGGTTACTCCTGTCCTTTCTCCAATCCATGACCCTGTCGCTATCGCAGATTCTATCCTGTGAGTGAACAGGGTTGATTTTGCAAGAGTCTTAAGGGAGTATATCTTCTTTTTTTTGGCAAGCCTTTGAAGCGAATGCTGCAAATCCCTCACAAGAACAGTCAGATTTACTCTGAACAGGTCTGAGAAAAGATCGCCTGAAAGCTTGACTCTTTTGTTTTCATAATGGTCCTTGTCCGAGAATATTTTGTTTTCCTTGACAACAAAATACTGCTTGATTAATTTGCACAATGTCCTTGCCTTCTCTATTCTCGAGTTTTCCTCAATGCCAATGTGCGGAAGAAAATAAGAGTCTATCCTCTGCTTCAGCTTGTCAAGTATCTCTTTTTTTGTGCCCTGCATCGCGCTTTTATCAGCGATGAATGTCAGCGCGTCATTCGGAGTCTGCAGATTTGTGAATTCATAGAGATTGACTATCAGGGTGTCATTTTCCTTTCCTATCAATGATGCTATCTCAGAATCTTTCGGCATTCCAAGCGCCTTTATCAGAGGAATCACAGGGATATTCTTGAATCTGCTGAAGGAAATCTCAAGAATTCCCTCTGAGGATTCCCTCAATAAAGTGGGGATTTTGTATGCGCCTCTCTGGGAGAATAATTTCAGGAATATCTTGTTTTGAGAATCTTCCTCGACAAACGGAAGATTTGGCGCAAGATCCTCAATCATCACTAAAACTCTTTCATTGCCGTTTATTATGAAATAACCGCCAGGGTCTGCGGGATCAATGTTATTTTCTATCAATTGATCCTTGTTCATGCCATAAATGTTGCAGTATTTGCTTTTCACCATTATTGGCATTCTTCCTATCTCGACTTCAGAATGCTCAGAATCAGAGCCGCTTTTGACGCTTATCTCCAGATAAACCGGGGCAGAATAAGTAAGATTTCTTAATCTTGCTTCAGCAGGCAGTATCTGATGAGTTGAGCCGTCAGCCTCTATGACGTTTGGCTTGCCGATTTTTATCTTTGAAAGCTCGACCTTTACGTCCTCTGTGGGCAGGCTTTTGCTGACATCATAGACAATATGCTGCATCCTGTTGTCAAGAAAATCATTGAATGAGAGTATGTTTGACTCTACCAGCGAGTATTCTTCCAAAAATTTCTTGACCAAAATATGCTCGTTTTTATTTTTCATTATTCAACAACAACCCTGTAGTAAAATGATTTTCCGTCTTCGGTTTTTCTCTCTATTTTTATGATATCCCCGACTTTTGAGTCCGGAGGAAGAGCAGGATCAACCAGCTTTATCATAGGCAGCTGATTTATAGTGATGTTATATTTAAGAAAAAGCTGGT